>JAAUYD010024658.1_pt1 | contig 13602 bp, 12 predicted proteins | sample 7278101 | NCBI WGS metagenome assembly JAAUYD01 (sample SAMN14350128, study PRJNA611818) | marine sediment metagenome | isolation source: surface marine sediment (0.6m) | place: French Polynesia: Moorea | collected 2018-08
CAATATGGTCGGGACGGGCGTGTTCACGAGCCTCGGATTTCAGCTGCTCGATATTCAGTCCGGATTCGTCATCCTGATGCTGTGGGTGCTTGGAGGCGTCATCGCGGTTTCGGGTGCGATGACTTACGCGGAGCTCGGCGCTGCGTTTCCTCGATCCGGCGGCGAATACAACTTTCTGTCCGAGATTTATCACCCGGCGGTGGGCTTTATCGCAGGTTGGACATCGATCACGATCGGGTTTGCCGGACCGTCGGCGCTTGCTGCAATGACGTTTGCTGCCTATGCCACCTCCATCTTTGAACTCGCCGACTCGGTGTGGCTGGAACGCGCGCTCGCGATAGGCCTCGTTGCGATGCTGACTGTCGTCCACGCCGGAAAACGGCGAAACAGTGGGGGCGTGCAGGTGATCTTCACGGTGCTGAAGGTCGCCGTCATCGTCGGATTCTGCCTCGTGGCCTATGTGCTGATCGACGAGCCGCAGCCTGTGCGCTTCTTTCCATCGACGGGCGACGCCGCGTTGTTTACCAGCGGAGCATTCGCGATCTCGCTGATCTACGTCAGCTACGCGTACACCGGTTGGAACGCGGCGACCTACCTGTCGAGCGAACTCGAGAACCCGCAGCGAACGTTGCCGGTAATACTGCTGACCGGAACACTGGTCGTCACGCTGCTGTACGTCGCGCTCAACTTCATTTTCCTGTACGCCGCACCGATCGCGGAACTTCGCGGAGAGGTGGAGGTTGGCATCATTGCGGCGAAGGCGGCCTTTGGCGAGGTGGGCGGCAAATTCACCGGACTCGTGTTGGCGATGCTGCTGATTTCCACGGTCAGCGCGATGCTGATGGCGGGTCCTCGCGTCATCCAGGTCATGGGGCAGGACTTCAAACTCTTGCGCCGTGTTGCCCATGTCAATGCGGACGGAATCCCGAACACTGCGATCTACATTCAATCCGCGCTGGCGATCTTCTTCATCCTGACGTCGAGCTTCGAGTCGGTGCTGCTGTTCGCCGGGTTCACGCTGGCATTCAACAGCTTCGTCACCGTGCTCGGCGTGTTCGTGTTGCGATGGCGGCAGCCCGAACTGCAGCGTCCCTATAAGACCTTCCTGTTCCCGCTGCCGCCGCTGATCTACCTGACGCTGATGGGCTGGACGCTTTGGTTCGTTATGATGACCCGGCCGGTCGAGGCCCTGTTCGGGCTGGGCGTCTTCGCGACCGGGCTGATCGTGTACTGGGTGCTACGCGATAAGGACGCGCCGACGTAGCGCGTGCTACTGGTACCTCGCGGCCGTAATGAACTCACCGAATGACTCACACCAGACAATGACACTGGTGTAGTCCGACACGTCGATGTCAGACGAGACCGAGACCTCGAAATTATCAAAGGTCTTGATGCCGCCAACGACTGTCATCTGTGACTTCAGGCGTTCGAAATCGGCTTCGGTCTCGACGAATTCCTTTGACAGGTACAGACGATAATCCGGTCCGGGCGCGAGCTTGCCATCGAGGGCAATCGTGTCATCAGTAACGTAGACCGTGCCTTCTCCCCAGTGAAGTGCATCACTGTCGGCGAGGTCCCGACGGAACTCACCCGTAAAGCTCGATCGCTCGGCAACCGCCTGAACGACCTCGTCGGCCGGCGCATCCGGGGCAATGAGTATCGGCAGCGTGTAAATGCCGGCCGCGAAGCCGATCGCCAGCGCTACAACGTGCGTCCCGACAAGCATGAGTTTCTTGATCATCGTTTTATCTCGCTAGAGTGAATCAGTAGTCCGTCCAGAGGACCGGCTGGTGTCCTGATTTATTTCGCCGTGACGTGAAATCCCTGTTTCAGCAGCATAGGTACTTTGCGAGCTTGCGTCGACTGCGCCGCCGGCGAGACAATTTGCCAGGCACCACACACCGGAGTGCAGATGAAGAGTCTGACGAAGTTCTGTCGCGAGATTCACTACGGTCGATCACCCGGAGCGGCGAGGGCGCGATTCGCCTTCATCACCTTCGACATTACGGTTGTCGCTTACTTCGTCGTCACGACGTTCATGGAGTTGCACGAGTGGATAATCGTGCTGGATATACTCATCGGCGTGGTGTACGTGGTCGACTTCGTCGGCAGACTGATCGCCGATCGTGACCGCGGCCGTTTTCTGATCAAACCGATGACGATCATCGATTTCATCGTCATTGCCTCGTTGTTCGTGCCGGCGCTGATCGGTAACTTCGCGTTCCTGCGCCTGGCGAGATCACTGCGGCTGTTGCGGTCCTACGTGTTGGCCCGCGAGCTCCGTGAATACTCGAAGTTCTTCGCCAAGAACGAAGAGGTGATCTTCAGCTCGCTGAACCTGCTGGTGTTTATCTTTGTCGTCACGGCCGCCGTATACGTGTTACAGGTCCAGGTCAACGATTCGATCAATAACTACGTCGATGCGCTTTACTTCACAATCACGACACTGACAACGACGGGCTTCGGCGACGTTATTCTCGTCGGGAGTACCGGTCGGCTGCTGTCGGTTGTCATCATGATCGTTGGCGTGGCGCTATTCCTGCGCCTCGTGCAGACCGTGTTCCGTCCGAGTCGCGTACGTTACGAATGCCCGGACTGTGGCCTTAGCCGACACGAGCCGGACGCCATCCACTGCAAGCACTGCGGTCGCCAGCTGCACATCCAGACGGAGGGCATGACCTGACGGCTGAGCGCGAGTCCCATTTCATCTGCCGCTACGGGAGTGTTTCAGGCGGTTAGCGGTCTGAGGAGATTCGACGCTCGAGAGAATTCGTGTCGTCGTCCCAGTGATAGCGCCGGAGTCAATATCGGAACAAGAACTCCTGCATGCCGTTGCTGAGCAAGCGCGCCCGGTCGATCGCAAAACCACCCATGTGGTCGGTTAGTTCTTCGGGCGAATAGCGGGGCGCTGTAACCAGCTCACCGGGCAGCGCATGATTCTCGAGCTTGCCATCCTCGGTCGGCACAAAGCGGCCCGGTAACGTCGGCATGTTGCGCTCGGCGTAGTAGACCAGCGCATGTGCGACGGCGCCTTCGCGTGAGCGTTGCCCAATCGCCTGCATCAGCGCTTTGAGGGCCGGCAGGGTCAGGTAGTTCGGCAGGTCCCAACAGAACACGATGTCTACCGGATCGTGTGTTACGCGTTCAGGCAACAACGTTTCGGCGATCTCCACGAGAATCGGGCCGGGCTCGGCCGAGTTCAGCAGTTCGCAGCCGCCGAAATGCGCGACGTCTGCTATCTCGACACAGCAGCGCGACTCGCTAAAGAGCGCAAGCATGTCCGTGGACGCAGCACCGAGGTCCAGCAGCACAGAGCGCTCCGAAGGCTCGAGCTTATCGAGCACGTTCTGGAACAGCGGCGCATGCAGCGCCTGTGGCGTGTCGTGCAGGTCCTCGGTGTGCGCCCGTCGTAAAGAGACGGTCACGGGATCACGCGGTGCCTGCAGGCGGATTCAGGTTGCTGCTGCTCTCTTTCGCGGATTTCTGCGCGGCGGCCTTGGCTGCCTCGGGCTTCGCTTTGTTTTCAGGCGCGGGCTTGCCGAGTACCTTTTCGACCGCCGCCTGGTCCATCTCGATGGAGCCCTTGAAGTGCGCACCTTCCTCGATGCTGACTCTCGGCGAGATGATATTGCCCTGCACGCGTGCATTGACATGCACGCTGACTCGCTCGGTCGCGTACAGGTCACCGCGGGTCTCGCCGTCGACGGCGATGGAGCGCGCGTAGACGTCGGCATGCACCATGCCTTCCTTGCCAATTGTCAGCGCGTTATTGCGCAGCTCGACCGTGCCGCTGACGTCGCCCTCGATGCGCAGGTCCTCATCGCCACGCAGGTCGCCGCTGATCTGGATCGATCGGCCGATCGTTGCGAGACCGTCGGACTTCCTGGGTTTGCTCTTGCGGTTAGCGCCAAAGGTCTTTTCCGGCTCGCTGCTGCCGAAGTCCTGAGACTCTGAATGGTCTTCTTTCTTGTTTCGCTCAAACATATCGCTCTTCCTCCCAATTGAATAACCGTTGTTATCACGGCATTTTTTGGCCAACAAGTGTCTCCAAAATGCGACGGGCATGGCGAAGGCTGTGGATCTGATGTCAAAAAGTGGGCGCGCCGGCGGCACGAGCAGCTCGATGCATCCGCGTGCCGGCGGCAGCGGAGGGCGGTAGGAGTTCTTCTTGCCTGCCTACTCTTCGGCGAATTTCAACTTTCGCATTCGCAGGGTGTTCTTGTAACGATGCCCCTGCATTCGGCGCAGGATATCGTCCAGCATGCGAATTGCGGACAGGACGTGCGGTCCCTTGTTCAGCATGACGCAGTCCGCGCGCTGCGACAACGCGGCGTCCGAGATTTCTGCGCGGGACGGTTGTCCGGTCTTGGTGGTCCGCTCCAACACCTGCGTCGCCCAGATCACCGGCACGCGGGCGGCTTCGCACAGCCAGAGAATCTGTTCCTGCAATTCAGCCAGGCGCTCCCAGCCGGCCTCGACCGCGAGGTCGCCACGGGCAATCATGACGCCGACCGGGTAGCTGCGCATCGCGGTCAACAAGAGCTTTGGCAGGTTTTTGAATCCTTTCTTGGTCTCGATCTTCATGATCAGGCCAAGGTCGCCGGCATTCATCGCGGCCAACGCAGCCTGCAGCTGGATGACATCTCGCGGCCGCTTGATGAATGACTGGCTGACGGCGTCTGCGTATTTTACGACGAACTCGAGGTTTTCTTCGTCGGTGGATGTCAGGGGCGGAATTCGTATGTCGCTGTCCGGGAAGTTGATACCCCGATCGCCCCGCAGCCGGCTGCCGGTAGGCTTCGCCTTTGTGACGGTCATCGCGAGACTCGTATCGTCGACCGAGTCGATGACACCGCTGATCTTGCCGTCGTTCAACAGGATTCGCTCGCCCGGCGAAACCAGGTCGAAGACTTCGGGCTGGCGGCAGGAGATGTGTGCCGGTTCGACAATGTCCCCGTCGGCGTCCTCGATGGCCGGCTGTCCCGGGATGGGATCCTTGTCGAGCAGCAGCGTATCTCCAGGGCGCAAAAGTATGGGCTGTTCCGTCGACGGCAGCTCTCCTACACGATACTTCAGTTTCTCGCCTTCCTGTTCGCGGTCGAGTCGAAGCTTCGTGCCCGTCGCTATAAACGCGCCCTTGTAGCACTCCACAACGAGCCCTTTGTCGTCTTTCGCGACGACCTCCAGAGTGCGTTTGCGGCCCCGGGTGTCCCTGAATCGGATCTCGTCGCCAATACCGGCGAGCTGGATGCACTCGCCGGGGACCGGCAGAACCAGGGCCTTGGTGCCTTGCCAGACCGTGTCGTCGGGGATCAGCCGGATACGTCGTGGCGACACTGTCCGACCCAACGCATCGCGGCGCGGCCGGATGTGAACGACTTTCGGACCGGGCTTTAAGGGCCCGGTTCGAATCTTCGGTCCGGCGAGGTCCATGATTACCCGGCAGGGGATGCCGGTCTCCTCGCTGGCCTTGCGCGTGTTTTGAATCATCGCAGACCAGGTGGCCTGGTCGTCACGCCCGCAGTTGATTCGCGCAACCCCCATGCCGGCGATCAGCATGTCTCTGACCAACTCCGGCTGCACCGCGGCCTCGGCAGGCAGCGTGACCATGATGCTGACAACGCGCTCGTCCGGCGTGTCGCCGAGGATTGCCTGTTTCTGAGCGACCGCGTGTGCGTCTCGGAGCGGAATTTCAACGGGTTCATTGTTGACTGAGGTGCCCGTTCTCAGCTGCTCGAGCGTGTCTCTCAACGTCAGCAGCGATGCCATGACGTTGCGCTCGGCCCGGTCCAGCGAGGCAAGGCCGATCGTGGACAGATTCTGCTGCAGTGCATGCATGTCGGAGCTGCGGAGAGCAAGGTAGTGGACCAGGTTCCGTGCGGACTCGCGATTCTTCGGATGGACTGCCTCGATCTGGTCCGAGTACGCCGATTCCATCGCAGCGCAGCGTTCAAGGATGTCGCCGAGTTGCCGATCGACCCGGTCGATGATGTCGGATTTGTTCACTAATGCTCCTATCTCGTTTATTTGTAGAGCATTTTTGCCGTGTTCACAGTTATGGATTCCACGTATCCAGCGCTGTGAGATGCCATGCCGATTCGCGCAATTCTCTGCGTTCTGCAGCAAATTCCGGATCGCTGTCGTATTTGACGCCCGCTACTCTGAGTTCTGTTGTCTTATTGCCCGACCTCAATCGCGGCCGGGCTGTGTCGGACCGATTCGCAACCGGTGGGCGGGCCTCCGACTCTATCCCGAGACGCTTCCCGGTGCGATTGCCGGGATGCAATGTTGATCACCGGGGATACGGCTGCCTCTGGCAGCCACAGGGGATGTAAATGAAATCTATAAGAAAGATTCGCTCCGCGGACCGTGTTTCTGAGCTGTTGGTTTTTTTAGCTCTATGGTTAACTAGCGCTGGCGCAGTCGCAGGACCGGGTTTTCTGCCTGACCCGCCGACGGATAGTGACTACAACGATAACGGCGTGCCCGATCCGGCAAAGGTCGAGCTCGGGGCCCAGCTATTCTTCGACAAGATCCTGAGCGGCAACGTCAATATTTCCTGTGCCACCTGCCACCACGCGCTGACGGACACCGGAGACGGTTTGTCGTTGCCGGTGGGAGAGGGCGGCCGTGGGCTCGGTGTGACGCGGGACACGGGTACTGCGCCGGATGCGATTCACGAACGTGTGCCCAGGAACGCGCCGCCGGTGTTCAACCTGGGTGCACGAGAGTTCACGCGCCTGTTTCACGATGGCAGGCTGGCGGTCGATAACAGTCATCCGAGCGGCTTCCGCTCGCCGGCCGGTGACCAGTTACCCGCCGGCCTGGACAGCCTGCTGGCCGCGCAGGCAATGTTCCCGGTCACGTCAGCGACGGAGATGGCGGGGCAAGAGGGTGAGAACCCGGTCGCCGATGCCGCCGTCGCCGGTGACCTGCCCGGTGTCTGGGCCCAGCTCGCGGAACGGCTGCAGAACATTCCGGAATATGCCGAGCAGTTCGCGGCCGTTTACGAAGACGTGTCAGCACCTGAGGACATCACGTTTGTTCATGTGGCCAACGCGATTGCGGCGTTTGAAGGCGGTGCATGGCGCGCTGACTCAAGCCCGTTCGACCGCTACCTTCGTGGCGATCGCGGGGCCATGAGCTTTGCCGCGAAGCGGGGCATGAGGGTGTTCTATTCGCCGCGCCGTGGCAACTGCGCGAGTTGCCACAGCGGCACGTTTCAGACCAACCACGGTTTCGCGGCTATCGCGATGCCACAGATCGGTCCGGGCAAGGGTGACGGCGCTAATGGCCGCGAAGACTTCGGCCTGGCCCGGGAAACGGGCAACATGGCTGACCTGTTCAGGTTCCGGGTACCTACGCTCAGAAACGTCGCGTTGACGGCACCCTACGGCCACGCGGGTGCGTACGCCTCGCTCGAAGCAGTCGTCCGCCATCATCTGAACCCGATCAAGTCACTCTGGTCATACGATCCGTCACAAGCGGTCATGCCCAATCGCCCCGATCTCGATGCCCTGGATTTCCAGGTCATGAACGACCCGGTGCTGGTGCAGGCAATCGCAGCGGCGAACGAGCTTTCGCCCGTGACGCTCTCTAAGCGGGAATTCGCCGACCTGATCGAGTTCCTGCATGCGCTGAACGATCCGTCCAGCATCGATCTGCGAGGCGACGTGCCGACCTATCTGCCGAGTGGCAACACATTGGCGGAGTAAGGGTCGGGTGACGGCGCGGCTAGTAGTGATAGAACAACTTGCGGAGTCCGGACATATCGAAGGGCTCCCAGTTCTCGGGCGTCTGTAGCAGCCTGTCGGCAATTGCAAAGAGTACGGACGGGTTGTAACCCATGCCGATATGGCTCGCGAGCACGCCGACGTTCTCGACCAGCGGACCGGGTGGCAGCATCGCGATGTCAGATGAGACGATGGCGTCACTGTGGCTGAAGATCGCCGTCATCGGGACACCGTCAATCGGTTCACGGACCGACTTGACCCGATGCCGGATATAGGCATCGTCGACGCGGGTGCCGGAGACCTGCTCATAGAGTCGCCATGCATTCGTGGCCTTCGGGTTTCCGATAGGGCTGCCCATCGTGATCACCGAACGCACACGATCCGGGTTTCTTCGCGCAAGCTCCCGCGCGAACAGGCCGCCGAGGCTCCATCCCACAAGGCTGACTCGTCTGCCGGAACTGTCGTTCAATTCCTTCAGGCGAGATGTCAGCATGTCTTCTAGGTCGAATTCATGAGACAGGCCGAGGTTCCTGCCCATGTCCCAGCAATAGGCGTTATAGCCCCATTTCCGAAGATAGCGGCGCACGAGTCGCATCGAGCGGCCGCTCGCGAGGAAGCCGGGCAGGGTCATGACGGCGTGGCCGTCGCCCGGTTCAACGTTATTCAGGATCGACCGCGCCGGGAGCAACGACGTGGCTTCGGACAGTGCGCGCGGAACCTCGAGCAGTGCCAGCATCCAGGACGGCGCCTTGTGTTTGCGCGTCGGACGGGCCGAGCCTGTCCCTGCGAATTCTCTTTCCCCCATACCCGCACTCTACAATAAATTCGCGCTCACCGGCAGGTTTATGAATCTAGTTTTATAACCAAAACAAACGTTTATGGTGAAAACATCGAGTAAAGTGTTATCAAGTGACCGGTCTTGGTTCACAGATTTCCAGACTCGCGGTATTCCCTCCTGTTGTGCCGGTAGGTGATTCGCTATCATTAAAGGTCGTGTGTTCGTCAGCGACCACCCACTACATTCAACGAGAGACGATTCCCATTGTGAATACGGTCACCAAGATACTCGACGCCTGGTCTCCGGATCAGCTTACCGGCCTGGATGCGTTCTTTCTGCATGCCGAATCTGCTCGCACGCCGATGCACATCGGCGCGTGCTCGATCTATGACCCGTCGACAGCGCCGGACGGTAAGGTTCGACTGAAGGACATCATGCAATTCGTCGACGAGCGCAAGCATCGTGCAAAAACCTTCACGCAGAAACTGAAGCAGGTTCCGCTGGAATTCGACCGGCCTTACTGGATTGACGATCCCGACTTCAATATCGAATACCACATTCGCCACATCGCGTTGCCGCAGCCGGGCGACTGGCGGCAGCTGATGATCCAGGTCGCGAGATTGCATGCGCGCTCGCTGGACTTGTCGAAGCCTTTGTGGGAGCTGACGGTCATCGAGGGCCTCGACAACATACCGAACGTTCCCAAGGGTTCGTACGCCATCGTGTCCAAGGTGCACCACTGTGCAATTGACGGCTTGTCGGGTGTCGAGATCTCTCAGGCCATTCACTCGCTGAAGCCCGAAGATGCGGTGGAACCCTACGAGATGGCGCCGCGTCGTCGTCGGCGGGAGATTGGCGGCGTCGAGCAGGTCGCCCGCGCCGGATTCAATAACCTGGTCAAGCCGCTGCAGGCGTTCGTCTACGCCGGGCGCATGGCGCCGGGCGCGCTGAAGTACGCCTTCGGCCTGAATCGAAGCGACCTGAAGATGGTCAGCAGCAAGAAGAAGGTGCCGCGGACCCGTTTCAACGGCATTGTATCCAGCCACAGGGTGATCGAAAGCGTCGAGGTCAGCCTCGACGAGATCAAGACGATACGGGAGTTAGTCGACGGCGCCACGGTAAACGACGTCGTCATAGCGATGGTCGGCGGTGCGCTGCATCGTTACCTGCTGAGTAAGGACGAGTTGCCGGACGATTCTCTTGTTGCGATGGCGCCCGTGTCTGTGCGGGCGACGGGCGAGAAGCAGTCGCTGGGTAACCAGGTCACTGCGATGAGCATCCCGCTGGGGACCGACCGTTCGGACGCGATGGATCGACTGCAGTCAGCGCATTCAGGCGCCAAACGGTCCAAGACCGTTTCCTCGGCGGTAGGTGCCAGGGAGTTGTCGGAGATGTCCAAGCTGGCACCGGCCATGGTGTCCGGTATCGCTACCCGTCTGTACTCGCGACTCGGCCTTGCGAACCAGCTTAGCCCGATGTTCAACACGGTCGTTACCAATGTGCCTGGGCCTCCCGTGCCGCTGTACATGTCTGGCGCACGCATGGTGACGTCGCTTGGCATCGGACCGGTCATGGATTCTATGGGGCTGTTTCACGCCGTGACGAGCTACTGTGGCGTCATCCGGATCACCGTGACGGCCTGCCGCGAGATGATGCCTGACCCTGCGTTCTACGCGGAGTGCCTGCAGGAGTCGATTGACGAGTACGTCGCATTGGGCAAGGCCGGCGTAAAGCCGCTGCCGAGGAAGAGACGCCCGAGGAAGAAGACCGCCAAGCGCGCGGCGAGCAAGAAGAAAACCGCGACAACCTCTACGACCCGGAAGAAAAGCGCGAAGAAGAAAGCTGCGACAAAGGTCAGCAAGGCGCCGGCCAAGCGGTCGGGCGACGCTGACCGTCCCGCGACGCCCTGATTCGCAGGTCTCGGTTAATGCCTCTCGTACAAGCCAACGGCTTGCAGATCCAGATCGAAGAGCATGGGCAGCCGACCGATCCTGCGGTTCTGCTGATCATGGGGCTGGCCACTCAGTTAGTGCACTGGCCGCCGGTCATGATCGAGTCCCTGGTGAACGCCGGCTACCGCGTAATCACGTTCGATAACCGTGACATTGGCTTATCCGAGCGACTGGAGGGCAAGAGCTCGCCGTCGCCGGCGATGATGCTCCTGAGTCGTGCGGTCCGGCTCGGCTGGTTGCTCGCGCCTTACAACCTGTCGGACATGGCGGACGACACGATCGGCATCCTGGACGCGCTGGAACTGGACGAGGCACATCTGCTGGGCGTTTCGATGGGTGGAATGATCGGACAGATCGTTTCTGCCAAGCATCCCGGCCGGATCAAGAGTTTCACGTCGATCATGTCGACGACCAACAACCCCGCGTTACCGAAGACCAGGCCCGAGATCGTGAGAGCCATCATCAAGGCTCGTTCTCATCGTCGCACGCCCGAGGACCAGGTGGAGCAGAGCATGGCGTTGTTGCAGATGATCGGAAGCCCGGATGGCGATCGCGACGACGTCGCGCTGCGGGAACTGGTGGCGAGCTCGGTAGTACGCTGCAATTATCCCGCCGGAGTCCGGCGCCAGATTGCAGCAATCGTCGCCAGTGGCGACCTGCGTGAGTGGACACGCCAGATCAGCGTGCCGACGCTGGTCATGCACGGCAGGGTCGATCCACTGACGCCCTACCAGGGCAGCGTCGACATGAGTTCCCTGATACCCGGCTCCAGGCTCGAGGTCATCGACGGGATGGGGCATGACCTGCCACCGAGATACATCGGCAGGATCAACCAGCTGATTGCGGATCACATAGGATCCGTAGAAAACGGCGGGGGTTCTACCCGGGCGGCCTGAATTCGGCGTCGACCTGGCTCAGGATTCGTCGGGAGGCTCCCCGATCTGCTCATCGAGGGACTCCTCGATCACCGCGCGCAACGTGGGTTCAATGAGCTTCAATGCGAAACTGAGCCTGGCATTCAGCTCGACTGACTCCTCGTCGATCAACACCTCGCCCGTGGCGCCGCCGCCGTCGAAGACCAAGCGATTCTCACTCTCCCAGTGCGAGCGCAGCATGAACCGTTTCTCGAGGTCGTCAGCGAGCTCGTTGATGCGCTCGTGCGCCTCATGCAGCGCAAAATGATGTTGTCTGCGTATCCGCATAGGGGCTTGGCCTGAGTTTAGTGTGATCACCCTAGGAAGCGTTCCTAGTATGGCAATCATACCAGTACTCGGAACAACCGGGAGAAGACAATGACCGCAAAGAAAACCACCAGGAAGACGACGAAGAAAACCACGTCGAAGAAACGCAGCACCAGAAGAGCCGCTCGTCCGGACGTCGGTGCACAGCTCGAGCAGGCATTCCTCGCCGGCCTCGGCGCCCTGTCGAATGCCAAGGACGTTGGCAACAAGGCGTTTGACACGCTGGTCGATCAGGGCCTGACATACCGCAAGAAGGCGACGAAAAAAACTGAAGCGTTGATTGACAATGTCCAGGACGCGATCCGCGACATGACCGACGACGCACAGTCACGAGCCTCCGGCCTGATGGGTCAGATGCGTGAAACGCCTCAGCTCGCGAAACTGCAGACCGTGTTTGACGCACGGGTTGCCGATGCGCTGGGCCGGATCGGCGTCGCCAGCAAGCAGGACATCAACGACATCAACAAGAAGCTCGACGCAGTGCTGAAGTCGTTGTCGGCTGAGAAAAAGGCCGCCAAGGCGCCTGCGAAGCGCAAGACGACGGCGAAGAAATCAACGAAGAAGAAAGTAGCGAAGAAGCCTGCTGCGAAGAAGAAGGCGGCTTCGAAGAAGGTGTCCAGGAAAAAGGTAGCCGCTAAGCCCGCCGCGAAGAAGGCCGCTAAGCCAGCTGCGAAGAAGGTCGCTAAGCCAGCCGCGAAGAAGGTCGCCAAGGCATCGCCAAAGTCAGTAGCCAAGCCCGCGCCGAAGGCCGTCGCCAAGCCGGCACCGAAGGCCGTCGCCAAGCCGGCACCGAAGGCTGTAGCGAAGGCAGAGCCGAAAGCTGCGGCGGAAACGGCAGCGAAACCGGTGAAGGAAAGTTAGTAGGAATACCCTAGTTTTTTTCGATAGGTTTACTAATAGAAGTTCTGGCAATCATTTGAAGGAGACATTCAATGGCCACTAAAAAGACAGTTCGGAAGACCAAGAAATTTGATGCCGGATTTTTCGCAGGTACGGTTCTTGAGCAGCCGTTCGCCAGCGCAAACAAGGCATTCCTCGCTTCGATCGGATTGGCGGAGAAAGTCCGCACCGATGTAGAAGCACAGTTCGACATCTTCGAAGCCAGGTACAACGCATTGGCTAAAGACGGTGAGAAGGTGCGCAATCGCGCTCGCAAGACCGCTGAAGACGCCCGCAAGGACGCAGTAAGCGGTGCCAAGAGTGCTCGCAAGAATGTTGAGAAGCGTTTTCAGAAAGTAGAGAAGCGTTTCGAAACGACGATCGACTCGATCCTTGCGAAGACGCCGGTTGCAACGAGCAAAGACGTCGACAAGCTGAACAAGAAGCTTGATAAAGTACTCGCCGAAGTCGCTAAGTAAGACCTGGCATCAAGGCAGTAACGGAAAAGGCCGCTTCATGCGGCCTTTTTCTATTAGCGGGTCTACTGCCGATAGTGGTCGAGCAGGGCGTACAACGGTTCGGCGGCTTCGTCTTTCGCGTAGGGCAGTAAAAGGCTGATTGCGGCGCCGTTCAGGCGCGCGGCGGCTTCCTCGATACTGACTTCCTCGCCGAGAATCGAATCGAAGCGCTGCGAGAACAGGGCCGCCGTTGCGATACTCCGACTCAGTTCTTGAGTGTCCGAGTCCGGTATTTCGATGATGCCGTGCTCACTCAGGTGGTCGATGTGTAATTCGATCGTCGCGAGCAGGGCGGTCGCGAATCCCCGGATCGCCTTGGCGACCTGCGGATATCGTTCGACCATCGTCTCGGTATCGCGAATCAGGAAACGGTAAGCGGCGAGCACTTCGATCAGTAGCTGGACGAATCCCCAAACTTCGTCGATCGAGGAGTTCCAGGCCGACGTCCGAGAGGTGTTGCAGCCGCCGGGCCAGGACGAGTCCGCCGAGGAATCCGCGATC
>JAAUYD010101231.1_pt1 | contig 13597 bp, 14 predicted proteins | sample 7278101 | NCBI WGS metagenome assembly JAAUYD01 (sample SAMN14350128, study PRJNA611818) | marine sediment metagenome | isolation source: surface marine sediment (0.6m) | place: French Polynesia: Moorea | collected 2018-08
CTACGCCAATGTGCTTTTCAAGGTTTACTGTCCTCGTCCTGGTTTGCAATCAGCGAAGCCAAGTGCCTCACTATCTAGAAAGCTGGCAAATGCCATTTCAACAACGGCTTCGACTGGGTATTCAATTTCAGCAGCACGGGCGATGAGTGCTGCACGAATCCGTTCTGGGAGATGCGCCAGGATTGCTTCGGCATCAGCAGAAGATAGTTGTTCTAGAGTTTTAGATGGCATGGGTCTAATTTTCCGGTGGGATTTGGACGTTGTAAGGCGGCTCAGTGGCTCTAAGAATAATGGCTTCTAGCTCCAATAGTAGCGCAGGGTTATTCCATGGTGAGAGTGGAAAAATAGCTATACGAACATCTGTATCATTATATTTGTCGAGCCATGCCCAAAGAAAAGCTTTATGACCACCACTAAAACGACCGCGTAGGCTTTTGGTTTTGCCTATGTAAAGCAGTCCATGTGTGCGGTGTCTGATAGCATATAATCCCGGACGAGGAGGGAGGTTAGCAAAATTGCGGCTAATGGGTTGGCATTGCTCGAAGGGTTTGAAGGCAAGGATATCAAGGATTTGGTGAGCTTCTTGTTGAATAGAATCGGACATGGTAGCAGAAGATTTGCACTTGCCCGATTTTACATTGAGCGATCGCACTTTATCATTGGTTTACAATAAGCGATCGCACTTGACAACAAGACAGTCGCCACGAGCAATCGCCTAATCGCTCTGTAAAAATCGCCACCAAATCAATTAGCTCTGTAGCGTGCGTGTTTGTGTTTGGATTGAAATATTTTACCGATATTGGTAGTTTAAGCCGTAACGCACCTATAAGGATTGGCGGGGTATTGCGGGGTTGGGGATGGTGCGTTCCCGGAATGGAATTGAGTAGGTAATGGAAGTTGTGTCAAGGAACGCACCCTACAAGATGGCGATCGCCCAGTGGCTCCCTTTAGGAGCATCGCACTAGACAAAACAATTTCAAGCTTTTAACATGAAATTATCAAATAATTTATTGAAAATATAATGCTTAGTCTAAGTGAAATCCATCCTCTCTCGGAATTCCAGCGGGGTGCTAAAGCTTTCCTCGCAAGGCTAAAAGAAACCAAAGCACCAATGGTTCTTACTGTTAATGGCAAAGCTGCCGCAGTTGTTCAAGATGCTCAAAGCTACCAGCAACTTCTTGATAGGATTGAGTTGCTTGAGTCTATTGCGGGCATCCGCAAGAGTATTGAGGAGTTTGAACAAGGGGAAGGTATACCTTTAAAGGAAGCATGGGAGCAGTTTCAGGGAAAATATGACCTACCTGATTGAAATCTCCCCTACTGCCGTAGCAGATATAGAAAGTATTTTTCTTTGGATAAAAGAGGATTCAGAGGAACGAGCTTATCGCTGGGTAAGAGGATGTTATGAAATTATGTTGACGCTAGAAAACTTTCCGAGGCGTTGCTCACTGGCTCTTGAAAGTAAGTACATGGGAATTGAGGTGCGTCAACTTCTCTATAAAAAGCAATTCCATATTTTATTTACTGTGAGTGAAGCAGTCGAGCAACTCGAAGGAATTGTGCGTATTCATCGTGTTCGCCGTGGTTCTCAACAGAGGCTTCAAAATATAGATCAACTCTTAGGTGATGAACCAGAAACATAAAGCACCGTTATCGTTAGGTTTTGTGCTTTACGCTGCCGTGCTTCGCTCCTTACTCCTTATTTATTTCTCGAATTAGCGATCGCACTAAAGATCGCATTTCCCCTCTAGCATTTTGAATTAGCGATCGCACTTTATCATTGGTTTACAATAAGCGATCGCACTTGACAATCAAGACAGTCGCCACGAGCAATCGCCTAATCGCTGTGTAAAAATCGCCACCAAATCAATTAGCTCTGTAGGGTGGGTTAGGCGTTTGGATTGAAATACTTTACCTGAGCACCTATAAGGATTAGCGGGGTATTGCCGGGTTTGGGATGGTGCGTTCTTGGAATGGAATTGAGTGGGGAATGGGTGTGGCAAGGAATGCACACTACAAAATGGCGAACTGACAAGTCAGCGCTTGCGCTATCCCACTCTGGCATTGATTATTGTGTCTTCCTTACAATTGTTAATAGCTTTTCTAGCTTGTTCTTTAGTGATTGTTCACTGCCTTCGGACTGTAATTCATCCTTAAGTTTGTCAATTAATGTACTAAACGTTTTCTTTTCTTCTTCTTCAATTGTTGCAGGTCGATCTGAAGTGATTTCAGTCCCATCTATACCATCGTTTATTGCTCTGAAAGAATAGTCTCCCTTTAACTTGTCATCCTCATCCTTAAAAGAGCGTAAATAATTTTCAAAGGTGTTACTGTTAAGTTTTATGTAGCCAGATGACAGTAAGCTGCTTGCGGTACTTCGGAGGGATGCAGATGAGCGAGTGTTGTTTTCTATTTCCTTCCGGAATTGGGCATAGGTTGTATCCATCAAATAAACATCATTGCCTACAGTCATGGTTGAAAAATCGTGACTATTCTCTCCCGGATCAAAGAAACTATCAGTATGATATCTGTATATTTTTATATCTGGCTTCACACGTTTTCTAAGTGCATTAACAAGAATGGCTGTTGCTGGTCCACATAATCCCGCCACTGTATTTTCTAGATTTTTCTCATGTTTGTGGGACAACTGAGCCACTTCCCTGAAATACACAATAAATAGCTGTGTATATGCTACTGCTACACGAATCAATGGCTGAATGGAATCTCCGACACCCGTTTTACTTGCCTCAAAATCTCTTTGTGCATCCGTTATTTTTTCAATTGTACGCTCCTTTGTAAGCATTTCTTGAAAGAGATCGCTGATGTCATCAGTGATACCTCCTCTAGGTGATGTAAATTGCTTCGCATTGGGTGATTCCGTTATTCTTGACTCCGCTTCCTCGGGAGTTTCATGTCCAGTAGGTTTCTCTTTGCTTGCCTGATAGTAGTATTTTAGAGTTTTTCCAGTATCCTCAACTCGAATATTCGTAAACACTGAGTGAGCTTGTTTAACCTGTGCGGCAACCTTATTGGCTTCTTCAAGAGTGATTTTTCCATTAGTTAAGAATGGCTTTTCTTTCTTGGGAATATCTGCTATGCCTTTTGCTATTTTTGCTGCTTTTTCAGGACTCTTAGCATCCTTAGCACCCAGCTCAAGCTTCTTCCCAGTTTTACCTCCAGCTTTCGGTGTCACAATCCACTTGTCACCTTTCGGCTGAACCCCAAAACTAACTCCCCTAGCCTTATTCTTAACTTTCGCCAGTTCCTTATTCAACTCATCTGACGAGAACGGTGCCTTAGTCTTAAGTGCTGGTAATAGCTTCGCCGCATCCGCCAGCGCCTTCATATTCTGTTGAGCCTTGGCCGCCTTCGGATTTGGCTTGGCTGATTTTCCACCCTGGGGCGGTGTACCCTTCTTCCCAAGTTTCACATCCTTAGGTTTGGGCCCTGCTTTCTTCGGTGGAATCGTTGGCTTCGGTACCGAACCATCATTCTTAAACGTGCCTTTACCCTGACCTTTGCCCCCAGACTTATTCGGCAGCTTATTATCCACCATGCTGGTCATAAACTTAGACGGGTCGAAGTTTGGCTTCTTCAGCTCGATTTCCGGAACCTTACCCGAACCCAACTCATAGTCCTTCAGCGTTGCATTCAAGCCAATTGGATCGCTCAACGGCCATTCCTTCGAGAATAGCGGCCACGTCCATTTCTTATCTGATACGGGTGACCACCAAGGAGCAAACAGTGCAATGAAAAATTCACCCCCCAACCCGAGCATGGGTTGTGCGACCATTTCCAATGTGCCACTAATAAAGAACACACCCGGATCGCGATAGCCAATGGTAGGTCGCGCATCGGCATAGGCCTTCACACCAATATCGGCATTCAACCCAATTCCAAATTTCAGGTCATGCCCGGCAAGTTCAACCCCAGCACCACCTTCAGCTCGTAAGCGCAGTCCTGCGTAAGCTGAAATATTGATAGAACCAGAAATTTGAATATTCTTTTGAATCTCTGGATCAGTGGAATAGGTACCTAAAATTTCGATATTATAAAGCTTGGCGGGTCCCAACTTAGCCAATGCACGCAAACTAATATTGGCAAATAAATTTAAGTTTCCAACTAATGGGATGCCGTAATAAGCCCTCGCCTCGAACTTAATAAGCTCTTTATCCCAGTCTTTTTGCTCGAATAATATGATTTCGGCGGGTGGGGCAATTTTACCAATGACGGTGACATCACCTTTAGCATCTACCACCACATTGACGGTACCAGCAAACCAAGTGGTTAAGTTAAACCCTAATTGTCCCGTTGCCGCTAGCCCGCGTTTTTTCTTGCCTTGCTTGGGTGGGGGTACAGGTGCAGGTGGAGGAGCATTTTGAACGTTCTCCTCACCACCAGCAGCTTTGATGGCATTTTTAGCAAATTTGTTCGCCGAGTCTAGATCCGTTGCTACAAAATTAATTTCGCCGGATAATTTATTGGCGTTATAAGCAGCCTTACCACTAATATCAACAGTGCCGTCAGGGTTATACTTAACCTGCGCCTCGCCATTAAACGACTTAAAGGTAATGGCTAGTGAAACTTCCCCAGCTAATTTATCTTTTTGGTTATTTAGCGTTAAAGTCCCTTTGGCAATGCCTTTAACGTCTATATCAGCAGTGGCATCGATTTTCGGCTTGTTGGTGTTTTCTAACAACAAATCGAATTTAGCATCAACATACCCACCAACTACCACGTTGAGATTTTTGACACCAAGGGTTAATTTGCCATTCTCCAACTGATTGACTGATTTAGGTAAACTACCAACCTTTAACCCCAATCCCCCTAACTGAGCCGAGTTCTTCTGTAAGGCTGTCAGCCAATCATTTTTCTTACCTTTACCTTTGGTCAAAGAAGCAAAACCACCTGAAATATTGTTATTCTTGACCTTAAAGTTGATGTACATGCCGCCCAGTTGCTTTGCCCAATCATTGAGCAACGGCATTGAACCTTGGCGGATAGATTGATAATTTCCCTGGTTATTTAACCTAATTTTTATCCGCCCTTCTGAAGTGACACCCCTAATAATGACGCGGACATCCAAGCCTTCCTTGCCTTGTGCTTCAATTTCCGCTTTTACTTTGTCAGAAGGCTGGAAAATATTCGACGACACATCGACCACTTCTGAACTAACTGCCAGTTGATTACCACCGGCAGCAGGTGCTTTTTGAATCGCTGGGGGTGTTTCAGCCTTTTGCTGGGTCGCACCCTGCTGCACGGTATGGGTTAACTCATGGGCGAGCAGGTGTTTACCCTCTGAAGAGTTGGGATTATATTGTCCTTGGTTAAAGTAAATATCTGAACCGTGGGTAAAGGCTTTTGCCCCCAAATCTTGACTCAGTTGCGCTGCTTCACTGCCCGTATGGACGCGCACATCGCCAAAGTCTGCCCCAATGGAGGATTCCATCTCCCCCCGGGTATTTTCATCAAGGTTACTACCCCCACCCCGGCTACTACTGAGGCGACTAGCTACATCACTGCTAGCTTTCAGGTTGCCATCCCCCTGTTTTTGCACCTTGGGCAACCGCTGCAACCGTTTGGGCTGAACAGATGCAACCTGCCGTTGTCCCAGCTTGGTGATGTTCTTACTTAGGGGTTTATTCTGTAGCCCTGGTGTCAAATTTGCCCGGTGCTTGGGCATGGCAACTATCTGGTTCGCTACTGCATCCGCTTCCCGCTCATAACGGTCATTAGGCTTGCCAATGGTGAGCTTGGCCTGGGTAAACGGCAGCCCCTCACTGCTCTCACCCCCATCTTCTGGTGGATCTACGGCATTACTAGCGAGCTTGGCTTGCAGGTCAGTATCTGTGCTGGTATCTTCTTCCGGTTCCTGTTCCTTGGTGTCAGCTAGTTGAATTTGCGGAGTGGGAGCAGTGACTCCGGGTGCTATTTTTGTCTGCACTGGATTTTCTTCACTTTCAAAGGCAGGCATCCGTTGCACCGTCATCATTCCTGCCGACTGCTCTTTTTGTTGTTCCCTTGACTCAGCCTCACAAGTGGCGCATTTTCGTTGCACTGTGGCGGTAGAAGAGGGTGAGAAGAAAGGGGTTTGCTCGCCGATGAATTTTGGTTGTACCCATGATGCTGCACCAGGATTAAAGAAAGGGGTATGTTGTGGTGCTGGCTCCGAGAAAAAAGGGCGTTCATGTTCTTGCTCCCCAGAGGAATGTTCTGTCTGGGTATGCTGTTGACTATGGGTGCTTTTGTTCTCGGCGGTTTTCATGGTATTAGCTCCATTCCACAATCAAAAGTTCATCCATCCACGGCAACGTCACCATGCTTAGTCCCTCGATTCCACTTATCCACCGATAGCTTTGTCGGAATCAGTAAATAAAGTTACATGATTTTCTGGTTATTTTCTCTAAATCAAGGAATTTGGGCTTTATACTGAGTCACCAAATTTTATCAAATTTTCTTAGCCCTAACTATGTGCGATCGCAGTTCTTCATATCCATCTCATCAAACCAAGGATGACCCATGGGCGATCACACTTTGATAGGTATGTATAGCCTTCAGCATACAAGATTCGCGATCGCACTTAAAAATATTAACTGTGTGTGGCGATCGCGTTTTGTATGAGAATCAAGAAGTTAAAATGTTAAGTAAAATCAGAAAACCTTAACGATGGCAGCTAAAGATAAATTTCATGCTGTAGTGAAAATTGCTTTAGAAAAGGAATTGTGGAAGATAACCGATGATCCTCTGCGATTAGAAGTTGGTGGTACTAAGTTTGAAATCGATTTAGGTGCCGAACAACTGTTAGCAGCACAGAGGGGTGAAGAAAAAATTGCTGTTGAGATTAAAACATTTTTGAGTGATTCGCCACTCACAGATTACCATGCTGCGTTAGGACAGTTTTTGAATTATCGGCTGGCTTTAGAAATCAGCGATCCAAATCGGATTCTCTATTTAGCAGTGCCCATAAGTGTTTATGAATCTTTTTTTAAGCGGGAATTTGCCCAAATTTCACTAGAGAGATATCAGATTAAACAGATTATTTATGACCCAATTCAAGAGGTAATTTTACAATGGATACCCTAGAGTCTTATCGCCATATAATTCAGTCGTTGTTAACGGCTTATGCTGCTATCCCGATCGCAAATGGTCAAATTGATTGTTACACAGTTTTTGATCCCAAACAAGATCATTACATGGTGATGAATGTGGGATGGGATGGTCATCGGCGAGTTTATGGCTGTGTTTTACATTTAGATATTAAAGAGGGAAAAATTTGGATTGAGCAGAATATGACGGAAATGAGAGTGGCTCAAGAACTTGTTGAGCAAGGTATTCCAAAAGATGATATTATCCTAGGATTTCAAGTTTCCCAAATGCGAGAATATACGGGCTATGGAGTGGTTTAACAACAAGATGGCGATCGCTTCATAAACAACCAATCACCCATCTACGCAAATCCACGTAGGGTGCATTATTAACGCATCGCTTTCTATATATCCCAAATACTTTCTGGCTTTTCTGGAATTTCACTCATCCCCCAATTTGGCGGATAAATTCCTTGGCTGATAAATCGATGAATAGTGGAAAATCGCCAATCCTGGGGAATCTGACATAATTGATGTCGCACCGGATTGTAATGAATATAATCGCAATGTTTGATAAAGTCCCTATCATCCCGAATTAAATGTTCCCAAAATCGTCTTTGCCATAAATTGCGTTCTTGTCGTTTTTGTCGAGAGGTGGAAATCTCAGCATTAATTCCCAATTGATTGCCATACTTTTTGGTGACGAAGCTTTTAATTAATCGCAGTCGAATTGAGAAATCGCTGTCTCCTGCTGGTAATGTCCACAAACAATGGAAATGATCGGGTAACAGCACAAATGCGTCAATGGTGAAGGGATATTTTTGACGCACATAAGTGATAGCAGCGCGGAGTCCCTGACGTGCGATGTCGGTGGTGAGCCAAGGTTGGCGATGGTGAGTTACTTGGGTGAGGAAATAAGTACCACCAGAAATTTTGGCTCGGCGATAATTGGGCATGAGTACTTATTCATAGGTTGATTGTATTAAAGTAGCCATTGTTGATACCTAATCAATCTCTCTTGCACTCATAGGGTGTGTTAGCGACAGGGTAACGCACCGAAAATTTGCATACATATAGATGGTGCGTTACATTTCATGCTTCGCACCCTACAAGAGCGATCGCTACAAGATCCGCGAACTGACAAGTCAGCGCTTGCGCTATCGCACTCAAATGTCCTTCACCTTCAACACCTCACTCAACCTTTCCTCCGCTACATCTAACGTTTTTTTGATTATAGACTCCAGTTCCTTTTCCTCTGGCACTCCCTGAAATGCTTTCATTGCTAGCACCTCGTCGCGGCTTACAGCTCCATCTACTGCCACGACCCCTTCTATTTGGTGCTGTTGGTACATTTTGGTATACTTTGCTCGCTTGCCAGACAATACCAACTTCTTGGTTCGGGGTGTTTTTAAATCATAAACACGTTTTCGCCCTAGCATCTGTGGGTGGGTGACTACCATAACGAATTTTTTTCCTCTACTTGATCCTGCCACCCTCTTTGGATCTGCGTTCATTTTCTGCAGGATTCCCCTTACAACTTCTGCACGGGTTTTGCGTGATGACTCCCTATGAAAGCCCTGTATACCCGCGCCACCAAATTTCCTCATGTAAGAATAGATACGTGATCCTATCGTTGTCCCGGTCCCCCTTGCTTCTAGTCGTTCCACTAGGTTTCTTCTCAAGGAGCGTTGTGAGCTGAATACCGAACGTGTGCCTACATCCGACCGGATTTGCTCCGGTCGGAGAATGCGTGTTAGAAACTTCTTCCGCTCCCCAGTAGCCAACTTTGCTTGAATCGGTAATGGTGACCAATGTTGCGGGTAATTAATCAGCTTTCTGTGCACCTCACCATTGCTGGTAATTTCGCTTTCAAAGGCGGGCATCCGTTGCACCTCTTCTTCGTTCACATCCGCTGATTTAACTTGTATAGTTGGAGTATAGACAGCCTGGGGTTGGAAAAAAGGTGTCGGTTGTGCCCTTTTTGTCGAGAAGAAAGCATGTTCTGGGGATGCCCCGAAAAAAGGTTTTTGCGCTGCGGATGAGTGGCTGGTACTGCTTTTACTCTCGGTCGTTTTCATTGCTTTTCCTCCAGCAGCGAAGTAATTGTGAATACCTTGTCAAAAAATATATTTTTCTTACGCCCATTCCACAATCAAAAGCCCCTCCATCCAGGGCAATGTCACCATACTCATTCCCCAAGGCAAGCTACCTAACAAAACATCGATCGCCTGTTGTTCTACCTGGAGTTTCCAGTTACCGTCCCCACTGCGGGTAAGTTTACCCTGCCGTTGTAAAAAGCCTTCCCGTAGCCCATCGGGACTAGTATTTTTCAGCACTTCCCAATAGTTAATAACCGTTTGTAATAGACCTTCCCCTTCTTCTAGTGCTGCTTCTGGTAAAGTCAACCCCCGCGCCACTGGCTGATTTAGAGACCAACCACAAAGTAATTTTGGTAACACCAGTTCATATTCGGGTGCGTCGGTTTGCTTTGTTGCTAAGTAATATAATAAGTATATAGCTGTTTGCTGGGCGGACTCATCCCGAAACAATTCGTTATTTAATAGTCCCACAGCTTCAAAATAGAAGCGTATAAATGGATGCAGCAATACTAACCCCCCTTGGTTGAGATACAGTCCCGCAGTTTCTTCTTCCGTGGATAATATTGAGTTGTTATCAACCCGGGGAATGGGGGTTGACTGCCAACTTGCTGATGGTGCAATGATATTAGTTGATGTAGTAGTTAGCACCTGCTCAAGGGCAGTCAACCAAGGGGAAGTTTCGGCAATTGATAATGCAGAGATAATAGTACGCAGATGTTGGTATTCGGCTTCATAAGAGGCTGTTTGTAAAAGGCGAGAAAATTCCCCTTCTCCCCTGCTCCCTCTCTTGGTACGCGTTCCCTTGGGACTTCCTTCGTCCTGGGGTTCCACCACTGCTCCCTGCTCCCCTGCTTGTTCAACATCAGGTACTTCCAGCCAGGTTTGCAGTAGTTGGGTTAGCCAGTCGCGAGTCCAAGTAGCTGCTGGTAAGGGTGTTTCTGGTGCTATTTCTTCGGTAATTTCTGCCACAAGTAGCAACCAAGCTTGCTGAACCAATTCCTCGTGGGTGTTATCACTGATACCCAAACCCTGCATTAATTCGGCGGCTTGTGCCAGCAAGTTGCGCCAATTTCCCCAACTTGGTTGTAGCTGCAATAGTAGCTGATGGCGTAAATCCTCTGGTAACTGAGTCACCAGTCGCCATCCCGCTTCTGGGTTTATCCCCAGTAATTGCCGCAAAGATAACTGCCAACCAGTATCACTTTGCACTGCGACTGACCACCGAAATAGCCAGTCTTGCCAATTTGCAGATGATTGTTCTCCAGGGAAGCGACCATACTGTAAAAAATACAGCAATATTTCCCCATCCCTTCTAGGACTATCTTCAGGATTCTGTAGCGATGCTGCGCCATTCTCCTTTATTGTAATATTTAATACCTGATTATAGGCATTCAACCATAGGGCTTTTTGGGCAGGAGATATGGCATCAATATTAGTGCGTAGTCGTTCCCATAGGACTTCCGTCGTCGCGGGGTCGCTCCCCTGCTCCCCATATTCTGCTGGCCATCGCCAGTTTTGCATCAGTTGGGTTAGCCAGTTGCGAGTCCAAGTAGCTGCTGGTAAAGGACTCTCCGTTGTATTATCTGGACTAATTTCAGCAAAAAGCAGTTCCCAAGCCTGTCTTTCCAATTCCTGGAAACTATCACTGCTTAAGCTCAGATACTGCATTAGTAGTCTTGCTTGTGCCAACAAAATACCCCAAATAGTCCAATCTGGCTGTAACTGTAATATTAACTGATGCCGCAAGGCTTCCGGTAACTGAGTCACCAGTCGCTGCCGCACTTCTGGACTTTTTCTCAGTAATTGCCGCAGGGGTAACTGCCAAGCAGTATCACTTGCAACTACTGCTGCCGACCAACGAGATAGCCATTCCTGCCAATCTGCGGATGGTTGTTCTCCAGGAAAACGACCATATTGCAAAAAGTACAGCAGCATTTCTCCATCGGTTTTGGGGGTGCTGACTTGCTCTACTTCCTGCTCATGACTTGGTTCTGGCTGGGGTGTGGAGGTTTCCTCTGAATTTTGCTCGGGTGTAATATTGGCTATGGAATTTGACGCTTCATCTAGGGCTGTCAACCAAAGGGACTGTTCCCCATGGGGAAATGCTCCGGAGGTAGCACGCAATCGCTGACTAACGATTTGATACAAATTTTCCTGGGAATTTTCCCTGCTCCCTGCCTCTTTCTTCGCCGACTGTCCCCAAATTTCCAGGAGTTGGGTGAGCCAGTTGCGAATCCAGGTGGTGGGGAATGGTCTTGTTGGCGCGTTATCTGCGCCAATTTCCCCTAGTAATAGTAGCCAAGCTTGATGCTCTAGGTATCGAACGGCACCCCCAGCTAATTCCAAGGACTGTATCAGTTGTTTTGCTTGGGTCAGTAGGGTATGCCAATTTATCCAGGCAGGCTGTAACTGTAATACTAGCTGATGTCGGAAGTCTTCGGGTAACTGCTCTACCAAGCGTTGTTGTGCAGCTGGATAATTTTTCAGTAATTCCCGTAAATCATGCTGCCAATTAGTATCATTTTGCATCACAGCTAACCAGCGCGATCGCCAGTCCTGCCAATCCCTAGCCGGACACCACCAAGGTAATCGCCCATAGCGCAAAAAGTGCAACAACACCTGCCAATCTGAGCCATTGCGGGTAATTGTTTCGGGTTTGGCAGCATTATTATTCAGTAACCTATCCGTCAGGCGATCGCCTAAAGCTTCCCTCAGAGCAGCTAGCAAGTTGTGTATAAATTCATCAGCTAAAAATCGGCGATCAATGGAGCCAATGTCTACTACCAGCTGATCTAATCGTACTACTTCCTCATCTGCGACTAATTGGTCGAACAAACGCGCTATTTCCTCCAAACCCTGTTGCTGAAACAAACGGCTCACTTCTTCGTGTAAACTCCATACATCAGCTAGTTGCTTGGTATCGAGTTCTATTAAAGTTCTGCCAATTATGTGGCGTTGTTTGCTCATAGGGAAAATAAGAAACAGGATTAATATCATGTGCGGATGAATACTTATAAAACCTCACCCGCCTGCGGCACCCTCGACCTATTAAGGAGAGGGTAAGAAAGAGTTGGGGTGAATCAAGCAGAAATTATAAGTAATTAAGCTAACTTGATATAAGCCATAGCTAATAATGATAGCGACAAGAAATAATTGTCAAGTAATCATCATCTACTGCATAGACAAGACGATGGGTATCATCAATACGACGTGACCAAAACTCGGATAAATTTTCTTTCAAAGGTTCAGGTTTACCAATTCCCTCAAAAGGAAGGTTTTTAGCTTCGTTTATGAGTTTATTAATTCTTTTTAGTGTCTTTTTATCTTGACTTTGCCAGTAAATGTAGTCTTTCCAAGCCTCATCAGTCCAGGCTAGTTTGCAACTACTCATCTAATAGGCTTTTCTCTACTACCTGACCTTGTTTATACTGAGCAATAGAGCGTTCTAAATGGGCTGCATTTGCTGGAGATTTCAATAAATAAACAGTTTCAAGCAAGCTATTAAAATACTCAAGAGACATAACTACAGCGTCGTCGGCATCTCGCCTGGTAATTATAGTGTAGTCTGCGTCATTCACGACTTGATCTAATATGGCTTTTAGTTTGTTTCTTGCTTGGCTAAAGGTTATTACTCTCATTTGTTATACTTGTCTGCTTACTTGTACAAGTATAGCATGGTGAGATGTGTACTTTGGCAGCGACTGTGTTAAAAGTCAAGAGCGATCGCGAAAATATCGTCATATTTATGAAATCCTCAGGGATGTTGGGCTTCAGTCATCAGCCAAATTGAGTTTTTGGCGTTTCCTGGGCTGACTCAAGCTGATGGTCAAGAATAAAACTTAGGTTGCGTGATCGCATTCAACACCCAACCGTTAAATTTGGAGAGTATGGGGAAAGTGGTGATTGTGGAGAAGTAAATATCCACATGTGAATAGTACAAGTTTTGATAAAATTAAATTTGTTTATTTAATACAATAGTGGAACCTACGATTGAACAGTTAAAAACTTTTTATACATTATGTGTAGAAATAAGCAATCTATTAAAAACTGTTGAGTTGACTAGATACGATATAAGAACACAAAGAATAATAGTGCTAATAGGAGAAACAATTGAAGTAGAAATTTTAACTAATGGAGAACGAATTATACGATGAGCAACTCAGATTATATGCAGTTAAATGAAGCTGAATTGCGAGAATATGTAAAATCTCATCCCCAAGATGAAGACGCTTTTCAACACTTCCTTTCAATTATTAGAAAAAAACCAAATAGTGTTGTGGTTAATACAGATGAACAATTAAAGGCAGAATTGAGAAAAAGATTAAGTTCTTAAGATGGCTATACGCACGCACTTTCCCTTAAAATCTCTAGCAAGTAGGGTGTGTTAGCGATCGCGTAACGCACCCAGTAATA
>JAAUYD010016489.1_pt1 | contig 13596 bp, 13 predicted proteins | sample 7278101 | NCBI WGS metagenome assembly JAAUYD01 (sample SAMN14350128, study PRJNA611818) | marine sediment metagenome | isolation source: surface marine sediment (0.6m) | place: French Polynesia: Moorea | collected 2018-08
ATTCTATACCTGTCCTCTCTTCCTCTTCCTTCGCGCTCTTTGCGCCTAAAGCCCTTCGGGCATGGCTTCGCTAATGCGGTTTTATCCTCTACCCCTGATAATTAACGTGGTCGAGTACTAGTTCCAGTAGATTTTTCTATTTAACAACAGAATGAAAATTTTGATTGATCAAACAATATTTATCAGAACTGGTAATATTTTTATTTCCTATTTGGTAAGTAATACCTCGATATTGATAGGAATTAGGCTGTGAAACCACCCGTGAATCAGCTCTGTTAATCATGTAGGTTCTACCTAAGAATTTAGCCGTGATTCCCGATTTAACTGTCTTTATGGGGGTAGTTTTTGCTTGATAAGTAACACCACGATAACAAAGTTTCATAGTTCAATCTCCTGCTTCTACTTAACATTTGCTCAACTTGTCTTTCACTTTAGGAATGAATCGAGAAGAAGTCGGGATAAAATCGGGAAGAAGTAGGGAAATTACTTGGTGATACTCTGAGCATAGTTTGAGTATTTCATTTGTCATTATCCTGGGAATATAAATCATGGCATCAAACAGGTCAACGCATTCTTATTATTGTGCTGCAAAACACGATCATCATGGACATAACCACGGGCATAGTCATGGTGAAGAATTTAACCTGAAGCAGGAAATTATACCTGTTACGGTAAAGAAACCCGTAAAATTGTGTGACAAAATATAATTCTAGCTATGGCTGTCAAAGGCTTATTTATCATACTAGGAATCTTTGGTATTGCCACTTGATGGTCAGCTGTCTTTGCAGATGTAGGTGTAGCATTATTGGCGATTTTGAATGCAGGTAGGGTTTTGAGAGTGAAATGAATACATAGAGGGGATGAGGAGATGAGGTGATGGGGGGCGAGGGAAGGAGTTAAAACCCTCAACTATCAACTATCAACTATCAACTCTTAATTCCTAACTCCTAACTCTTAACTCTTAACTGTCAACCGTCAACTGTCAACATCAAACAATCCTTCAAACCATAAATAACTTGCTCCTGTTGCTCTAGGGATAATTCAGGAAACATGGGTAAAGACAAAACGCGATCGCACACTGCTTCTGCTATGGGTAATTGTCCTGGTTGATAGCCGAGATTGCGGTAAACCGGTTGTAAATGGAGGGGATGAGGATAGTAAACCATAGTATTAACCCCCCGTGCTTGTAATTTTTCCCTGATCCAATCTCGTTTCTCTGGAACTACGCGAATAGTGTATTGATTCCAAACACCCTTACCCCCTGGTAACTCCTGGGGTGTGATGATATTAGGTAAATGACTCAAAAATTCTGCATAACGAAATGCGATCGCTTGTCGTTGTTGATTCCAGGTATCTAGGTAACGCAACTTAATATGCAAAATAGCCGCTTGAATGGCATCCAAGCGGCTATTTACTCCTATTTCTTCGTAATGGTAGCGATTTGATTGTCCGTGATTTTTCAGCATCCTCATTTTTGCAGCCATCTGTGCATCATTAGTAGTTATGGCTCCACCATCACCACAACCCCCTAAATTCTTCGTTGGGTAAAAACTAAAACAACCTATATGCCCAATACTACCGACTTTTTTCCCCTCCCAAGTTGCTCCTGTGGACTGGGCGCAGTCTTCAATCACCAGCAAATTATGAGTCGTGGCTATATCCATCAACTCAGTCATATTTACCGGTTGGCCAAACAAATGGACGGGGATAATTGCCTTAGTTTGGGGGGTAATTGCTGCCCCTATTTGCTGTAAATCTAAATTTAAAGTAGTTTTATCAATATCTACAAATACAGGCTTGGCACCCACAGCACTGATGACTTCCGATGTGGCGATAAAGGTAAAAGGAGTGGTGATGACTTCATCCCCCGCCCCAATTCCACAAGCTCGCAGTGCTAAATAGAGGGCATCAGTACCAGAGTTACAAGCAATACATTCATTTACGCCAATGTAAGCAGCGAGTTGTTGTTCCAAACCTGCAACAGCAGGGCCACCAATATAGCCACCAGAAGCCAGAACTTCTAGAACCGCCGCACTTACTTCTCCTTGGATGGCGGTATATTGTTGTTTAATATCAAATGCTGGTACTGAATTTACGCTTTGAATCATGGGTTGGAATTTTATTTATTGATAAGGATAAAACAAAGTGTTGACCAAAAATAATGGGATACAAGCCCCGTCCACTTCGACGTACTCAGTGCGTCGCTCCAAGGACGGATTTTTCGTTTAGGATTTTGGTACAATAAGACTAAAGTCGCCATAGGGCATTGGGAGGCTCTAAACGGACATGGAGGGAAGGTAAGACTGCCTTCTTGGTAGCACATCCCAGGGAAGTGTCAAGGAATCCTCACTACTTTAGGACGAGGAAGTATGTCAATGAGAGATTAAATCAAAAAAACTACCGTAGTATTATATTCAGGAAAGAAAAATTGATATGTACCCACCTAGATTCCCATACCTGTAGTCAAAGTTCCCGTTATATCAAATCCGCTTGTGAGACTTACCATATTGTCGCCACCTCACCCCCTTCCCCTCTCCTTAGTAAGGAGAGGGGTGTCCACCACCGACGGGGTGAGGTTTTTGCGGTAACTAATCATCCGGATTTCATATTATAGGCAATCTTTAGTCAGCATAAATCCCTGGGGGTAAGTAATCGATGTCGCAACTTATAGATTTAGATCCCGGGGATTTGGGGATTTTAGTCGCATTAGTTGGTGTAGCAATAGCTTTATCTGCATGGCAACAAATTGGTCTAGAATTTAAGTTTGCCATGGCTGCGGGCAGAAGTATTGTCCAACTATTAATCCTGGGGTATGTCCTGGATTTCATTTTTGCACTGAATAACATTTGGGCGGTTGTGGGGATTTTAGCAGTAATGTTGAGTGTATCTGCAATTGTTACCCGAAATGGCATCAGTAAGAAAATCCCTTTACTTTTGCCTTTATTATGGATATCCATGTTTCTCAGTACTTTTATGGTGCTGCTCTACGTAAATTTCCTGATTATCCAGCCAGAACCATGGTATGCTCCCCAATATGTTATACCACTGGGGGGAATGGTATTGAGTAGTGCCATGAATGGTGCTGCCATTGCTGGGGAAAGATTGGTGAAGACTGTGAATGCTAGTCAGTGGGAAATTGAAACCCATTTGAGCTTGGGTGCTACTCCCCAACAAGCAATTGCTGCATATCGTCGAGAAGCCATAGGTGCAGCGTTAATTCCTAGTATTAATCAAATGGCAGTTGCTGGTATATTTATTATCCCTGGATTTATGGGCGGGATTTTACTCAGTGGCGTGGATCAAAATCAAGTGCCTTTGCAAGCTGCATCATCGGCTGCATCTTACCAAATTTTGCTGTTATTTATGATGGCGGTTGCGAATTTATTGACGACGGTGTTGTTGACTCAAGGATTGTGTGGTCAGTTTTTTAATGATGAGGCCCAGTTGAAATGAACTATATATAAATAAGGTGCGATACGCATCACCGAGACAAGGGAATTTGTCACTATTATGTTGTCAGATACAGCAGATGACTAAGGTGAATAATTCCCATTCAATTATCCCCAAATATTATGTTACGCGACCTAAGTATCCATAATTATCGTTCTTTCCAAGAATTTCAAGTTGATGGTTTAGCGCGGGTTAATCTCATTGTTGGAAGTAATAATAGTGGAAAAACTAGCTTGTTAGAGGCTATTTGTTTACTAGTGAATCAAAGTCATCCTCAAGCATTAATTAATTTGTTAAATAATCGAGGAGAAACTGTTCCGAAATTTGCACAGCTTTCTCCAACAATTATTGGTTATAGGTATCAAATTAAGCATATTTTTTATAACCATCAGCTCAGTTATAACCAAAATATTAAATTGAGTTCAGAGCAAGAACTATCTTTATTATTACAAATATATTTATCTCCAATCAATCATCAAGAAGAGACATTAACTTTCAATAATAATGATGATATTACAAAGGCAGAATCTCAATTAAATATTGATTATAATTTCCATGAAAGCATCAGAGTCCCTATCTTAGAGGATGGTACGTTTAAAATGCCATTTATGGCGAGAGTAAAATCTCCCAAATCAACTTTTGATTTTGCGAATGTATCTTGTGATTTTCTGACAACTGATAATATAAATTTTCAGAAATTAGTTCAACTTTGGGATACTATAAATCTGACACCAAAGGAAGATGAAGTAATCAAAGCATTACAAATTATAGAACCGGATGTAAAACGTCTGAGTTTTACCAGTCATATAACCTCTAATAGTGGTATTATTGTCAAAATGCGTGGACAAAATGAACCAATCCCTTTAGGTAGTATGGGGGATGGAATGCGCCGGATTCTAACTTTGGTAATGTGTGCTGTAAATGTTGAAAATGGGTTTTTGCTGGTAGATGAAATTGACACTGGTCTTTATTATGAAATACAGGCAGATATGTGGCGTTTGATTTTGTCAACAGCACAGAGACTAAATATACAAGTTTTTGCCACTACCCATAGTTGGGATTGTGTCCAAGCATTTCAAGAAGCACTTGAAACTGTTGAAGATAGCAATATTGGTAAATTATTCCGCCTAGATAGTAAGTATGGCAAAATACGTGCTGTTGAATATTCACCTGAAGATTTAAAGATTGCCTTAAAGCAAGATATTGAGGTGCGCTAATGCCTAAAAAAAGTAAACCTCATCAGTTACTTGTGGAAGGAAAAAATGATAAGTATGTCATTTGGGCTTTGTGCGCTCAATATAATCTCCCAGAAACATTTTCTGTAGAAGTCCCAGAAACAGATGGAACAGAAGGAATTAATGCTCTTTTAGAAAGTTTACCTTTAAAATTGCAGGAAAAAAATTTAGAAATATTGGGAATTGTAGTTGATGCTGACCAAAATTTAACTGGGCGATGGCAAGCTATAGCTAGTAGATTAATAAAAAGTGGTTATCAAAATATTCCTAATAATCCCCCACAACAAGGTTGGGTTTGCTCTGCACTAGAATTACCCAAGATTGGTGTTTGGATTATGCCTAATAATCAACTTCCTGGAATATTGGAAGATTTTATTGCTTATCTCGTTCCTGATAACGACAATCTATTCCCAAAAGCCCAATCTACTTTACAAGAAATTGAGCAAGCTGGTATCAACAAATATACATTAATTCATCAACCCAAAGCACTGATACATACTTGGTTAGCTTGGCAAGAAAAACCAGGAATGCCGATGGGACAAGCAATTACAGCAGGGGTATTGCGTTATGACTCCCAGCTAGCTCACACATTCGTTGAATGGTTAAAAAACTTGTTTGAAATATAAATATAATTCCGCTATAAACCCAACTGTGCCCTTACCAAATATAAACCCTGCCTATTCTACTCCCAAAGGATCTGCCTACTGTGGCGACTCCCGGAAACTATTACAAAAGTTACCAGATAGTAGTATTAACTTAGTCATCACCAGTCCTCCCTTTGCCCTGCAACGTAAAAAAGAATACGGTAACAAAGAACAGCACGAGTATGTAGAATGGCTCGCCGAATTTGCCACAATCGTTTACGACAAACTACGGGATGATGGTAGTTTTGTGGTGGATTTGGGTGGAGCTTACAAAAAAGGGGTTCCCGTTCGCAGTTTATATAATTATAGAGTACCCATTCACTTTTGCGATCGCCTTAATTTTTTCCTGGCTGAAGACTTTTATTGGTACAACCCCTGCAAATTACCCGGCCCCATTGAATGGGTAAACAAGCGAAAAATACGGGCTAAAGATGCGGTGAATACTGTGTGGTGGTTCAGTAAGACAGAGTTTCCTAAGGCTGACATCACAAAAGTTCTGACACCATACAGCGATCGCATGAGGAAATTACTTGCAGATCCAGATAAGTTTTATACACCAAAATCCCGTCCTTCTGGTCATGATATTGGTAAAGCCTTTGCTAAAGATAATGGTGGCTCTATTCCATCTAACTTGTTGCAAATCTCCCATACTGAATCTAACAGTCAATATTCCCATGGTTGTCAGGCTATTGGGGTGAAGCAGCACCCAGCAAGGTTCCCAGCCAAACTTCCGGAATTTTTTATCCGTTTTCTCACAGAACCGGGGGATATAGTATTAGACATTTTTGCTGGTTCTAATACTACTGGTCAAGTTGCAGAAGCTGAAAATCGTCAGTGGTTGGCTTTTGAACAACAGCCAGAATATCTGGCAGCTTCTGCATTTCGATTCCTCACTAAAGAATGTACCACTGGGGAAATGCAGTCAATTTACAATCTTATTTGTGCGGGGAAATCAGTAAATTTAGATACTTATAGTAAGAGGTAGAGTAAGTGGGCGTTGCTGAATCTGGGTATGAGTTTATTTTATCGGAACTTCATTGTTCGTCTCAACTTTTTCAACACTCATTTTTTGTTTGTAATATTGTCGATGGTAATTGGAGTTACTATATGTGTTTTCCTTCGATTTATTTGCGACTATTCCTAACATTGGCGTACCAGCAATTTGCAATTCTTCAAGGGCTTGCTGAAATACTGTCCGCTTGAGCTTGCCTAATTCTGTGACTAATATCATCCCATTAACGTGAGCTGCAAGTAAATTAGCATCAGCGACACTTAAGAGATTTGGTGTATCATAGATAACTAAATCAAAGCTAATCTGTAACTCATCGATCAAATCCTGCATTTTTTGCGATGCTAGCAAACGAATTGGATCGGGTGGAACTTGTCCTGCGGAGATAATGTAGAGATTTTCTTCTTGTTGTGACCTTTCGATCACATTTTGCCAGTCTAAGTCGTGGGAAATGACATCGGTTAAACCTTGAATGTTCATTGAACCTACAAGTTTATGTAATGTAGGGAAGCGTAAGTCTGCATCAACTAATAACACTCGCTGTCCCATTGCCGCAGCCGCTTGAGCAAGTTGAACCGCGACAGTCGATTTTCCCTCTCCCTGATCTGCCGAACTAATTACCAAAGAACGGATTGGTGAGTCGGAACCTAACAGAAGTATATTAGTATACAGAGAACGAAAAACCTCGAAGAAAGAAATATGGGCTGCTTGAGTTGTTCCTGCTACCAAATTATCCCGTTTAGTCGCAGCCAATTCTTTCTGCAATGGGACAACGCCAAGTAATGGTAGTCCTGTCACTTCTTTCAGATCTTTGGAAGTATAGAAAACATTACTTAATTTATCTACTACCAAAGCCGCACTAGTACCTAGCAGTAAACCCAGTAATCCACCTAAAGCTAGGTTGCGTATCGTACCATCAGATACAGCTTGTGGTTTGTTAACTTTGGTGAACTCTGGATCTAAAGACTTCCAAGGTTGCTGTCTTTGAGCATACTCAATCTTTAATGCTTGATACTTGCTGGTAAACTGAGTCAGAGATTCAGTCGCAATTTTCAATTGCTGCTGAATATTATCATAGTTCCGAGTGACTGTTGCTAGAGACTGCAGGTAGCGATTGAGATTATTAATTTTATTTTTTAGGGAAACATCGCGGGTTCGTAGTTCCTGAATTCGACTTTGAAAATCTCGATTTACCCTTGCTCTTTCCCCATTTAACATCCTAATTATTGTGTTTTTTTGCTCAATCAATCGTTTCATTCCCTCTTCTTGTGTGGTAAAGATGGAACCTCTTTTGGCAATCTCCGCATCAACTAATTGAATTTGGTCTAGGATTTTTTGGTAGCGTGGATTTTCACTGAGGATAGAATAACTAGCAGCAGTACCAGGTTGTTGAGCAAACTCTGTTTGCAAATCTTGGTATTTAGATACCATTTGTTCCAACTGGACTCGGTTTTCAATATGTTGTTGGGTAAACAAATTGATTTGCTCAGAAACTTCCTGGGCTTTGACTGCTGGATCGACTAAATTATTTTGTTGTCTTAGTTTTTGTAGTTTTTCTTGCCAATTTTTGACATTTTTTTCTAGTGGTCGTTTTTGTATGTTGACAAATTTCATTGCCTGTTCGACATCACTACGTCGTTCTGCCAAACTGTAATTGAGGTAAGCACGAGCCAGTAAACGCAGGAAGTCACGGGTAATATCTTCGTTGGGACTGATATATTCTACTTCGAGAATATTTTGTTTTTTGGATGTGATAGCGAGATTCTCAGCGATGGATTTATAAGTAAATTCCATCTCTGGATACTTTGTCTCATATTTTGCCTGTATTTTTTTGATTACAGGATTGAGTATTCCAGGACTTTGCAAGACATGGATTGTAGTTTCAATTTCTTCGTTACTTTCTGGTGCAGCCACATCTTGAGAACCCAGAGTTTGTGGTACGTTGGCTATAGCCTTACTTTCTCCCGTGACAGGTTTAGTCAGTATCTCGAAACTACCTTGATATGCTGGAGGATCGGTTTTCGCTTTTAATACTGCTGCTGTTGCCACAACACCAGTAAAACCGGCAATTAATAGAATGCGACGACGGAGTGTTGCCCCTACTTGACCTAAGTTTAAACCTCCTTCTTCTTCATCATTAGTGACTTTATTGAACTGAGTAGCTTGATGTGGTAACAACGGTTGCAGATACATGTCTGACTTCAGCATAATGCTAGTAGGATAAATTACTTTTGCTACTTATGCAGTTTAAAACTGCTGTTGAGATGATTTAACTGTCAAACGTAATATTTAAGCCTGAATTATAAAATTGAAAAACTCCACATAATCGCAGCCAAGCTGGTACTTGTGTCAGCTAGTTGTAGAAAACTGAAAAGTGATAGATAGCTGTTCCCCGATCTTGGCAGTGCCCACTCTCTTAAGGGCATTAGCTTATACCCACATTAACATTGCGTAGGAAAAATGTGTGAAAAATTTAAGCTATATCTATAAATAATATCAATTTTGTATAAAGCATTGAGCAAAACCTACTCTTTCTAAGAGTGGGATATAGTCTACGTAGCCTATGTAGACGCGAAGCGGCTTGCCGCAGTATTACTTACAAACGGTGTAATATCGTTTTACATTGAAGATGCATATTATTCATCAGATTTCTCTACTATTGGGTGTTTTCATAAGTTAAAGAGTTCTTATCTTCACAAAAAATATAACTTATTCGGATTGGGATAAAGCTATTACAGAAGCTTTTGAAACTGCCAGTTTCAGGGATACTTATGATTGGTTTCTGTGTTGTACTCAAATACAAATACGTATAAAAAAGTACAAATTCATATAAAGAGTATATAAAGTTTTCATAAAGAATTCATTTTTTGTAACCCGCAAGTAGTTTCTAAATATACACTAATATCTATTAATTGCTTATCAGGGAAAGTACTTATACCATTTCTTTATAAAGATTCGCCAAATTTAGCCCACCTAATCGTGGGCTTTGTTTGAGTAGCCCCACTTTTCCACCAGTGAGGGCGGTTAAGCGTAGCCTCATACAGAATTGGTATTACAAGAGTTCTCTGTAAAAGTTTTGCATCTCCATGTGTAAATAATAGAACAGACTCTAAGGAGAGTCGAATCCATCGTAAATACATTAGTTCGCATTTATTGAACTTGCATATTCTATTTTACTGACTGCTAGTTTTTGTTCTTAATATCGAACCATTGCAGTCTTTAGTAAAGTGCAAATTAAATGTTTTGAATTTGTCTTAGTATTTCCGAGAAAAGATTAGGCTGAAACTCTATTTAACTTCATACACAAGGAGCTTTTTGTGACTAGAACCAATGTTCTACGAAGTACGAAGGTAACTGATGTTCCTATTACTGCTTTACCTTTTAAAGAGCAGATAGAAACTATATTAAAGTGGGCTACGAGAAGAGAAAGTCGCACTGTATATGTAGCTAATGTTCACATGTTGATGGAAGCTTATTGGCACTCTGATTTTGGAAATGTTTTAAAACGAGCAGACTTAGTGACTCCCGATGGAATGCCTCTAGTTTGGATGATCCGAATTCTGGCTTTTCGTGAACAAGACAGAGTTGCAGGATTGGATATCTTAGCAGGTGTATGTGAACTTGCTCAAACTAAAAACGTCAGTCTTTTCTTTCTCGGTTCGCAAACTGAGATTCTCTCGCGGATGCACACTAGGCTAAAAGAGGAATATCCAAATCTCAAAATTGTGGCAATGGAACCACTTCCATTTCGTCCACTGACGATAGAAGAAGATGCTGCACTGGTAAAGAAAATCAATGATAGCGGTGCAGGAGTAGTATTTGTGTCATTGGGTTGTCCAAAACAAGAGAAGTGGATAGCACAACATCGCGGTAAAATTCACAGTGTAATGATTGGTTTGGGAGGTGCTTTCCCGGTATATGCAGGACTTCAGAAAAGGGCACCAAGTTTAGTTCGGAATTTGGGTTTGGAATGGCTTTATCGCTGGATACAAGAACCCCGTCGGTTATGGAAGCGTTATGCTACAACAATTCCACCGTTTATCTTTTTAGCTTCTAAACAGTTGTTATTATCGCGTTGTTTTGGAACTCCGTTTAATATTCGCGAGCGTTATTTAGGATGGAAGCTCGAATAATAGTGAAGTAGCATTCACCAGTTTTGCATCTACAGTATTACAACTCTGGAAATGACGCGGGAGTGTTTGGGTTTTTATTATCTATTGAACATATTTGATAGGAAAATATCTAAACCAAACTCACCCCAAGAAAGGTAACTTTTCGATTGATTGGGATTCAAAGAAAATCCAAATTCATCAAGAATGAGTATGCTATCCTACGAAGAATTAAATTTGCAGCCAGAAGTTAGTCAAACAAATGCTTCTACACAAGAACTTTACCGTCAGTTTTACTCGTTCTTTCCAGCAAATACTCGTACAGTTTTAGATCTTGGCTGTGTTACTGGTAGAGGTGATCAGGTACTTAAAAGTTTGAATAACAAATTAAAAATCTCTGGGCTTGATTGTGCTACAGAGAGATTAGAACGTCTACCTAAGGAAGTCTACGACCAATCTATTTATAGTCTCTCTACACATATTTTTTGTGATGATCGTACATTTGATGTTGTTGTTGCTGGAAAATTAATTGAGCATATATACCCGATAGATGTGGATAGGACGCTGACTGAAATTTTTCGAGTTTTGAAAGTTGGAGGAAGATTATTATTAACTGCTCAAAACCCTTTAGATATTAAAAAGCGAGTTTTTCAGGAGAGTGTTTTAGATAATGAGACTCATGTTTCTCAGCACTTTCATGATGTATTAAGTTTGAAATTGAAAATGATGGGTTTTACATCTGTTAGGGTTTATGGTATTGGAAATGTTACACGCTATTTGGGTTATTATTTTCCCTGGTTACATGCGTATGGCAGTTATCTGGTAATTGCAGATAAAAGGTAGTTGGAGTTAGGTTTAAATTTAGTTTTTGACAATTTCTGAAGTAAGTTAACTTTGGCTTATTTTTGTGTCATCAATTCAGGCTTTTTGAACATGAGTAAATTACAATTTTATTTTCAATAATTTCCTGAATTATGTAATTTCTTAAGAATATTGATAGTGTTATTTACAAATTTAAAACAGGCAATTTTCACTTTATTTACTGTACTCATCTAATGAAGCAAACTTGTATTCAATTTTTCCTTAAATTTGTGCGTTCTAAAATTGAAGGGCGCGATAATTTACAAAAAATTATCGCCAATTTTGGGTGGTTAGTAATAGATCGAATATTGCGGATGGGTGTTGGGTTATTCATTGGGGTTTGGGTTGCTGGTAAGTTGTTAAAAGTAAAAGCTCCAAATATTTGTTATAGCTTTTGTTGAATTAGGTAGATACATCAAATTTTATATGAATTATATGAGAAATAAGTTTACAGCTTTACAGCAGAAATTGAATGCCAATCACAAGAAAATTATAAGTAATATAGTTTGGTTAATTTTTGACCGTACTTTGAGTGCGGGTGTGAGTTTTTTTATGGGTATTTGGCTAGCGCGTTACCTTGGAGTCGAACAGTATGGAACTTTTAGGTATGTAATAGCTTTTGCATACATTTTTTCCCCTCTGGGAACATTAGGAACGAGAGGTATTATAACTAGAGATTTAGTAGAAAATCCCTCATCAAAAAATGAACTTTTGGGTACTACCTCTATTATGCGGCTTATTGGTGGCTTCTGTGCTGCAAGTTTAGCTATCGGTTCTACGTTAATTATAGAAAAAGAGAATACATCTATTTGGCTACTTGTTGCCATTATATCTTCTACCTTTTTTTTCCAACCTTTAACAGTAGTAGAACAATGGTTTGAATCTAGAGTTGAATCCAAGTATATCGTTTACTCTAGAAATTTAACTCTTGTATTTTTGAGTACACTAAGAATAGTATTTATTATTAACAAAGCTCCTCTGATTATATTTATTATTCTCCTCGCTTTAGATGCAATATTTTATAGTTTGACGTTATTATTGATATATCAAATTAAATACCAAAATATACAGCTTTGGAAAGTTAAATTCAATCAAGTCAAGTATTTACTTAAAGAGTCATTCCCTTTACTACTTACAGGTATAATGGTTACTTTATATTTAAAAATTGACCAGGTAATGTTGGGACAAATGGCAGATAAAAAAACTGTGGGTATTTATGCAGTTGCAGCAACCCTTTCTGAAATTTGGTATATGATTCCGGTTGCTTTTACATCTTCTCTTTTTCCAGCTATTGTCAACTCAAAAAAACTTAGCACAGAGGCATACGAAAAAAGACTACAAAATTTTTATGATTTAATGGCTTTACTAGCTTATATAATTATTATTGTATTTGTCTCTATAAGTCATGATTTAATTGTTACAGCATATGGTCAAGAGTATGCACCTGCGGTAAATATTTTATCAATATATATATTAAACTGTTTATTCACGTTTCTAGGAATTGCTCAAAGTGCCTGGATTATTTCTGAAGGACTACAGGAGTTCAATTTTTATGCAACTGCAACTGGAGCAGTAATCAATATATTCTTAAATCTAATTTTAATTCCTAAATTTCAAGGAATCGGGGCTGCATTAGCTACATTAGTCTCTTATGCATTTGCTAGTTATTTTATCTTTTTGCTCATTCCACAAACAAGGAAAAATGCAATATTAATGACGAAAGCAATTTTATTACCAACAAGAATACCAAAGTATGTTTTTAGAAAAAACAATATTTTTAAAAAAAATTATCATGAAAAATAAACCATCTTGACTAAGCCATAATTTCATCTCAATTTCTAATTGAAAAATTTTTCGTTCACTCAAAAAAAACTTGTTCTAAATTATATAAATAAAGAATTAAACATATTCATTTTTTGAAAGTAGATGTAGAAGGTCATGAAATGAATGTATTAACTGGATTAAGTTCTTATTTGGTAGAAAATTTTATAGATTTCATACAATTTGAGTATGGTGGTACTAACTTAGACTCTCACACTAGTCTTATGGAGTTATATGAATTATTAGAAAAATCTGGTTTCTATGTAGCTAAAGTTATGCCATGTGGACTTGAAATTCGCACGTATCAGCCTTGGATGGATAACTTTCAGTATGCGAACTATGTTGCAATTTCTAAAAAAATTATGGAGAGACTCAAATGATGGCGTTGCTGATTAAAAATATGAATAGCCCCCCAACCCCCAATTCACCGGGGAGAAAGATAATTTAAAGTCCCCCAAATTTGGGGG
>JAAUYD010054926.1_pt1 | contig 13587 bp, 12 predicted proteins | sample 7278101 | NCBI WGS metagenome assembly JAAUYD01 (sample SAMN14350128, study PRJNA611818) | marine sediment metagenome | isolation source: surface marine sediment (0.6m) | place: French Polynesia: Moorea | collected 2018-08
CACCGATGGGGCAGAGGCGACACCTACGTGGAGCGGGGTATGAACGCAGTTCAGCCCGGATCGGCTCGATTCGCGAGCCACCGCAAGCGATCCGGACGGGGCCTGGATGGCCTCACCCCAGCCCATCCAGGAGATCGCCGATGACCCTCGCCCGACTCGTCGCCCGGCTCGCCGTCCGGTCGATCGGCATCGTCGCGGCCGCGTGGCTGTGCCTCGGGACGCCCGCCGACGCCGCCACCTTCGAGATCGAGCCCGAGCGCACCCGGGTGCGCTTCGCCGTCGGCCACAGCGACTACACGAAGCCGGTGAAGGGCCGCTTCGAGCGAATCCACGGCCGCATCGAGTACGACGCCGAGGCCCCCGAGACGCTGCGCATCGACGTCGAGATCGACGCCGACAGCATCGAGACGCGCAACCGCTTCCGCGACGAGCACCTGCGCGCCGCGTTCTTCGAGACCGAGGAGTTCCCGAGCATCGCCTTCCAGCTCACCCGGGTGTTGGTCGAGGAAGAGGCCATCGAGGGCACGCTCACGATGAAGGGCCGGAGCCATCCCGTGCGCCTGCACGTCTCGAACGTGCGCGACTTCGTGGATCCGAGCGGAGTGCGCGTGCTGCGCTGCAAGGCCAACGGCACGCTGAACCGGCGCGCATTCGGCGTGGAAGAGGATCCCGAGGGCACGGCCGGCCTCGCGCGCATCCTGGCCGAGATCCAGGCCGGTCTCGACGGCTTCATCGACGACGAGGTCGCGATCTCGATCTCGCTCAGCGCACGCGAGGTGCACGGCGAAGTCTCGAAGGACGCGCCGGGGCCCGCTTCCAATCCCAAGATGGCGGGTGCCGGACTCGGGACGCCCCATGCAATCGAGTAGCGAGGAGGGCGCCACGCCCTCTCGTCGTGGCGGAGCCTGGCTCCGCCTCCTCGGCATCGGCCTGCTGTGTCTCGTTGCCTCCGCTCCGGGGATGGCTGCCGAGGACACGGAGCCGACTCCGGCGCCGGAGGTCCACCGCGAGCTGCTCGGCACGGGCCGCTTCCCCTCTGCGAGCGAGTGCCGCAACTGCCACCCGAACCACTACGAGGAGTGGTCGGCCTCCCAGCACGCCTACGCCCAGCTGAGCCCCGTGTTCAACGCGATGCACGGGACGCTGCTGAAGCGGACCAACGGCACCGTCGGCGACTTTTGCATCCGCTGTCACACGCCGATCGGCATGCAGACGGGCGAGCCGCTCTTCGTCTCGAACCTCGAGCGCAGCCAGCCCTCGCGCGAAGGCGTGACCTGCGCCGTATGTCACCGCATCCGCCGCGACTACGGCAAGGTGAGCGGGCGCATCGGTCTGGCGGAGGGTCGCCTCGAGGTGCCCGTGAGCGGGCCCACGGGCGGGGCCGAGCTGCGGCGCGTGCTCTCCGAGCCCGACGCCTTCCAGCGGCGCTCCGACGGAGAGGAGACCCTCGGCATCCACACCGACGTGCTCGAGATGACCTCGCTCACGAGCGCGAGCTTCTGCGGCTCGTGCCACGACGTGACCTCGCCGCAGGGGGTGCGGCTCGAGGAGGCCTTCAGCGAGTATCGCCACACGCCGGCCGCGGCGGAGGGAGTCACCTGCCAGGACTGCCACATGGGTACCGAGCCGGGGGTGGCCTCGGGCTATCGACAGGAGCCGGCGGCCGTCGTGGGCGGACGCCCGACCCGGGTGCGCAAGCGCACCGATCATCGCTTCGTCGGCCCGGACCACTCGGTGATCCATCCCGGGATCTTTCCCTTCAGCGAGGAGGCCCTTGGCCTCGCGACCGCGGAGGAGTGGCTCGCCTTCGACTGGCGGGCCGGGTGGGGGAGCGACGACTTCGAGGACCGGGTCGGCCCCGACGCCGTCTTCCCCGAGCGCTGGGCGGACGCGGGGGATCGCTACGACGCGCGGGAGGTGATCGACGACAACCTCGAGCGCCTGGCCGAGATGGCCGAGGCGCGGCGCGAGCTGCTCAAGAAGGGCTATCGGCTGGCCGCCGTCGAGGCGCGCCCGCGGCGCTCGGGCGTCGAGCTGCGGGTGCGCGTCGAGAACGGCACCACGGGGCACAACGTTCCGACCGGCTTCACCGCCGAGCGGCTCGTCTGGCTCCACACCACGGTGGTCGATGCCGAGGGGCGGGTCCTCTTCGAGTCGGGCGACCTCGATCCCAACGGCGACCTGCGCGACGGCCACTCGCTGTACGTGCGCGCCGGCGAGGTCCCCTTCGACGCCGACCTCTTCTCCTTGCAGTCCAAGTTCGTGCTGCGCAACCTGCGCGAAGGCGAGCGCGAGGAGGTGCTGGCCGTCAACCACGCGCTCGATCCGCTGCCGTTCGTGCGGCCCGATCCGATGCCCAACTTCGTGAACGGCGGCCCCGCCGGCACCCGTCTGCACAAGCAGGGCATCGAGCCGGGTGGAAAGCGCGAGCACCGCTACCGGATCCCGGCCGCGGTGCTGGCGACGGGCGCTCCGCCCCTGCGTGCGGTGGTCGAGCTCAAGGCCGGCATGGTGCCCGTCAACCTGATCGCCGAGATCATGGGCGTGGGCTTCGACTACGGCATGAGCCCCGCCGAGGTCGCGCGCGGAGTCGTCGAAGGGCATCAGGTGCTCTGGTCCCGGGAGGTCGTCCTCCCCGAGGTCGCCGAGTGAGCGCCACGAGCGAAGGGTGGCGGAGCCGCGCCCGCGCCTGGCTGCTCGCCGCGGCGCTGCCGCTGCTGTGGGTCGTCGGCGCGTCCGCCGCCGACGATCTCTCGCTACCCGAGGAGCCGAGCGAGCTCGAGTCGCTCCCCGAGCGTCCGCGTCCGATACTCGAGCTGGGCTCTGGCTACCTGGAGGCGGAGCCGATCCCGCTCGGCTTCCGGCTCCCGGGCGGCGCCGTCTGGCAGCCGCAGCTGCTCGTGTGGGGCACCCTGCGCAGCGCCCTCCAGGCCGAGACCGGCGGCGACGTCGATCGGGCGGAGTGGGCCACGCGCTTCGACCTCTTCGGACAGCTCTCGCTCACGCCGACCGAGCGGCTCGTGATCGGCATCGAGCCCTTCCAGGACGGCACCGACTTCACGGGGTACCGGTTCGGAGTCGACGGCGAGGAGGCCTCCTGGGTGAGTGGCCTCGAGGTCGACGTCGACTCGCTCTTCTTCGAGGGCGACCTCGGCGAGCTGATCCCGCGACTCGATCGCGACGAGTGGTGGCCGCTCGATCTCGGCTTCATGGTCGGGCGCGTGCCGGTGGTGCTCCAGGACGGCTTCCTGATCGACGACCGCATGACGGGCTTCGGCCTCGTCCAGAACTCGATCCTCGCGACGGGCTCCTCGAACCTGCGCGTCTCCCTGCTGGCCGCCTTCCGGGGCGTGAACCGGGGGCGGGGCGAGTCGGGGGCCGACTCGCGCCTCGTGGCGCTCTCCTCCGAGCTCGATCGCAGCGAAGCCACCTGGTCCCTCGACCTCGTCTACGTCGACGGCGCAAGCGGGACCGACGGCTTCTTCGGGGGTCTCTCCGGGATCGGCCGCTTCCTTGGCCGCTGGAACTGGACGGCGCGGCTGCTCGGCTCGACGGGCGTCGGCGGGTCGAGCGACGAGGTGGGCGACGGCGTGCTCGGCGTGCTCGGCCTCTCGGTGGCGCCGCGCCGCACCCACGACGTGGCGTACCTCAACCTCGTCGGATCGGTGGGCGAGTTCACGGCGGCGTCGCGCAGCCCCGACCGGGGCGGCCCGCTGGCGCGCATCGGCATCCTCTTCGAGGCCCCCGGCGTGGGATCGATCGGCTCGCCCTTCTCGAACGACGCGGATCACCTGATCGGAGCCGCCCTCGGCTACCAGAAGTTCTTCCAGGGCGGGCGCCGCCAGGTCGTCCTCGAGCTCGGCGCCCGCTCGCGCTACGACGCGGGCGACGGCGATGCCCTCGGCATGGGCCTCCGCTTCCAGCAGGCGCTGGGGCGGCGCTTCATCCTGCGCGTCGACGGCTACGGCGGCACCCGGAGCGGCCACGGAGGCTTCGCCGGTGGGCGCGCGGAGATCGTGCTCAAGCTGTAGGGCGCGGGATTTCCCGGGGCCCTAGAGCGTGCGGCGGAAGAAGCCGTCGATCCGGTCGCCCGCCTCGGAGCCGGCGTCCTCGACGTCGTCGAGGGCGAGCGCGCACGCCTGACAGATGCGGTCGGCCTCGGTGACGCCGCGGTCGCGGAGCTCCTTGGGCAGGAGCTCGCCGAGCACGACCTGCATCTGCGCCTTGGTGACCTGGCGGGCGTCGAGCCCGGCCTCACCGAGGGCGATGCGCACCGTGCCGCGGGCGGCCAGCCGATCGAGCGTCGAGTGCTCGAGCAGCGTCTCGCAGACGGCTTCGAAGACGCGCGACCTCATGTGCGCTCCGCGCGTCGGAGCACCCACTCGAGGTAGCGGCGGGGCGGTTGGAACGCGAGCCAGATCGAGACGCTTGCGCCGATGGCGAGGATCATGCTGAGCGGCGAGATGCCGCCGGGCTGGACGCCACGGAGCCCGAGCTCGACGAGGGGCAGGGCATAGGAGCCGGCCGCGAGCGCGGCGCTCAGGCTCCAGGATCCGACGCGGCTCGCGGTGGCCGGATGGCTCAGGCCGAGGCGGGCCCGCTTGCGCAGGGCGCTTCGACTGCGCGCCGCGGCGAGGGCGGCCCAGCCGAAGGCGAGGCTTCGGGCGAGCGAGGAGATCCAACCCGACTCCGTGTAGAACTCCGGCGATGCGAAGCCCGCGCCGAGTGCGGGCACGGCCAGGGACGCGCCCGCCAACGCCAGCAGCAGCGCCGCGCAGCCGCGGCCGACGAGGCTCGTCGGCAGAAACGTGTAGACGATGAAGACGGTCATGGCCGCGACGCTCCCCGTCGCAGCCATCGTCGAGATCAGATGCCCCGCCGCGCTTCCGCCCCCCGCGACCCAGACCGTGGCGGAGATCAGCTCGAGCACCATGACCAGCCCGATCGCGAGCTCCGGAAGCTCGCGAGAGCGGCGCGCCACCCGCAGCAGCCGGATGCCGACGATCGCCGGGATCAGGCTGGCGATGGCGAAGAGGGTGAGCGCGGCGGCGTCCAGGGTGCACCTCGGAAGAGAGCCCCCTCTTCTTCGGGGTGCGAGCGGCCCCGCTTGAGGCGTCTCGGGGCGACTCCCTCGGGATCACTCCCTCCGCTACTCCGGAGGGGTCGTGGGCCCCCAGTCGCCGCGACGCACCAGGGTGTCGCGCACGAAGTCCTCGTCGTTCCGCTCGGGGTGGTCCAGGTTGTAGTGGAGCCCCCGGCTCTCCTTGCGCTGGCGTGCGCAGTGGATGACGAGCTCGGCCACCAGCGCCAGGTTGCGCAGCTCGAGCAGGTCGGGCGTGAGCTTCGAGTTCCAGTAGTACTCGGTGATCTCGTCCTGCAGCACCTCGATGCGCCGATGCGCGCGCTCGAGGCGCCGGTCGCTGCGCACGATGCCCACGTAGTTCCACATGAAGCGGCGGATCTCGTCCCAGTTCTGCGTGATGACGACGGCCTCGGAGCTCTCGGTGGCGTCGCCCTCCTCCCAGGGCGGGACCCCGGTCTCGGCGGGCGGCGGGAGGTCGGGGAAGCGGGCCAGCGCCTCCTCGGCGGCCGCGCGGGCGAACACCACGCCCTCGAGCAGCGAGTTCGAGGCCAGGCGGTTGGCGCCGTGGAGCCCGGTGCAGGTGACCTCGCCGGCGGCGAACAGGTTGGGCAGGCTGGTCTCGCCGCGGGTGTTGGTCACGACGCCACCGCAGCAGTAGTGGGCGGCCGGGACGACCGGGATCGGCTGCCGCGTCATGTCGATGCCGAAGTCGAGGCAGCGATCGTGGATGGTGGGGAAGCGCTCGCGGATGAACTCGGGCGGCTGCGCCGTGATGTCGAGCTCGACGAAGTCGGCGCCGGTGCGCTTGAGCTCGGTGTCGATGGCGCGGGCCACGATGTCGCGCGGAGCGAGATCGGCCATCTCGTGATAGCGGGACATGAAGGCGTCGCCGCCCTGGCCGCGCAGCGTCCCGCCCTCGCCGCGCACGGCCTCGCTGATCAGGAAGCTCTTGGCCGCGGGGTGGTACAGGCACGTCGGGTGGAACTGGAAGAACTCCATGTTCGCGAGGGTGGCGCCGGCCCGGTACGCCATGGCCATGCCGTCGCCCGACGCGATGTCGGGGTTGCTCGTGTAGAGGTAGACCTTGCCGGCGCCGCCGGTGGCCAGGAAGGTGACCCGCGCGTAGTGTCGCTCGATGCGTCCGGTGGGGGAGTCGAACACGTAGGCGCCGAGCGCGCGGTCGTCGCCGGTGCCTCCCGCGCGCCGCACCGTGAGCAGGTCGACCGCGAGCTTGTTCTCGTGGATCTCGATGTTCGGGTGGGCGCGGGCCCGGGCCAGGAGTGCGCGTTCGATCTCGCGGCCCGTCGCGTCGCGGTGGTGCAGCACGCGCCTTCGCGTGTGCCCGCCCTCGCGGCCGAGCTCGAAGGGCGTTCCGCCTTCGGAGCCGCCGTCGGGATGGCGGTCGAAGTCGACGCCGGCCTTGAGCAGCGCGTCGATCGCGTCGGCACCGCGCTCGATCACGAAGCGCACGACGTCTTCGCGGCACAGGCCGGCACCGGCGTCGAGGGTGTCGCGGGTGTGCTCGTCGGCCGAGTCGTCGCTCGAGACGACGGCGGCGATCCCGCCCTGGGCGTAGTTCGTGGCCGACTCGGCGGCGCGCTTCTTGGTGATGACCACCACGCGGCCGCGCTCGGCCACGCGCAGTGCGAAGAAGAGGCCGGCGATGCCGCTGCCCAGCACGAGGAAGTCGGTGTGGTGCGCGTCTTCGGACGAACCCATGCGCCGATCCCTGGGGGACCCGATGAGAGGCGTTCTTGTCCGCTGGGCTGCGGCTGCGGAGCGGGTCCCGTCGCTCCACCTCCGATTCTATCGGCGCCCGCTCGCGCCTGACAACGCCCCCGGGGACCGGACCGTCCCCACCCCAAAGGGTGGGGACGGTCCTTGCCCCGCGGGGTTAGCTTCCCCTCCTGCGATTCCCGGAAGGGGAGGCTAAGGATGCGCGCCGCCGGGCCCGATGAGAGCGGCTGGAGACCTGCGCGGTGAGCGCGCCGGGATCCCGAGCCGGGGGGGACATGGCCAAGGCTTTGCAGCTGCTGCTCGCGGGGGTGGTGTGGGCCACGCTGGGCGCGTCTCAGGCGGGCGCCCAGGCCTTCTACCGCTACGTGGACGCCGAAGGGCGCGTCCACCTGAGCGATCGCCCGCAGCCGGGCTGGAGCCAGGTCGCCGGCCCCCGGGGCACGCGGCCGCCTCCGAGGCCGATCCAGAGGGCCGCCTTCCGGCCCGGAGCCCGCACCTTCGACCCGCTGATCTCCCGCGCGGCCATCCGCTACGGCGTGCCGCCCGCCATGATCAAGGCGGTGATCCACGCGGAATCGGCCTTCAACCCCGATGCGCGCTCCCACAAGGGCGCCATGGGCCTGATGCAGCTGATGCCGCGGACGGCCGAGTCCCTGGGCGTGGGACGGCCGTACAACGCCGGAGAGAACGTCTTCGGGGGCACCCGCTACCTGAGCGACCTGTTCGAGCGCTACCAGAGCTGGTCCCACACCCTGGCGGCCTACAACGCGGGCCCCAGCGCCGTGGACCGCTACGGCGGCATTCCGCCCTATGCCGAGACGCGCACCTATGTGCGTCGCGTCCTTTCTTACTATCGTCGTTACCATGGCGACTTCTCTCGGTGAGCCCGCCCTCGGGGACGGCGACGACCCGGCCTCCACGCCCGCAGCGAGCGACTCCGAGGCGAGCGCCCCTCACCCGGCGCAGGGCTTCTGGAACCTTCCGAACACGATCACCGTCGTTCGGACGGCCATCATCCCGATGCTGCTGGCGTTCCCGCTCTTCGACGGCCCCGCCGGCTCGCGCATCATGGCCTGGGCCTTCATCGTGGCCGCCGTCGGTGACCTGGTGGACGGCTACCTGGCGCGCCGGCACGGCACGGTCACCAAGGTCGGCCAGCTCCTCGACCCCCTGGCCGACAAGCTCACCGTGGCCGCGGCGCTCATCGTGGTGATGGCCGTGGGGCGCCTGCCGGAGTGGTCATATCTGCTCGTGGTCGTCATCATCGGCCGCGAGCTGGCCGTCACCGGGCTGCGGGGCATCGCGTCGGCCGGAGGCCACGTCATCGCTGCCGCGAGCCTCGGCAAGACGAAGACCGTCTCGCAGAACGTCGCCATCGGGGCGCTGCTCTTCCCGGCCGGGACCCTCGGCCTTCCGAACCACCAGATCGGGCTCTGGCTGCTGGTCGTCGCGGCCGTCCTGACCCTGATCTCGGGATACGCCTACTTCAGGGACTACTTCGCGCCGCGCCCCGACGGGCCGGCTTCGCAGGAGAACGCGGAATGAGTCGACTCGAGGATCTGGGCGCGCGCATCGACTCGCGCGAGGCGCGAATCGGCGTCGTCGGCCTCGGCTACGTCGGCCTGCCGCTTGCCGTCGAGTTCGCCAAGGCCGGCTTCCAGGTGACCGGCTTCGACCTCGACAGCGAGAAGGTGCGCCAGCTCAACGAGAAGGTCTCCTACATCGAGGACGTCCCGAGCGAGGACGTGCGCCAGCAGGTCGAAGCCGGGCGCTTCTACGCAAGCACCCACTTCAACGACCTCTCGCTCACCGACGTGATCAACGTCGCCGTCCCGACGCCGCTCTCGAAGACGCGCGACCCCGACATGTCCCACATCGTGGCCGCCGTGGCCGAGATCCGGAAGCGCCTGCGCAGCGGGCACCTGGTGATCCTCGGCAGCACCACCTACCCGGGCACCACCCACGATCTCTTCGTGCCGCTCCTCGAAGAGGCCGGCCTCGAGTGCGGCACCGACTTCGCCGTAGCCTTCGCGCCCGAGCGCATCGACCCCGCCAACAAGAAGTTCGACGTGCGCGAGGTGCCGAAGGTGGTGGGCGGCGAGACGCCGCTCTGCACCGAGCTCGGCGTGAAGGTCTTTCAGCCGGTCTTCGATCACGTCGTGCAGGTGAGCAGCACGCAGACCGCCGAGATGGTGAAGCTCCTCGAGAACACCTTCCGCGCCATCAACATCGGCCTCGCCAACGAGATCGCGCTGATGTGCGACCGCCTCGAGCTCGACGTCTGGGAGGTGATCGACGCCGCGGCCACCAAGCCCTACGGCTTCATGAAGTTCACCCCGGGCCCGGGCCTCGGCGGCCACTGCATCCCCGTCGACCCCTCGTACCTCGCGTGGAAGATGAAGAGCCTGAACTTCCAGGCCCGCTTCATCGAGACCGCCGTCGAGATCAACGGCCAGATGCCCGAGCACGTGGCCAGCAAGGTGGGCGACCTGCTGAACGAGGACCGCCTCGCCGTGAACGGCGCCAAGATCCTGGTGCTCGGCGTCGCCTACAAGGCCGACGTCGCCGACATGCGCGAGTCGCCGGCCCTCGACATCATCCAGCAGCTCCGCGAGAAGGGCGGCGACGTCCGCTACCACGACCCCCACGTCCCCGAGTGCCGCCTGGACGACGAGACGCTCAAGAGCGTCGACCTGACCGACGAGGCCCTGAAGCCGTCGGACCTGGTCGTCATCCTGACCGACCACTCCGGCCTCGACTACGACGGCATCGTCGCCAAGTCCTCCCGCGTCTTCGACACCCGGAACGCCACCCGCAACGTCACCGACCACCGGGAGAAGATCTTCAAGCTCTAGCGGGAGAGACCGGCGGAAGGGCCGGGATCGGGGGCCCCAGAGTCCCCGATCCCGTGGGGAGAAGTCCTCGACGCGGCCGGAATCGCTGGTTATTCTCCTCCCTCTTCCAGCACGAGTAGCTCAGCTGGTAGAGCACCACGTTGCCAACGTGGATGTCGCCGGTTCGAATCCGGTCTCGTGCTCCAGGTTTCTCGAACGCCCTCGGCCATCAGGTCGGGGGCGTTCGTCTTGGCGAGGCCCCGCGCAGTTGCGTCGGGGCCGCTTTCGTCGAGCGAGTCGAAGGCGTTGGGAGCTGGTGGGCTGCGCCGCGGCCCCTCGGGCCCGGGCCTTGTGACTGCGCACACTACGACAGAGGACCGGATGTCCGATACTCCCCACGCCTGGGCCGCATGAGCTCGGCAGAAGACGAACGAGTAGGAGGGGGTTCGATGAAGCTCTGGATGGCGTTTGTCCTTGTGGGAGGCCTCTTCCTGGGGGTGAGTTCGTCGGCTGGCGCGGCGCCCGGCGCTGCGGAGCTGCGGGGCGTCGAGCGGACCCAGGACGGAGCGCGCTTCCGCTTCGACGAGGTGAGCGATTCGACCTGGTACTACGTGTGGGTGAACGAGAGCGGCAAGGCCATCCTCAAGCGGTGGTACAAGGCCGAGGACTGCAGCTGCGACGGCAGCGAGTGCTCCATCGACTACGATCACGACTTCGACGACGACAAGGACTACGTCGTCTTCGTGAAGACCTACAGCGGGCGCGGACATGGCCCGTGGAGCCAGGCGCACGAGTTCGATCTGAGTGCGCCGCGACTGCATTGGGTGGATGCCCTCCAGTTCGTGGGAACCGATGCGGTCGTCACGGCGCTCGACGCGCCCGACGGGATGCCCAGCGGTCTCGCCATCTCGAAGGGCGACGGGGCTTCGGCTCCGATCGTCGAGCAGGGAATCGGGTCATCGCATACTCCGCTCGCCGGCGTGCGCCTGTGCTACGAGGCCACCGGCCCCGATGCGCGGATCGCGGAGCTGAGCCTCCACCAGCTGAGCGGTACGGCTGACGATTCCACCGAGCTCGTGAAGGACACGACCGTGCGTGACTCGGTGCAGCCGGAGTGCATCGACCTGCTGCTCGACGACCCCATCGACCCCACCCAGGGGCCCGTGCGGCTGCGCGTGGGGCTGGGTCTCGATGGCACCGACTCGGTCGTGCTGCTCTCCCTCGCCGTCCTGAAGGGGAAGCCCGGCGCCGAGTACGGCAAGAAGGTGAAGATCTGCAAGGTTCCGCCCGGAAATCCGAGCGCAGCTCACACCATCTTTGTCGCTGCGCCCGCCGTGCCGGCGCACCTCGCCAAGGGGTCCTATCTGGGCGATTGCAGATAGGGCGGAGGCGCCTCGCCGCTCCTGGGGGGCCTGTTCGCGGGGCCGTCCAAGGCAGTGGGGCCGCGCCGTGTGCCGCTACTTGCCCCCGCCGGCGGCGTCAGAGCCATGGCCAGCGCTCGTTCTCGCCTTTCCGGCTCGTTGCCAACGTGGATGTCGCCGGTTCGAATCCGGTCTCGCGCTCCAAGTTCCCGGAGCCCCGTCGCGCGGTTTGCGCGGCGGGGCTCTCGCGTTTCGGACGAGAGTACGTGCGCTGCGAAGGGCCTTCCAGGCGTCGCCAACGCGGGGTGCGATGCCGCTTCACTCGAGGGCAGCGCGCCACCCCGCCTGGTGGGGGGGGCGCTGCGGCGGCTGAAGGCACTTGGGGAGGCGTAGCGAGCTCACTCGGGACGAGGTTCTCGGGACGCGCGCCTCGCAGGGTCCTCGGGCCCGGGTCGATCGCCCAGCCTTGCGAGGCGATCGAGATCCGTGACGACCAGCTGGCCATCGCGGATGCGCAGCAGCGAAGAGCGTGCGAAACGTTGCAGGTGTTTGTTGACGCTTTCGCGGGTCGCCGAGATCAGTGCCCCGAGATCACTCTGCGAGAGCGGAAGTGCGATGCACACGCCACCGTCGACTTCCTCCCCATGGTCTCGGCAGAGCGAGACGATCGTCCGAGCGAGGCGCGTCGGAACGTCGAGGAACACCTGGTCCTCGACTCGCTGCGTCAGGCGGCGCACACGACCTGCCGCCGTACTCAGGAGGGCTCGCCCGAAGCGCGGGTCCGTGCGCATCCGCTGGCGGACCGCCTCGGTCGGCATCCACTCGACGATGCTCGTCTCGATTGCCTTGACCGAGGCACTGCGGCGGCCGCCTTCGAAGAGCCCCACCTCGCCGAACCACTCCTTCGGGCCCAGGATCGACAACAGCAGCTCCTGCCCCATGGGCCCGGGGCACGTGACCACGAGGCGTCCCGTTCGAACCCGATAGAGCCCGTCCGAGCGCTCCCCCTTCCGAAAGAGCGTCTCCCCCGATTCCATCTCTCGCCTCATGCGGGTTCCTTCTGCCTGAGGGGGCCGCTCATGGATGTTCTCACTCGCCTGGCTTCGGCGCGGTGAAGTACTTCACTGTGAACGGGTTCACGACAGGGAGCGCGCGAGTCGCTTACACTGGCGGACATGGCAGTACTTGGGCGCGAGGCGAGGCGGAACGCGCTGGCCGCGGCTCCGCTGTTCGAAGGGACGGCGGCGAAGGTCCTGGACCGTCTGGCGGCCAACTCCCGAACGCGCCGGCTGAGCCGCCGCGATGAGCTGTTTCACAAGGGCGACGAGGCGCTCGCGCTGTACGTGGTGGCGAGTGGGCGACTGAAAGTGCTGACGACTTCCTTCGAGGCGAACGACGTGGTCTTCACGCTCGCCGCGAAGGGTGACGTCATCGGCGAGGTCGGGATCCTCTCGAAGGGTGGTCGCAGCGCCACTCTCGAAGCTCTCGAGCCCTGCGAGCTGATCCTGATCGACGCGACGGAGTTCCTGTGGGCGGTGCGGACCGACGCCGATCTCGCGATGCACCTGCTCACGACCCTCGCCTCGCGGCTGGAGCGGCTGAGCGGCTTCGTGGAGGAGACACTCTTCTTGAACCTTCCCTTCCGGCTGGCTCGTCAGTTCCAGCGCCTGGCATCGGACTACGGGGTGGAGCAAGAAGGCGAGATCCGGATCGACCTGAGCCTCTCCCAGACCGAGTGGGGCGATCTCGTGGGAGCGACCCGCGAGGCCGTCAACAAGCAGCTTCGCGCCTGGGCCGAGCAGGGCATCGTCCGCTTCGAAAAGGGGGTGGTGACCATCCTGGATTCCGAGGCCGTGGAGTCGCTCGCGCAACAGCTGGAGTAGGCAGCCTCCCCGACCGACATCCCTGGCGGGACTCCGGCGCAGGTCCGAGCCTCGGCTCGGGCCTGCGCCGCGCGGCGCCACGGGTTGACTTACCCGCGGCATCTGCGCTCCACTGCTGCCATGCGACGCGCCGCCCGCTCTCTGGACGACACCCGCGGTGGCGTACCCGCCTACTTCGCCGCGTTGACCGGACTGGCCGTCGCCTTGCTCGTCGGAACCCGCCTGTGGGATGCACCGGAGCAGCCGCTTTCCCTGCTACTGGCTCCGATGGCAAACCCGGAGGCCGCTGGGGAGATCCTCGCGACGGCGGCCGAGGTCACAGCCGGGGTGCTGGCGATCGCGATGACGGTGGTCGCCATCGTCGTCGAGCTCGCGGCCAATCGCTACAGCCACCGCATCACCTTCCTGTTCATTCGCGAGCCCGTGAACGTCGCGGCGCTGAGCCTCTTCCTCCTCACCACGCTCCAATGCGTCTGGATGGCTGTGATCCTGGCCGACCCGGCCCAGCCCGCCTCGCCCGGAGCGGGCGTCGCGCTCACGCTCGGTCTCGTGACCCTCTCGCTCCTCGCGCTGCTTCCCTACTTCGCGTTCGTGCTGTCGTTCATCTCGCCGCTCAACGTCATCGATCGAATCCGACGCCTGGCTCCGCGCGGCATCGAGGCGGGCGTCGTTGGCGCGCTCCATCGCGC
>JAAUYD010058648.1_pt1 | contig 13583 bp, 14 predicted proteins | sample 7278101 | NCBI WGS metagenome assembly JAAUYD01 (sample SAMN14350128, study PRJNA611818) | marine sediment metagenome | isolation source: surface marine sediment (0.6m) | place: French Polynesia: Moorea | collected 2018-08
CGGCGGGGGTGACGGGAAGGCCTTCGAGGAGCGTCACGCGCGCGCGCTCGGGGCCGCCGCCGAACGACGCGCACCCGACGACGAGACACGCGAACAGAGGGACGAAGATCCGCTTCTTCATGCGGCCTGCTCCACGGGCGCAATCCGGGACGCGAGGTCGTCGAGGTCGGCTGCCTCGAGGGTCTCCTTCTCGAGCAGTCGCTCGGCGCCGCTCTGGAGGAGATCCCGGTTGGCCCGGAGCACGGCCTCAGCGGTGCTCGCGGCACGCTCGACGAGGCGGTGGACCGCTCGATCGATCTCGCGCGAGGTCTCCTCGCTGCACGAGGGGCGGCCCGGCGACTGCGGGTCGAGGAACGAGGGGCCGGTGCGGTCGAAGGTCACCTGCCCGAGCTCGGGAACCATCCCGAAGCGCGTCGCCATGTCCCGCGCCAGGGACGAGGCTCGCGACAGGTCGTCGGCTGCGCCGGTGGAGACGCTGCCGAAGCTCAGGCGCTCGGCCGTGCGTCCTCCGAGCAGGACCGCGAGTCGGGACTCGAGCTCCTCCTCCGTGGCGAGCAGACGCTCCTCGGAAGGCGCCTGCATGGTGAAGCCGAGGGCCCCGAGGCCGCGGGGCACGATGCTGATCTTCTGGACCGGGTCGGCGCCGTCGAGAGCCATCGCGACCAGCGCGTGACCCATCTCGTGGTGCGCCACGATCTCGCGCTCGCGCTGGCTCGGGATGCGGTTCTTCTTCTCGAGGCCGGCGACCACGCGCTCGACGGCCGACACGAAGTCCGACTCCTCGACGTGCGCGGCGTCGCGGCGCGTCGCCAGGAGGGCGGCGTCGTTCACGACCTGGGCGAGATCGGCTCCGCTCAAGCCCGGCGTCAGCGCGGCGATGCGCGCCGGGTCGAGCCCCGGTGCCGTGCGGATGCGCCCCAGGTGGACCTGCAAGATGGCCTCGCGTCCAGCGCGGTCGGGTCGCCCGACGACGACCTGTCGGTCGAAGCGTCCGGGCCGCAGCAGTGCCTGGTCGAGCACCTCGGGACGGTTCGTCGCGGCCAGCACGACGATGCCCGTCGAGGCCTCGAAGCCGTCGAGCTCGACCAGCAGCTGGTTCAGGGTCTGCTCACGCTCGTCGTTTCCGCCCGGCCCCATCGAGCCCCGGGCACGGCCCAGGGCGTCGAGCTCGTCGACGAAGACGATGCACGGCGAGCGCTCCCGGGCCTGCTTGAACAGGTCGCGCACCCGAGCGGCGCCCATGCCCACGAACAGCTCGACGAACTCCGAGCCGCTGATGGAGAAGAAGGGAACGCCGGCCTCTCCCGCGACGGCCCGCGCCAGCAGGGTCTTGCCGGTGCCGGGCGGGCCCACGAGAAGCAGCCCTCGCGGCATCCGCGCGCCCAGGCGGCCGTGCGACTCGGGCGAACGCAAGAAGGACACGACCTCCTGCAGCTCTTCCTTCGCCTCTTCGACGCCGGCGACGTCGTCGAAACGGACGTTCGTCTGGACGCCTTCGAGGAGGCGCGCCTGCGACCGGCTCATCTGTCCGAGTGGCGAGGCCCGCCCCATGGCCTGGCGACCGAGATAGATCCAGAAGCCGAGCAGGAGCAGGAGCGGCAGGATGCCGATCAGCGCCTGGAGGAAGCCGCCGCGCTCCGGCTGTGCGTCGTAGGAGACCTCGGCGCCGCGAAGGCGCTCGGCCAGCTCGGGATCGACCTGGTAGGTGACGAAGCGCTGGATGCCCTCGCGGGGTGCGCGCAGCTCGCCACGGATCTGGTTGCCGGACACGGTCACTCGGGCCACCTCGCCCTCGGCGAGCAGCTCCTCGAAGCGGTCGAAGGGGAGCTCGCGCACCCGGCCGTCGCCCATCGAACCGATCGAGAGGCCGATGCCGACGGCGAGAAGGACGAGGAGCGGCAGGAAGCGGCGGATCACGGCGCGGCTCAGGCGGCTTCCGACCAGCGCTCGACGCGGAGGGCCGCCTCATCGAAGGCGGCGTCCGCAACGACGTCGTGCGGCAGGCGCTTGCCGTGACGCCCGAGGAGGTCCACGAGCAGGACCAGGTTGGCGATGACGGAATCCATCGGTGCGGTGGTCGGCTGAGAAGGCATGGCTTGCGATTCCTCCCTGTCGCACCGGTGTATAAACGGTACCTAGACAATGTCTATACGATCTGAATTCCTCATTTAAAATGGGGACTTACGGACCATCCCGCTGCCAAGGCAAGGTCTCTGGACCGCCTGGAGCGGCCGTCAGAGCGGGAGATGGCGGCGCCAGGCGCTGAAAGAGCCGGCGGCTCGCCCGTGCGGCCAGGCCAGCCAGGGCCAGGGGTGGATCTCGACCACGTCGAGCCGGGCTGCCAGCGTCCGCCAGCCGGGGACGGGCGTATGGGTGGCCCCGAGCCGACGCCCGGCGAGCACCTCCCCCGGCTCTCCGCGCCAGAGCTCGAGCGGACGTCGCGTGGCGAGCTCGGCGAGGGTCTCGACGAGGAACGCCAGACGCTTGGCCGAGAGCTGCCAGCGCGAGAGCCTCGGTGCGTCGAACACGAACACCGCGGGAAGCTCCGGCCGGGCGGCGAGTGCCGGGTCGGCGTCACCCAGGGACTCGGCGGTGATCCAGACGGCATCGGGCTCACCCGCGCTCTCGGTGTGGCGGGGCCCCGCATGGACGCGGCTCGCATCGATTCGCCCGAGCGCAGCCGGACGCGGCTCGATCGCCTCGCCGGCGTCGACGTCGATCCGCGACTGGATCGGGCAAGCATCGGCGTGCGCACAGCCGCCGCACAGGCCCGGCGCTCGCTTCTCGACCTGCCAACGAGAGAAGCCGTAGGGGCGGCCGGTCGCCGTCCCGACGCTCCACTGCCAGCCCAGCCGATTCGCCGCGCGCGAGCCGTCGAGGAGGTGCCGGAAGAAGTGATCCTCTCCCTCCTGCCAGCTCCGCCCGCCCCGGAGCGCCCACTGCGAGGCCAGCCACATGCGCGTCTGGTTCACCAGCCAGCCGTCCGACTCGAGCTCCTCGGTCGTGAGCCGCATGCACTCCATCGAATTGCGCCAGGGCTCGTCCAGATCGTTCCCCGTCATGGGCTGGGCGTAGCGGAGCGACTCCCCCAGCCGCGCCCCCAGCCGCGCGTAGAGGTGCCGCGCATACTCCTGCCAGAGCAGCTCGTCGCGGAGCTTGGACACGTCGCGCGAGGGCCCTCCCGCGACCTGATCCCAGACGCGCTGCAGGCTCAAGAGGCCGTGACGGATGTAGGGCGACAGCGCCGAAGCGCCGCGGCGATGCGCGGGCCACACCTCGTTGCGTCGGGACGCGTACCCCGTGACGTCAAAGGCCGCGAGCGCGGCGTCGGCGGCGCGCTGGCCTCCGCGAAAGCGCGGAGAGGGAGCGGCGTCGTCTCCCGCGAGGTCGCCGAGGTTGCCGCGCACGAAGTGCGCCGCCGCCTCCGCGCCGGTCTCGGGAACGTCGAGCCGCCTCGGCTCGGCGGCGCTAACCATCCGCCGCGTCGTGCTTCGTGGCGCTCTCGAAGGCCGTACGCACACGGAACGGGCCGCCGCCCAGGGCCGCCAGGTGCTCGTGCAGGGCGGCCAGATAGATGCCCAGAGGCAGGAAGCCGGGCTGGAGCCGCACGCCCTGGTCGCGGCAACGGGAGAAGACCTCGTGGAAGGTCGAGACGAAGGTCGCCCGCTCGAAGACCACGTTCTCGGGATCCTCGCCGAAGTGCTTCAGGAAGACGTCGTGACAGCTCGAGAGGTCGAGCGCCGCGAGCGCCGCCCGGAAGTCGGCGTCCTCACCCCGGTAGAAGCCGGCGTAGAGGGCGCGCAGGGCTTCGAGGAACTCGGGGCTCCAGCGCACGAAGTAGGGCCCGGGCGTCCAGCCCGTGGCGTCGGTCGAGAAGGCGGCGGCACGCAGATCGATGAACGCGGCCTCGGCACCGAAGAGCTGCGCGAAGTAGATCTCGAGCACCCGCTGCCCGGCGTCCGAGCCCGATCCGCGGGCGGGCGAGCCGGGGGCGAGCGAGCCGGGGACGGGCGCGCCGGACGAGCCGTGGGAGGACGAGAGCGCGACGTCGACGTTCGCGGACGCGAGAGCCCGGGCGACGTCGGCCTCGACCCGGGCGCGCCCCGTCGCGTCGGTGGCGTTGGCCACGAGGCCGCGCCCCTCGGCGAGCAGATCGCGAAGCGGCACCACGTCGAAGAAGGACGGCGACACGAAGTCGAGTAGCGGCCGCCAGCCGTCGCCGCCGAAGGCCCGGTCGAAGGTCTTCAGGAGGACCTCGCGCGAGGAGCCGAGCAGCTTGCGAAAGACCATGCGAGGACTCTAGCCGCGGCATCGCGCCCGGCTTGACGAGGGCCGGGGCGCCTTCGAGACTCGGCGCGTGGAGAGACGGACGGAACGCAACGCGCGACGCATCGTGATCCTCGGTGGGGGCTTCGCCGGCCTGGCGGCCGCGCTCCGGCTCGACCGTCGTCATCGGGTGACGCTGGTCGACCGCTCGCGCCACTTCGAGTTCCTGCCCAACATCCACGAGCTGCTCTCGGGCGTGAAGACCCCGCAGCTGCTCCGCCTGCCGCGGGATCGCATCGTCCGCCGTGCGGGCCATCGCTTCGTCCAGGCGCGCATCGAGGGCATCGATCTCGAGTCGCGCCGGGTCCACGTCACCAATCGGCGCCCCATCGGCTACGACGCCCTGATCGTGGGGCTCGGAGGTGAGAACGCCACCTACGGGATCCCGGGCGTGGTCGAGCACGCGCTCCCCTTCAAGAGCGTGGAGGACTGCCACCGCATCGGCCGCCGGCTCGCGGCGCTCCGTCGCTCGCGGGACGGCGGCGACGTCGTGATCGTGGGCGGAGGGCTCGAAGGCGTGGAGGCCCTGGGCGAGATCCTGCGTGGGCACGCGGGCGACGGAGCGCTTCGGGTGCATCTCGTCGAGGCCCGCGATCGGCTGGTCGCCGAGGCGCCGGTCCGCGTGGACCGATCGCTGCGACGCCTCGCGGCCGAGCACGACGTGGAGCTTCATCTCGGCCGCGCCGTCACGCGCGTCGAAGCGGGAGGACTCACCCTCGAAGGCGGAGAACGCATCGACTCCCGGCTCACCATCTGGACGGGCGGACCCGCCCCCTCGTCGCTTCTCGCCGAGAGCGGGCTCGCCTCCGGGCCCGATGCCTGGGCGCCGATCAACGGGCAGCTCCAGAGCCACGCTGCGGAGAACGTCTTCGTCGTCGGCGACGCGGCCGAGCTCGAGCATCCCATCGCCAAACAGGCCTACCACGCCCTCGACATGGGCGAGGTCGCCGCGAACAACGCGGTCCGCCTCCTCGCCGGGAGGCGACTGCGCACCTATCGCCCGTCGCCGAAGCCGATGCTGATCTCGTTCGGCGACGTCGGAGGCTTCCTCGTCGCCGGGCCGCTGGTGGTCGAGGGCGCCGCAATCGGAGCCGCCAAGGAGGCCGTGTACGAGCTGGTGATGGCCCAGCTCGATCGGCGAGACGGCCCCGAAGCGCTGCAGGCCGCCTTCTCGCGCGGCATCGGTGCGGTTCGGGAGCTCGTGTGGCCGGTGCTCCGAGCGCCGCTTCGCTGGCCGCGCCTGGCCCGCCTCTCGGTGGGGGCCTGACCGGTGGCTCCGTCCGAAGAGCGGGTGAGCCAGGCTCTCGAAGCCGCGCGGCAGGCGCGCGACCGGGCGTATGCCCCCTATTCGAAGTTCCTCATGGGCGCGGCCGTGATCACCGACGCGGACCGGATCGTTCCGGGGGCGCTCGTCGAGAACGTGAGCCTGGGGCTGGCCATGTGCGCCGAGCGAGGAGCGTTGTTCGCCAGCGTGGCCCAGGCGGCGGGACGGCCCGAAGTCCTGGCGCTGGTCGCCCCGCGCACCGCGGGCAAGCTGACCTGGCCGTGCGGCGCCTGCCTGCAGGTCGCTCTCGAGCTCGGGGGGCCCGACCTCCTCGTCGTGGCCTCCAACGGCGACCGGGTCGAGCAGGCACGGGTGCGCGAGCTCGCACCGACCTTGCCCTACAAGGGGTAGACCGGCCCTAGAGGGCCCCGCGCTCACCTAGACTCCGGCCTCATGGGAGACGACACCGCAAGCCTTCCGGCGCTGCTCGTCGATTGGATCGCGTCCGAGCTGGATGCGCACGTCGTCGCCTGGGAGCGCCAGGAGCGCTGGCGGCCCGCGTACTTTCTCGAGGTCGAGCGCGAAGGCGAGCGCCTGCCGCTCTACTTCCGCGGAGCGCGCACCGAGGTCGAGGACGGTGCGGCCGCCATCCGCTTCGAGGCCGGCGTGCTCCGCGAGCTCGAGCGCGGCGGCGTTCCCGTTCCCCGCGTGTACGGCGTCTGCCCCGACCCGTGCGGCATCGTGATGGAGCGGAGCCCCGGCCGCGCGAACCTGGCGACGGCTCTCGACCTCGCCGAGCGACGCGCCGTGCTGCGCGACTACGTCGAGATCCTCGCGCGCATGCACGCCCTCGACCTCGCGCCCTTCGAGGCGCTCGGACTCGAGCGCCCGGCCCGCGATGCCCTGGGGCTGTGCGACCTCGCCAAATGGGAGACGACCTACCGCAAGCGCAAGAGTCGCCCCGAGCCGCTCATCGAGTTCGTGCTCGGCTGGCTGCGGCGCAACGTCCCCGAAGGCCGCTCGCGCACGAGCTTCCTCTGCGTGGACTCGGGCCAGTTCCTCTTCGACCAGGGCCGGGTGACGGCGCTCCTCGATCTCGAGCTCGCCTGCCTGGGAGACCCGGCCGCCGACCTCGCCGGCCTGCGCACCCGCGACCTGAGCGAGCCTCTGGGCGACCTCGCCCCCGCCTACGCCCACTACTTCGCCCTCACCGGCGACGAGATCCCGAGCCGGGTGATCGACCACCACACCGTCCGCTTCGCGATCTACACGCCGATGGCCGTCGCTCCCATCGTGGCGCATCCGATGCCGGGGCTCGACCTCGTCCAGTACCTCGGCTGGTACCACGTGTACGCGAAGGCACCGCTCGACGTGATCGCCCACGGCATGGGGCTCCCCGATGTGGAGGTGCCGCCCCTCGTCGCCGAGGAGACGCGCGACGGCCCGCTGCACGACGCCCTCGTCCGCCAGCTCCGTCAGTCGGCCGAGGGCGACGGCTTCCGCGCCTACGAGGTGGCGACGTCCCTGCGCCTCGCCGAGTACTTGCGCCGGGTCGAGAAGCACGGCGCACCGCTCGAAGCGCTCGACCTAGCCGACGTCTCCGAGACCCTGGGAGAGCCCGTCGCCGACTGGCAGGCCGCCGACCGCGCGCTCGAAGCGTGCGTCGAGCGCGCCGGGCCCGAGCGCGATGCCGAGCTGGTGCAGCTGTTCCGGAGGCGCACCGCGCGGCGGCTCCAGCTCCTCGACCCGCTGCTGCGCGAGCTCGAAGGCGCGCGGATCCAGCTGCTCGACTGAGATCGGGCGCCCGGGCTAGCGCGCGAGCGAAGCCTGCCTCGACGAGGACGCGCGCTCGGCGCGGAAGCTCGACTCGAAGAAGCGCCAGAGGATCTCGGCGCCGTCGAAGCCGCGGAGTCCGTCCACGCGCGCGTCGCTGAAGTGCGGGCCCGGCCAGCGGTGGCCCCAGCCGGCGAGCTCCCAGGCCTCGACGGCGCCGCCCGAGGCGCACGATCGCCAGGTGCGCATGCGCAGGAGGCCTTCGCGGAGGTGCGCTTCCGACGGATCGGGCGCGCAGCCGTTGCGGCGGGCCCAGGAGTCGAGGGACGCCTCTACGTCGTCGGCCGGGATCACCGGGTCCGCCGCCCCATGGAAGAGGATCAGGGGCACCGCCGCTCCGTCTCCCGGCAGCGCCACGGCGGCCATCGCTGCGACCGGGGCGACGGCCGCCACGCGCTCGGGATGCTCCGACGCAAACCGCCAGGCGAGCATTCCGCCGTTCGAGAAGCCGGTCAGATACACCCGCTCGGGATCGATCGGAAGGCGCCGCGCGACGTCGTCGATCACGCGGCCCACGAAGCCGACGTCGTCGCGCCCGCGGAAGGACGCCGGGCCACAGCACTCGCCCGCGTTCCAATGTCGAATGCGCCCGAGCAGGCCCTCGCCGTTGGGGTAGGCCACGACGAAGCCGTGGCGCTCGGCTGCCGCGTTGAGCCCGGAGCGCCCTTCCATGATGCGAGCGCTGCTGAACGCCCCGTGGAGCGCGACGACCAGGGGGGCGGGAGACGACGTGAGGCCCGCCGGCACGTGCAGCCGATAGCTCCGCGGCTGGAGCCCTGCCCACTCGGAGAGCCGGACCGTCTTCGTCCCGGCATCGGTCAGGGAAGCCGGGCCCGGCGCACCCGCGCACCCGACCGTGGCGAGGGTGGCGATGAGGACGAACCGGAGTCGAGAGGCAGGCTTCACCCGCGGAGACTAACCGGCCGTGGCCGCTCGTCTCGTCACTGTCTAGGCGTGCATTAGACGAGTGGTGATCAGCCGCTAGACAGAAAGGGCGCTCAGAGGAGCATCATGGCAGACGATCTCTCGCGACGAGCTCTCCTCAAGGCCGCCATCATCGCGGGCCTGGCCCCGGTCGGAGCCGGCTTGAACGCCGCCCGCGCATCGGCCGAGGACGAGCCGCTCGTCACCGACATCCCGGCCAACAGCGTGATCATCACCTCGCTCGAGTACGTCAACCAGTCGCCCAACCCCGAGCAGATCTGCGCCAACTGCGTGCTCTATCAGGGCCCCGCCGAGGGAAGCGGCAAGTGCGGCCTGTTCCGCGAGGGACGCGTGCCGGCCCAGGCCTGGTGCAAGTCCTGGGTGGCGAAGGGCTAGCGTCGTGCGCGCCCGACTCGCCAGCCAGACCGGACTCGCCTGCGCCGCAGCACTGCTCGCGCTCGCCTGCGCGCAGACGGGCCACGCCCCGGACGATCGGTTCTCCCCGAGCGACGTCGTGCGCATCCAGCTGGAGGCACTCGCCGACGAGGATGAGGACGCCGGCATCGCGCGCACCTTCGCGTTCGCCTCTCCCTCGAACCGCAGCACCACCGGCCCCCTGCCGCGTTTCAAGCGCCTCGTGCGCAGCCCGGCCTATCGTCCGCTCCTGGGCCACGTCGAGGCGGAGTACGGTCGCGTCTTCGTGCAAGGGGGCACGGCGGTCCAGGCCGTCGCCGTCGAGGCGCGAGACGGATCCCGCCACGCCTACCTCTTCCACCTGTCTCGTCAGGACGAGGGCGCGTGTACGGGATGCTGGATGACCGACTCGGTCGTGCGGCTCTCCTCGGAAGAGGAGCCCGGGGTCCGCATCTGACGCGGCCCTAGAGCACTCCGTCCCAGATCTCGCGCTCGCGATCCATGGGCGCGTCCTCGCAGAGGGTCTCGCGTCCCAGGACCATGGTGGCGCGGCGCTCATCCTCATAGCGGGGCCAGCGTCCGCCGGGAATCCCTGCATGGCCCGGATCGCCGTCACGCGCGAAGGCCACCCACGAGTCCATCAGCTGCTCGGAGAGCCGCTCGGCCTCCGGGCCCGATCCCACGAAGAGCTCCGATCCGTCGCGGCCGATGTGCCCGAAGACGAAGGGGAGCTCGATCGCGTGACAGGCGCCGAGCGCCCCACCCATCATCGGTGACTCCCAGGTGAAGAGGTACATGTAGATGCCATCGTGGTGACGGCGCTGGGCCTCGGCGAGACGGATGGCGGGCACGCGGAAGACGCGGTCGCTCTCGATCGCGAAGAAGAGGTCGCGGGGAGCGGCGGCGCCCCCGGATCGGGCGTCGCGGTACACCTCCACCATGCGCTGCGCCGACGCCTCGTCGCCAAGCTGCGCCGAGAGGCGCGAGACCAGGCCCGGCTCGTCGAGGGTGTGGAGGCCCGGATCCAGGAATCCGAACAGCTTCCACTCGTCGCGCGTGGTTCCGATCAGGAGGTCGATGCCCCGGGCATGGCCCGACTCGACCGCCGAGAGCGGCGAATCGGGCAGGAAGTCTCCATCCAGCATCGGCTGGAAGGGAAGCAGGCCGAGCGAGGCGCCGAGCTTCAGCACCGTCTGCTGCTGGGTGTCGAGCAGCTTGTCCGGCGGGATCGTTCGCATCGCCTCCGTCGCCTGCTCGGGCGCGATGCCGAGATCCGAAAGGAAGTGCCGCGCCACCTCGGTCGCCGTCTCGCGGGTGTGCACGTTGTGGGCCGCACCGCTCTGGGGGATCGCACGCTGGAAGAGCCCGGCGGCGCTGGGCGCGCCGAGCAGCGTGCCGACGCTCATGCCCCCGGCCGACTCGCCGAAGATCGTCACGCAGCCGGGATCGCCGCCGAAGCGCGCGATGTTCTCCTGCACCCACTCGAGGGCGGCGACCTGGTCGCGGATCCCGGCGTTGCCCACGGCTCCCTCGAGGTCCGGGCAGAGGTCGCCCAGATACAGGAAGCCCAGCGGCCCCAGCCGGTAGTTGATGGTGACGACCACCACGTCTCCACGTCGGCTGAGCGGAGCCGCGTCGTAGATCGGCTGCGATCCAGACCCGATCACGAACCCGCCGCCGTGGATCCACACCATGACCGGCCGCCGCGCCTCGTCGATCCCGGGCGAATAGACGTTGAGCGTGAGGCAGTCCTCGTCCATGGCCCCCACGTCCATGCCCGGGAGCGGCAGGGCCATCGTGTTCTGGGGTGCGCTGAAGCCGAACTCGTGGGCCTTCCGCACTCCCGCCCACGGCTCCTCGCGCTCGGGCGCCGCAAAGCGCAGCGGGCCGACCGGAGGCCGCGCATAGGGGATCCCCCGGAAGACCTGCACGCCGTGCTCCTCGATCCCCTCGACCTTTCCGCTTCGCGTCTCGACCACTGCCATGCTCACTTCTCCTGATCCGGGCTGGAGGATGCAAGGTACCGAACCTCTTCGCTCTTCTCGCCGCCAGTCCCCGGGCTGCCGCTCAGAGCCACACCCCCAGCAGCCGGATCAGCAGCACGGTGCCGATCGCGATCAGCAGGGTCTTCGCGCCGCTCCACAGCCAGAAGGTGCCGCTCACCCGGCCCAGGAACACGCCCAGGCCGAAGATGCAGAGAAACCCGGTCGCCATGCTGGCCGGCAGTGGCGCGAGCGGCAGCATGACGCCCGCGTGGGCCAACCACAGCGGGGCGATGACGACCAGACAGAGCAGCAGCGGCGCCCCTCCGTTCACCACGGCAATCAGGAGTGGCACCCGTCTCGCCGCGCTGGCCTGGGCGCTCTCGGACAGATCGGTGAGCATCGCCCGCTCGAGCTCGCTGAGCGAGCGACGCCGCTCGGCGGACTCACTGAGGTAGGCGCTGGTCACCCCGCTGACCGCAAGGGCCACCGCCGTCGCCAGGCAGGCGCGGATTGCGACGTCGAGGGCGACTTCTCCCTCCAGGTGGAAGCCGGTCGTGAGGCCGAGCATGGTGAGCGCCCCGTCGAAGCCGTTGACCACGAAGTAGCGGCGACCGATGCTCCACCAGCTCACGATGCGGACTCCCTGCGGGATCTCTCGCTCAACCGCGGGGCTCGGACTCCCCTTCGATCTCGACCTCGTCGATGCTGTGCAACGACGCACCGCAGTCCGTGATCGCCGCCTGCACCCGATCGAAGTCGATTTCGGGCCCCGCGATGTCGATCCGCAGCGTCTGGGTGCGGGCGTCCATCTCCACCACGGAGAGGCGAACGTGGCTCTCGGCCTGAGAGGCCAGAACGCGCCCGAGCTCGAGCACGCTGGGATCGTGGGGCGCCAGGACGTCCAGCAACACACGCTTCAAGCGAGGCATCGCGCAAGCCTAGTTGCCCGGGTCTGAGAAGGGAAGGAGCCGTTCGACGACCCGGCGGATCCGCTCGGTGTGCGACCCCTGCCAGTAGACCCTCCGGCAGCGGGGACACTCTCGGAACTCGTGCCGCGTCTCGAGCACCCGCGCCGGTACGCGCGAGGCGACCTGCGCCGCCGAGACCCCGGCGAGCCGCCGGTTGCACTCGCTGCAGCGAGTCAGGATGCGCAGCTCGCGGGAGAGGCCGAAGTGCCGGACCACCTCGGCCAGCTGCTCTCGGAAGCCTTCGGACCGGACCAGGTAGATCCCTTCCACACGCCACTCCTCCGGAAGCCTTCGGTCCCGTGAGAGGATCGTGCGCCCCTCCTCGACTCCCCTCCGGATCAGCTCCTCGTCCGGGATCCCGCTCTCGTAGGCGCAGTCGAAGCCGAGCAAGCGCAGCCACCGCGCGAGTCGCCCGAGCATCGCATCCGCGATGAAGCGCTTCTCCGCCGAGGCAGCGGGAGCCGCCAGTCGCGCCTCGAGCCCCACCCGGCTTCCGCAGCGGCACCAGATGGTGCGACCGAACGAGAAGAGCGAGACGTCGTAGCTCCGACCGCAGCTCGGGCAGGGCACGCCCACTCGATCAGACCTGCTTCCTCATGCCGACGAGCATGCCGCACGCGACGGATGGAGGCCTCCGGCCCGTGCTCCTTCCGATGGCGTATCCTCCCCGTCGGGCCGATCGCCGGAACTCACCACGCTCACAATGCTCACGACGGTCACGATGGAGCTGGACGCAGCATGAGCCGGGACAGACGCTGGCGCTTCGGCCGCTTCGAGTTCGATCCGGGGGCCGGGGCGCTGCGCGAGGCGGACGTTCCGGTCGCCATCTCGGCCAAGCCCGCGGCACTCCTCCTCCACCTGCTGCGCCACGCCGGACAGATCGTCTCGAAGCGCGAGCTCATCGACGTCGTGTGGCCCGACACGACGGTCAGCGAGGCGGCCTTCCAGAGCGTGCTCCGCGACCTGCGACGTTGCCTGGGAGAGTCGGGGGCGTCGGATCGCTGGGTCGAGACGATCCGCGGGCGCGGTCTGCGGTTTCGCGCGGACGTCGAAGCCTTGGAGAGCGAGTCCGAGCCGGCTGCGAAGACCTCGGTGGACGAGCCCTGGAGCGAGACGACGCGGCGCCTGGAGAGCGCGCTGCGCGCCCTCGAAGACCTCGAGCAGAGCCGGGGCGGCTCCGCGATCCCGTCGCGCGAACGCAGCGCCTTGCTCGTCGCCATGGCGCGGGCGCGTTGGGCCATGGGCGCACCGGCCGAGGCCCGCTCGCTGTTTCGGGAGGCCGCCGACGCAGCGCGGCGTCTGGAGGATCCGGAGGTCTTCGCTCGCGCGGCGCTCGGCCTCGCGGGTCGGACCGATGCCGCGTCCGTCCCGAGCCCCGAAGCCGTGGCGGCCCTGGAGGAGGCGATCGCCTGGCTCGGGGAAGCCCAGCCACACCTCACGGTCGAGCTCAGGGCACGCCTCGGCACGGAGCTCGCCGGCGACTCGCGTTCGGAGCAGGCGGAGGTGCTGACCGAAGACGCGCTCGCTCGAGCCGAAGAGCTCGGCGACGAAGGCTTGCTCGCCTACGCCCTGACCGCCCGCCACTTCGCGCTCCAGCACCCGGATGCCGACGCGCGCGAACGCCTCGGCCTGACCGATCGCTCGATTGCGTTGGTGGGAGAGGGGCGCCCGACCGACGTGCTCGCGATCGCGCTCCAGGAACGCCTCTTCGACACGCTCGAGCTCGCCGACGGCGACGGCTTCGACACCACCCTGCGTCGCTATGCGACCGTCGTCGACGAGCTCGCCCTGCCCTTCTTCCGCTGGATGCACCGAGCCTTCTCCGGTTGCCGTGCCCTGCTCGCCGGCGAGCTCGAGGACGCGGAGCGA
>JAAUYD010131545.1_pt1 | contig 13582 bp, 7 predicted proteins | sample 7278101 | NCBI WGS metagenome assembly JAAUYD01 (sample SAMN14350128, study PRJNA611818) | marine sediment metagenome | isolation source: surface marine sediment (0.6m) | place: French Polynesia: Moorea | collected 2018-08
ATCTCGACCTAATTTGCCTATTTATAGACGGACAATATTCTAAATGCCCATGTCGCTCCACGCCTTGCCCTGAACCCTGAACCCCGAACCCCAAAACCTCGAACCCTATCGGGCAGGTAAAAAAAAATCACAATAGCCAAACACCAAACTTCAAAAAAATCTCAATGCCTAAATCCCAAATTCCAATTCACCCGTTTTCGACCGTGTTTGGACTTTGGTTATTGCGATTTGAAGATTATTTGAGATTTGCTCATGGTGATTTGTTTTTTGTGTTGACCCGTTTAGGCAACGACAGCCCCGAACCCTGACCCCTTATCCTGATTTTTGAGATACGTTTTATTCGCTTGGAGCTGACATCGGTTGCGGATTCAATCGTCGGTGTCGCATGGCTTTCAATGCGGTAATGGCAGTGAGGTGAATCTCGAAAAAAAAACCATGTGCGCCTGCAGGGCAGGGGCACATGGCTTTATTATCCTCTCTATACCCGATTTAGTTTTTCAGCTTGGAGCTCAGTTCGGGGAAATCCCAGTAGAAGTATTCCTGCGCCTGGGGGCCTTCGCCCTTCTCCTTCCGGGCGACTTCGTTTTCTCTCAGTTCGATGCGCCGGATCTTGCCGCTTATGGTTTTGGGCACCTCGGTCACGAACTCGATGATTCTGGGAATCTTGAATTTGGCCAGGATGCCGATGGTGTGTTTGAACAGGTCCAGGGCCAGTTCTTTCGAGGGCTCAAAACCGCTGTTGAGAATGACGTAGGCCTTAACCAGCTGATGCCGTTTGGGATCGGGAGCGCCGATCACCGCCGCTTCGGCCACGGAGGGGTGCTCCACCAAGGCGCTTTCCACTTCGAAGGGGCCCACGCGGTAGTCGGAGGATTTGATCACGTCGTCGGCACGGCCCACGAACCACCAGTAGCCATCGGCGTCGAAGGAGGCCCGATCACCGGTGTAGTAGTAGTTGTCCACGAAGACGCTCTTCATCTTCTCGGGGCTGCCGATATACTCGGTGAACAGCCCCAGGGCGCGCCAGCGATCGAGGCGAACCACGATGTGACCGGGTTCATCCGCCGTGGTGACCTCCTTGCCTTCGTCGTCCACCAGGGTGACGTCATACATGAAGGACGGGTAGCCGAAGGAGCCGCTGCGCATTTTGCCGGTCATCCAGGGCGGGTTGCCGATCATGGCCGTGGATTCGGTCTGACCGTAAAAATCGCGGATTTCGGTGCCCGTGTAGTTCTTCCACTGGGTGATCACCTCGGGATTCAGCGGTTCGCCGGCACTGATGGACTGGCGCAGGGTCGACAGGTCGAAGCGGTCCATGTCCAGGTTGATGAACATACGCCAGGCCGTGGGCGGTGCACAGAAGGTGGTCACCTGGCAGGCGGCCACGGTGTTGAGGTACTGGTTGCCGTCCAGGACGCTGAAGTTGAAACCGGTGGCTGTGGCGCCCACGTTGAGGGGGGCGAAGAAACTGCTCCAGGCCCACTTGGCCCAACCCGGCGCGCTCAGGTTGTGGTGGATGTCGTCCGGGCGGATGCCGATCATCACGGCGGTGGAGAGATGGCCGATGGGATAGGAGGCGGCCGTGTGGCCGACCTTCTTGGGTAGTCCGGTGGTGCCCGATGTGAAGAAGCAGAACAGCAGGTCGTTGGGCTTGGTCATGGCCGCTTCGGCCTCTGCAGCCTGTTTTTCCAGTTCGCCGTAGCTGATCCAGCCCTCTTTTTGACCCAGTACGATCTTGATTTTGGGTGTGACGCCGGTGGCGGCGATGGCGTCGTCCATCATGTCGGTGAAGGCCGCATCGCACACGATGGTGTCCGGTGCATAGCTTTCGAAGCGGTACTGCAGTTCGCGCATGGTCATGGTCGTGGCCGTGGGTACGATCACCAAACCGCCTTTGACGCAGGCGTAGCTGGCGAACCAGGTCTCGGGCACAATGGGAACCATCATGTACATGTTGTCCCCTTTGTCGACGCCGGCGGCCCGCAAGGCATTCAGGCACTGGTTGCCGTTGGCGGCCAACTGCTTGTAGGTGAAGCGTTTCTGCGCTTGGGTGGCGATATCGGCCCAGATCAGCGCGGTGCTGTCGCCGCGTTCCTTGACATGAAGCCCTTCAAAAATTTCATCCGCCCAGTTGAAATGCTCGGGGAGTTCCATGGCATTCAATTTTTCGAAGAAGGCTTTGGCGGCCGCCTCCTTGTCCGCGTTGTCCGCCATCATGTTGAGTTCCATGACTTCCTTGTACAATGTGTCGATGCCCATGTGTGTCGCTCCTTACTATTCTTGAAGGTTGATAATCGGATAAAGGCTGATGGTCCCGTAAAAATTCCGATATCGGCGTTACGCGTCATCCCTCGTCATTGCAGAGTACTCGCAACTACTCCTTATTCCTCGGGATTTGCAAGCCTTCCTGTCCCGTCTGTAGTTTAGCGGGAGATTTCGGCGCTTTTTACGAAACCATCTGAAATGAGACTTTTTATCGGTTTATCAAAGGTGCTGATAAAAAGCCTTTTCCCCTGGAATGGGGTTGTATGGGAAGCAGGCCAGAACGGCAATCGGCGAATGGACGAAATTTATGTGGTGAATTGTCCTTGGGTCAGGTAGGTGATTCCCTTACAAGCCGTGGGCGATATGATTACCCGGCTTTACCATAGGGCCAATGTGATCATGCATTGCGGCGCTTACCGAAACGAATACCCAGTTTTCTCATCCGATTTCTCAGCGTACTTGGATTGATACCCAGTCGAGCCGCAGCGCCCTTCGGCCCGCTTACTTTTCCGCCTGCACTGGACAATATCCGGCGGATGTGGCCGGCAATGACATCATCGAGGTTGTCGGACGGCGCAACATCTTCCCTTGGGGCCACCGGTCCCTGAAGATGACCGATACTGAAATGTTCAGGTGCCAAGGGCCCTTTGGGGTTGATGATCAGAGCACGCTCGATGACGTTCTGGAGTTCGCGCACGTTGCCCGGCCAATGGTATTGCATCAGGAAGTCGGTTGTCCCCGGCACCAGGGTGGGGACATTCGTCAATTTCAGCTCTTTGGCTTTGATGATGATAAAGTGCTGAACCAGCGTCGGCATATCGGCCAACCGTTCCCGCAAGGGCGGTATCCAGATGGGGAATACATTCAGCCGATACCACAGATCTTGGCGAAACAGGTTGTTTTGCACCATCTCTTCAAGGTTTCGGTTGGTGGCCGCGATGATACGAATCTCCAACGGGATCGTCTTGACCGCGCCGACGCGCTCAATCTCCCTACTTTGCAGCACGCGCAACAACCTCACCTGAGCCGGCAGCGGTAATTCGCCAATTTCATCCAGAAAAATGGTTCCTTGGTTGGCGCGTTCGAAACGACCCCTCTTCTGGGACAGGGCCCCGGTGAATGCGCCCTTTTCATGTCCAAAAAGTTCGCTGTCGATGAGCGTGTCCGGAATGGCGCCGCAATTCACATTGACAAAAGGGCCCTCGCTACGGGAGGACGAATAGTGGATAGCATTGGCAATGACATCTTTGCCGGTACCGGTTTCACCCATGAGCAATACCGGACTGTCCAGCAAGGCCACCTGCCGTACCTTTTGCATCACTCCGCGGAGTCCGTAGTTAGCCCCGACGATCTCGTCTCCACTCAAGCGGCGCAGCTCACCGTGGAGATATTGGTTATCATCAGCCAGCAGTTCGTTCAGCTTAAGGACTTCGCGGTGTTTCAGGGTGTTGGACATGGCGATGACCATTGGGTCTTTAAGCTGCAATGCCATATCGAGATGCTCCTGATTGAACGTTTCCGCCTTATCGGTGCTGAAAATGAGATACCCCAATGTATTTTCCTGCGATCTGAGTACCAAGACAATCAGGGAGGTGGTGTACTCATTGTGAAATTTGGACATTTCACTGCTCACCGGGAACGACTGGGGATCGTCAATTAGATAGACATCTCGTTTTATCGGGGGATTGGCGGCCCTTTCTCTGGACTCGTCGGAGAGGGGGGTCAGTATGTCCAGTTTCACACAACTGGATTCATCGGCATAGGCGATGGTCCTCATGGACTCATAATCCGTATCGTAGTACTGCAGAAAAAGTTTTTCTACCGGCATGTTATCCTTCAACAGAATCAACAGGTGCTGCAGGGCCTGTTCGATCTCCAGGCTGCCGCAGATCCGCATCGTTGCCTGACGAAAAAACGCATTGGGTTCCATTAGAGACCCTCCATCCATTTTCTGCCGTATATGGCAAACAATACAGAAGTTGCCGTATATGGCAATCAAAAAGTGTCAAATGAGGCAAGCATTTGTCAGTCATTCTGATAACACTTTAGTATTACTTATAAATAATTATTGGCACACTATTCGTATTGGCTTCCCAACTGAAGGCCTTTGGCCTGGTTCACCACAGCATTTGGGTCGCACACCCCGGTAACCGTAGACAATCGGACGGACCTCCAGACAGGTAGAGATCCGTTTATTGAAAAGCTGAGAGGCAATGAAGGTTCAAATCGTAGCATCTCTAATTATTGCCTGCCTATTGGTATCCTATGGTTGCCGTACACCGGAAGCGGATCTGGTGGCCGAAGCCAAGACCCGCGCGGTGCGGGTTGAAACCGTGGTCAGCCGCGACCTACCTGTTACGGTCCATTCGGTGGGACGCCTGTGTCCCGATCGAGAAGTTGTCCTGTCCGCGCAGGTATCTGGTATTCTTCAGGATTACGACGCTGATGTGGGCCTCAGGGTGGCTGCGGGGCTACCCCTGGCCAAATTGGATGCTGCCGATTACCTACTGGCCGTGAGTGAGGCCGAGGCCAACCTGCTGGCTGCTCGGGTTAAAGGTGTGGCCGTCGAGAATACTTTTAATCGAGCCAAATCCCTTCTACCGGCTCATGTCATTACACCCGAACGCTACGATCAGTGCGAAGCCGAGTATAAGGCCTCAGCGGCCTTGGTGGCCCAATTGGAAACCGTGATGTCCCTGGCAAAACGTCGGCTGGAAAAAACAGTCATTTCTGCACCCTTTGAAGGCCATGTGACCGCTCGTTTTGTGGAGATCGGCCAGAATGTGGCTGTAGGCGATCCGGTCATGCGCCTGGCCGATATGAAAACCATGCGCGTGAAAATCTACATCAGCGAACTGGATTATGTGCACGTGGACAAAGATGATCCGACGACGGTAAGCGTGGAAGCCTTCTCCCAGGCCGCGATGACTGGGCGGGTAGATAAAATCGGTATTCAGGCCGATCCGCGAACCAATACGTTTGAAGTTGAAATTCTCGTTGACAACCCCGATTTTAACCTGAAGGCAGGCCTTACGGCACGTGTGATCATTCAGACGAAGGTGATAAACGATGCCGTGATGATCCCACAAGACAGCGTGCTATACAGAGAAAACCGAAAAGAGGTATTCGTTGTCGAAGGGGGTAATACGGCCGTTGCGCGGGAAGTTCGATTGGGCCGCTCGGAGGGATCGAACGTGCGCATCCTCAACGGCTTGATCCCTGGAGACAGGCTTGTGGTGGCAGGGGGTCCGTATCTAAAACCAGGGGATCCAGTCGTCGTCGAACAATGAAATTTTTCCCCTATATCCTGAAGCGGCGGCTGATTTTCGCTTTACTGGTAATTGTATTGCCCATTGTGGCTGGTACATTCGCCTACCGGTCTCTCCCCAAGGAGGGCGATCCTGAGATTTCGGCCCCGGTGGCCATTGTCGTCACGCTTTTTCCGGGGGCGTCACCCAGCGAGATCGAAAGTCTGGTAACCACACCGTTGGAGGAAGAACTCAGCAGCCTGAAGGACGCCAAGGAGATGCGCTCCGATTCTGCCGAAGGCGTGTCGGTGATCGTGATCGACTTCCAGGCAGAAGCAGATCTGGAACGCTCACTGCAAAAAGTTCGCGAACGTGTCACCGATGCCCGCAAAGATCTTCCCGAAGCGGCTGAGGATCCCGATGTAATCGAGGTCAGTTTCTCGGATGTTCCCATCATGATTGCCTCCGTGATGGGCGATGTCGATCCGGTGGCGCTGCGCAGACTCACCGAAAAGGTTGCCGATGAAATTGAGTTGATGCCCGAAATTCTTGCCGCCGATGTGGCCGGTGGCCTCGTCCGTGAAATCCAGATCTATCTCGATCCCCTGCGTCTTAACCAGTATGGGTTGACCATCCTGGATGTCTACAACGCCGTCAAACAATCGGACATCAACATCCCCGGAGGCCAGGTCAACGTTGAAGGCCGCAGGCTGTTGCTCAGAACACTGACCGAAGTCAAGCGGGTGGAAGACTATGCCCGTGTGGCTGTGATCCGGAACGGGGACCGGACGGTGTTGCTGGGGGATGTGGCCGAAATTGTCGATGGTCACTCGGAAGAGATCAGCTATTCGCGGGTCAATGGTATCGCCTCGGCTTCTATTGCCATCAAAAAGCGCAGCGGCGCCAATATCCTTGAAACCACCGCCAAAGTGAAGGACAAGCTCAAAGCGCTGGAACAGACTTTTCCTGTGGGCGTCACCACCACCATCACCGCCGAGAAGGCCAAATTTATCAAGCAGAGCTTTGACCAGATGAACAATTCTGCCGTGGTGGGTTTTGTGATTGTCATCCTGGTGCTCTACTTTGCCATGGGGTTGAGAAATTCGATCATCACCTCCTTGTCCATTCCGTTGTCGCTTCTCCTGACCTTTGTTTTTCTTAAGGTGCTCGGCCTTTCCAATAACGACATGGTCCGATTCTCCCTGGTGCTGTGCATCGGCATGCTGGTGGACAACGCCATTATCGTGGTGGAGAATGTGTACCACCACTACCAGCTTGGCAAAGACCGCGCCACGGCAGTCATCGACGGTACCGCCGAAATAGCAATGCCGGTGATTTCGGCGACCCTGACGACCATTGCGGCTTTTTTACCCATGTTGCTCATGACCGGTGTAACGGGAGAATACATGGGATTTTTGCCCAAGACCGTCACCATCGCACTTTGCGCCTCTCTGGTCATCGCCCTGATTGCCAACCCACTGATCTTGAGCATGCTCATGAAACGCTCGGTCAACCAAGGACGAATTGTCGCACCCGAAGATGATCTAAAAAAACTGAAGCATTATTACGTGCACGTTGTTTCGTGGGCATTGAACCACCGTTTTTGGGTTGTGTGCCTGATCGTCTTGAGCCTGGTTGCGGCCGTGAGTCTGCTCGCCTTCAAGCTGGTAAAAATCGAGATGTTTCCCGATGTCGATTTTGACTACATTTATATCACGGTGGAGACACCGCGCGGCACCCCGGTCGATCGTACCGATGCGGTGGCCAGGCGGGTCGAACAGTTGGTCGAGCAGCACATTCCTGAAGCGGTTCAGGTGGTCTCCACTGTTGGTCAGCGCGGTCAAAGTGCTTACGAATTCTCTTTAGGCACGGGTACCATCAGCAATTTTGCTGAAATCACGGTAGAACTCAAAGACGGCAAAGTATTTGCGCGACCCTCGCACCATCAGATTCAGGCGCGTCTGCGCCCCTATCTTGAAAAGATCCCCGGTGCCGATATCCGTTACCGGCCCATCCAGTGGGGCCCCCCCACTGCCGCACCGGTGTTGATCAAAATCGTCGGCCCGGAAATTGACGTGTTGCGCCGCATCACCGCTCAAGCCAGGAGCGTCATGGAGAGCGTTAACGGCGTTGTGGACATCAAGGACGATTTTTCCGATGCGGCACCGGAACTCAGCGTGCGCGTCGATCGCGCCAAAGCGGCCGCCATGGGCGTATCCCTGGAAGATGTGGCCTTGAGCCTGCGTGGGGCCACGGCAGGTCTCGAGATTCGCGAGTTTCGCGATGAGATGGAGGTCTCCAAAAAATACGATCTCAAGGTTCGTTTTGCACCCCGGTCCAGGACCAGCCCAACCATGCTGGACAATATCAAGGTGCGATCCGATACCGGAGAATTGGTCCCGTTGTCCACATTCGCCAGTTTTAGCCAGAAAAAGGGACTGAACAGTATCCGCCATTCCGATCGACGCCGGATCGTAAGGATTTCGGCTAGCAATCAGGGGCGCTCCGCCGTAGAGATCACCCGGGAACTGATCGCCAAACTCGGCCAGATCGAGTTGCCCTCCGAATATTCGTTCGACTATTCGGGCGATTACGAAGAGACTGCTGAGTCCTTCGAAAGTCTGGGGCTGGCCTATATCGTAGCGGCCCTTTTGATTTTCACGTTGCTGGTATCGCAATTCGATTCCCTGGCCCAGCCCTTTTCCATCTTGAGCGCGCTCCCCCTGTCCGTTGTGGGGGCCATGGCAGGGCTCTATGTCACCGGAAATGATTTTTCCATTATGAGTTTCATCGGCCTGGTCGGCCTTAGCGGAATCGTGGTTAACGATTCCATCGTCCTGGTGGATTGCATCAACCGCATGCGTGCTTCCGGACTTAATCTGTTCGATGCCATCGTGGCCGGCGGCCAGCAACGCCTGCGTCCCATTATTTCCACGACCGTCTCCACCGTAGGGGGCATCCTGACGCTCACCATCACCGATAAACTGTGGGAGGGCCTTGGCGTTGTGATTATTTTTGGGATCTGTTTCGCGACAGTGCTAACCCTTATTGTGGTACCGGTGATGTACTCGCTGTTCGAAGGTGTACGTTATTCGATCATTTCCGCTTTTCGCGGACCCAGATGGGTTGAGACCCCTCGGGGGACCAGTTATTTTTACTCGCGACGCAGATATGCGCGCCTGGCCTTCGCTTTGGTGATCGGTGGTCAATTGGTGGTCCTGGTAGCGGGTCTGTCGGTCATCCTGCCGACAACGCTGGATAGCATTGCCCAAACTTCCTTTCAGGCCCCCAGCACACTGAAATTGGCCATTGAAGTATTGGTGTTCAGCATGAAATTGTCGCTAAAGACCGTTGGGCTACTGGTGCTGCTGTTGCTTCCTACATGGGCGGGGTTGGTGTACGTAATGGCCAAGCGAAGCCGCGAAGGCTATTTCGTGGATATCACGCCTGACGGCGTAACCATTGGCAACCCTACCGATCGCTTTTTCATTGAGAGAGAATTAATCGGTAAAATCCAGGCATCTCGCTTTTTTCCCATCATCCCAACCCTCAGCTTGTATAGTGGCCGGCGCCGTATCATCTTGCGCAAGTTGGTAAGAAATCAAACCAAACCTGAAAAAAAAGCATTGTGGTCATGGTTAGGTGCTAAGGCACCGACGCGTATAGAAGTGGCAGAAAGTATGCAAAGCCTGAAGCAGTCTCTGGAAGCATTGGTAAAGGAAAATCACTGAGTAGATCCCAAACTGAACGATTCACCTTTCTCGAAGAGCGTAGTTTGATAATGATAACGACCGGGTAACTCCGATTGTTGTTCTTGAAAGGTGAAACCCATTGGGTTTGCCGATCTCACCCCATCTTCGGCGTTAGGTACCGCCGCGCATAGTTCACTATAGCGCGACGACACCTGCCTTGAATCTGCGGCAAGCTCGACAATCGATCAGCTTGGGAGATACGATCTTTTTGGTCATCAACGAAAATTCAAAGGGAATGATTGTATGAGATCTAATCCAATTGACGATCGGAAATCAATCATCTCGCCAAGCACCCTTCAAACTATCCGGAGAGGTCTACTTGTTTACGTCATCCTCGCTGCTGCGTTGCCGATTTTCTGTTTACTTCTGGGATGGCGGTCATTAGGTAGTGTTGGCGCTGGATTTATCTACGGCTCCGTCTGTCTGATGCTATTTGGTACTTTGACGTTGTTTGGAAATAGAGTCCCGGCTCAATTGTCGAAACTCTCACTTCCTAAGTATAACCCTGCATCGATTGAGACTAATAAAGAAGAAGAAATTGATGGTTCGGTAACAAACCATCGCGGGAAAGGCCTGTTCTTGACATCGTTGATTTGCGGCGGGTTATTGTTTGTAACGGGACTTATCTTGCGGTCTTTTTAAATGATGCATGAAATCGCTGCTCCGGGACCAGCGAAAATTTTTACTGCTTTACGAAACCCTCTGATATGAGAGTTTTTACAGGTAGATCAAACTTAAAGGATGGCGATATTGAAAAAGTTAATTTGGGGTTGCATTATCATCAGCTTCATATTGTGGCTTCCTGCTTGCTCAAAAAAGCAAATAAAATCGGTTTTGGATGATATCTCAAGAGATACGTATGAGAATAATTTGAGAAAGCAGCATATTGAACACATAGAAGACCCAAACTATGAAGCACCGCCTTCATATGACCAATATCATAGAGAAAGAAAAGAGATGTGTTCAGATCTTGGAGTATCGCAAACAGCTGGGGAGATAGACATTAAGTGATCCAAGGCGTCAGGCTTGTTTTCAGTTACATTGACAGCCAAACGGCATCTGCCAAAATGATTCAGACCGGCACACGTTGAAATTTTTTGCGGTACTCCGTCGGTACCAAGCCGGTCTGTTTAGAAAAGATTTTTCTGAATGTACTGCTGTCCTCATACCCCACCTGATAGGTGATTTCATCGAAGGAACGGGTTTCGTTTTCCAGCAATCGCTTGGCAACCTCCACCCGAATGCTCTGCTGGTAGGTTAAGGGGGTCTCCCCGGTGGCATTTTTAAAGCGCCGCTCCATGGTGCGCCGACTCATGCCGTTGTTGCGAGCCAGGCGGTCGTAGTTGAAATTTTGGTCGAAATGCTTCTCGATCCACTCCTGGATAGGCAGAATCTGATCGTCGCTGTGGTCTTTGCGGAATTGATACATGCAATACGGCGCCTGGGTCGTGCGGCCGATGTCGGAGATCATGGATTTCGAAGACTGCAGGGCCACTTCATGGCCGCAGTATTTCTCCACCAGGTACAGGGACAGATCGATGCCGGCGTTATACCCGCCCGAACAAAACAGAGTACCCTCATCGGTGATCAAGCGCTCCAGCTTGAGTTCGATCTGCGGGTAGCGTTTTTCAAATTGCTCCGCAAACCCCCAGTGGGTGGTGGCTGTCCTGCCATCCAGAAGGCCGGTTTCCGCCAGAACGAATGCACCGGAGCATATCGTTGCGATGTGGGAACCGCGGTCATGCATGGATAAAAGCCAATCGACCACCTCAGCCTGCCGCGTGAGTACTTTGTCGATATCCAGAATGGAGGACACCACGATCAGATCCGTAGACACCACATCGTGGATCGATCCCTCCGGGACCAGACGAACCCCGTTCAAGCACCGAAAGGGTTGGCCGTTGCTGGTCACCAGGCGAACGTCGAAGTATGGCGAGGGAACCTCTTCGTTGAAAAAATTCCACATCACCCCTGCCTGGTAAAACACATCCATCGGACTGGTGACGGTTGCCGCCATGGTGTTCTGCATGGCCAAGACAGTGACGCTTTTCATTTCTCCCTCCCAAAATTGGCATGATCAAACCTGATTGTGTCATATATGCCACTTCTGCCATGTGCGATCAAGGGGTATGTTGGCCCAACATGCTGACAAGCCGTTAATCCGTTTCATCTACTCATCATCTATCGCTCCAGCCCCTGCAATGATGGCTGGCGGCACGCGGATCATCGGCGTCGCCGCCCATAAAAGAGACACCGCTTAGAGGGAAGCCAAAATGAGGGCCACCATCATAAACGGTCAGCGAGGCAGAGACCAGGCAAAGCATGCTGATCGGGAAAAAGAAGCAATCCGTTCTTACGCCCTGCGGCTGGGAGCGGATGCGGTCGGTTTCGCCGCCATAGAGGACTATCGTTCATTACGCTCACCGGCCCCGCAGTCCATACTGCCCAATGTTCGATCGATCATCGTTATGGGTTACCGGGAAACCCACGGTGCTGTCGAAAGCGCCAACCCGCGAATCAGTATGGGTTCACGAATGGGAGGCATGGAATTGTCCCTCAAGAACAATTACCTGCTGTCCCGCCACATGGAAGTCTCCTACGGGTGCAAAGCGGCGCCGGTTCCTTTTTCCTATCCCCTGGAGATGGGACCGGGCGCCAATGGACTTGTCGGGGATGTGTCGATGCGTCACGCCGCGGTGGCGGCAGGGCTCGGTGTCATCGGAAGACACAACTTGGTGATTCACCCCCGTTACGGCACCCGTATCACGTTTACGGCGGTATTGACCGACCGGCCGATGCCTTCCGATCTCCCGGTGGAAGCGGATCTGTGCCTTCAATGCAACCAGTGTGTAGACGGTTGTCCGGCACAAGCCCTGGATGAAGAAGGCAAAACGGACGTATTCAAATGCCTGAAATCGTCACAACCCTACGGGATCGGCGGTGCTTACCGTTATCTGAGAAAGCTGTTTTGCAGGCCTTCAGAAGAACGACCGGAGTTGCTGAAGGACCCGATGCTGCTCAATCTGTACCAAGCGCAGCTGATCGGGTTTCAATACACCTGCTTTAACTGCATGGCAATTTGCCCGGTGTGCAATTGACGTGCTTTGTTTTTGAAGGATCGGGCGTATCCTTTTGCCTGCCTGATCCGTCTGTAGCAACAGTTCGAGGGTTTTGGAGTGGGAACGGGGCCTGTTCAGCGCTCATCGATGGCATGCGGACCCCGCTATATGGATGCACCATTACATGGCCAGTCGTCCGGTTTCCATACGACTCGCCACAACCAATGATAGGGGGGATCGATATGTACGACCCATACATCTTTCAAATTGTAATGCGGGAAAGACAGCGTCAAATTTTTGAAGAAATCAGAAGGGCTCGTTATCATCGGAGTAAACGCGATGGCCGTATTGGTCTATCGAAGCGGATTGCAGACCGACTGCACGCCCTTACTATGCGAATCAAAGCATTTGTCATTCCACGGCAGGGCCGGCAACAACCAAACGATGGTAAAGGCGGATGCGAAACATGGGAGAGAGAGTTTTCGTGATCGTCGGCTCGGGTCGATTGGTTCCCATGAATCTGTAAAATGATGGCTTCGCCGGATGGGGTGAGAGACACCGCGTCTGCCGACAATCGGAAAGGATATATTGGGGCGCACCTTTTCGTAACAATCGTCAAGGGGGAGGATAAATGAACATCGACGATGCACAGCGGTTTGTTCAGCAAATGCGGGAAGACACCGATTTTAGACGATCTGTGACCGGCTTCGGCACACCATTCGAGCTTTGGGATTTTCTCAAGCGCAGCGGTTACCATTTCGGCCCCTGCGATCTGGTCAAGGCCATGGCGGCCTGCATGGCCGAGTCGGAGAACAGCGCTGAAAACGGGATCCAGTGAAGCAAGAAGAAGCCATCAAGGAGAAGATCGACATGGGAACCGGAACAACACTGATCGCCTGCGGGATTTTCAGACACGAGTTGGAGAGCGTGCTGCCCGCTGAAAACGGTATTGCCGTTCACTGGCTGGATGCAGCGCTGCATGCCGATAGCGAACGCATGCAGGCGGCCCTCGACCATGCGATCGCCGATCATCAGGCCCGCTCTACCGATCGCATCCGTTTTCTATTCGGCAACGGGTGCCATCCGGACATCGTTATGGTCGCTCAGGGTTGCGGCAGTTGCATCCCCCCGGTCAACAATTGTATTCAGGCGATCATCGGCCCAGAGCGGACTAAAGCGTTGGAGGCGGATCGCACCATGGTGATCACGCCGGGTTGGATCACGGCCTGGCCGGATATCATGAAGGGCTTGGGCTGGG
>JAAUYD010047945.1_pt1 | contig 13577 bp, 15 predicted proteins | sample 7278101 | NCBI WGS metagenome assembly JAAUYD01 (sample SAMN14350128, study PRJNA611818) | marine sediment metagenome | isolation source: surface marine sediment (0.6m) | place: French Polynesia: Moorea | collected 2018-08
AATTGAATGTATAAAAGACTAAATAATAAAAACTACCCTATTTTTTAAGCTAAATTATTAAAGCCAGCATTTTTAGAGAATTACTAAACTAGACAATTCTCTAAAAATTTTTAGAATTATTAATTATTCAAAATCTTTACGATTTGGATTTCTTGATGGATCACTTGAAAGAAGCCCAAAAATAAATAAAGAAACAAAAAAGATAATCGTTGTATAAACTAAAATTTTTAAAGTTAACATTGAGTTTTTCTTAAAAAGTATTTTTAATATTATTAATTATACTAAAATAAAATAATTCTGAATTATTTTATTTTAGTATAATTATATTTATTTATGAGAAGTTCCAATTTTAAACTGATAAGAACTTAATACCAATGGGTAAATTTTTAAAACGGTTATTTCAATTTTTTTTTTTTTTTGAGAAAAAGAATTTAATGATTTCAATTCGTTAAGATTTAAATAACCTTCAATTAATATATAATCGTTAATTTTATAATAATTAGCAATATCTTTCCCTATATTACCCCAAAATTTTAAATTTACAATTGAATTCCCTTTTACTTGTGGAAATTGAACGCGAAATGTTAAAATTGGTATATTATTTTTCATAGTTTTTTGTTTTGGAGTTTCCAAAATTTTTACTATACTTCCAATAAAATTTGTATCTGTCAAAATTCTAAAATTAAATAATTAAATTTTTTTGTTTTTGCACATCTTCAAAATTAATATCTCTTAATCGTTTTAATAAACGAATAAAATATTCTAAAAAATAATCATCCAGTTGGATTAATTCCGAAGGATCAATTTTAAAAATCTCATATAAATTAAAAGATGAATTTGCTAATTTTGAATCTGAATTTAAAATTTCTGCAAATGCTAATCTATCACTTATATTTTGACCCCATTCAAAAAATCCAAAAAAATTACTAACAAACTTTAAAACAAATAAAGGAATTTTTTGAACTTTTGCCTTTTGCCCAGCTAATTGCTCACATAATGTAATAATCTCTGATGAAACCCACCCTTTTGAACCACTTAATAAAAATGTTTGATTTGTAGTTTGAGGGATTTGTAATGCTCTTAAACAAAATTTGGCAATATCCTGAGTATCCATATAAGAAATATAATTATTCTCATTTGTTACCCAGATTGGTAATTTCTCTAAAATAGGAATTGCGTATTGTTCAATTAAACCTTGATAAAATCCAGTTAATCTAAAAATAGTATAAGGAACCCCAGATTCTTTTAAACTAATTTCAATTCCATTTTTAACTTTCATCAATGGAATTAATTCAAATTTTTCCACATTTTGAGCAGAAAAAAAAATAAATTTTTGAATGTTCGCAACTTTTGCAGCTTCAATTAAACATAATTTTCCTTCCCAGTCAACTTTTTTTAACGATTCTAGTTCATTTGCTCGGCTTGCTGAAGCATCAATGACAGCTGTAATACCTTTAAAACAGGGAGGAATTGTTTCAGGTCTGCTTAAATCACCATAAACTAATTCGGCACCCCATTCTTTTAAAAAAGTTGCCTTTCGAAAATTCCGGACTAAACATCGAACTGGATAACCTTTAGTAAGCGCTTGTAAAACGATTTGTCTTCCTAAAGTCCCAGTCGCACCAATTACAAGTAAACTCATAGAGAAATAATTTTTTATTAAAATATTTTTTAATTATTAAAAACTGTACTTTGTAAGATGTCATCAGCTTCAAGATTAACTAAATCTTTTTTTGTTAATACTTGACCACGACTGTCAAAAATTCGATTTGCTTGTCGCATTCTTGCTCTATCTAAAGCATTTTTAACACTTCGAGCATTTGCAAATAAAGGTTTTTCTTTTCGTTTTTGAATATATTGTGTTAAAGCTATCTCCGCATCACTTGTTAATTGATATTGTTGATCTTGTAACATTAATTTTGCAATTTTTACTAATTCATCTACAGTATAATCAGGGAAATCAATATGATTTGCAATTCGTGATGATAGTCCAGGGTTTGATTCATAAAATTTATCCATAGGTTCCTTATAACCTGCTAAGATAACAACTAAATCATCACGTTGATTTTCCATTACTTGTAATAAAATTTCAATTGCTTCTGAACCATAATCTCTATCATTATCTGGCTTATATAAATAATAAGCTTCATCAATAAATAAAACACCACCCATTGCTTTTTTTAAAACCTCTTTTGTTTTTGGAGCAGTATGTCCAATATATTGTCCAACTAAATCATCTCTAGTTACAGTTAATAAATGTCCTTTTTTTATATAGCCAAGTTTATACAAAATATCAGACATTTTTAAACCTACTGCTGTTTTTCCTGTCCCTGGACTACCTGTAAATGACATGTGTAATCCAGGATTTGCTGATGCAATTCCTAAGTTACGTCTTAATTTATCAATTAATAATAATGCTGAAATTTCGCGAATTCTTGATTTTACTGGAGCTAACCCAACTAACTCTTCATCTAATAAATTTAAAATCTTTGCAATTTCTGTTTTTGTATATTCTTCCTGTAAATTAATACTAGTATTCATAATTTTTTTATTATAATATCATTTATTATTTTTTGATCTAGTTTTATGAACATTTTATCATAGAATAAAATTAAGAAATTTCTATAATAACAATCTATAACATATTTTAATTAATATTATAAAACATTTCAAGTACTTTTAGTTTTAAATTAAAAAAAAAAGTTCTAATTCTTATCTTTCTATTATACTTTTTAGCATGTGAGTATAATTCTAATAAAAAGAAAAAAACTTAGCTTAGACAATTTTATTTGTCATAGTCATAGTTAAAACTGTATGACAAATAAAATGTCTAATGGGTGGAATTAACCAGCTGAAAAATTAGGAATACTTGATAAACAAATGAATGCAAACCCAGCACTACCGCATGCACCAACAAAAAATCCACCTTTGAATTGATCCCAAGCTCTTTTAGTTTGTAAATCATTTTTGCTTGATGATTTTGTTTGACCTTGTCCAAATGCTGCTACTCCATAAATGGTTAATCCTAATGTTAAAATAACAATTAATCCAATTGTTGAAAGAAATCCAGATAAAAGTGCTATTTCTGAGTTTCGTAATGGCCCTAATGTTACAAATGGGCCCATTAAAAAATAGCCATGCGCTAAGCCAATTTCTAATCCCCTTAATAAAGGTGTTAAACCAAGTCGATAGGCTGGTAGATTTTGTAAAATTGCTCTTGTTACTGAAGATGAAGTTATTGGCGTTGCTAAATGGCCTACAAATGGATCATCATTATACGGTTTAATAAAGTTAGCCATAAAATTAATTTGATTAATAAGAAAAAGTTTGATAAAACAAATTAAAGATATTAAAAATTTTTATTAAATTCTAATTATCTTTAATTTTTATATAGATTACTATATAATATATATTAATATTTAGAAAAATTTTTATAAACTTCATTTGTATAAAATAAGAAAAATTTTATGATAGTTGCTATTGACTACTTTTTATTACTAGGTTTCTGCTTTGCACTTGCATCTGGCTTATTTATAGGTTTAAAATCAATTAAATTAATCTAACTTTTAAAAATAATAAAAATAAAATTAAATGCAAAACGAAATTCGACAAGATAAAATTATTGGATCAAGAAGATTTAGTAATTATTTCTGGTCATTCTTTTTGTTAGTTGGAGGATTAGGATTTTTATTAGCGGGTATTTCAAGTTATTTAAAAACAAATTTATTACCTTTTACAAATAGCAGTGAATTAGTGTTTATTCCACAAGGTTTAGTTATGATGTTTTATGGAACATTGAGCTTAGGCATTAGTTTTTATATCATTTTTACACTAATTTTAGATGTTGGAAGTGGGTATAATGAATATAATAAAATTGAAAAAATTGTAAAAATAATTCGCAAAGGATTCCCAGGCAAAAATCGTGAAGTTCTTTTGACTTATCCATTATCAAATGTTCGATCAATAGGGATAAAAATTACAGAAGGCTTAAACCCAACTAGAAGCATTTATTTATGTTTAAAGGATGAAAGAAATATTCCATTAACCGCTGTTCAAGAACCGTCGGCTATTTCAAATTTTGAAGAGGAAGCAGCTAGTTTAGCAAAATTTTTAGATTTGAAATTAGAGAATCTATAAAATTTTATTGCTTTTCACCTCATATAACTCTATAATAGAGTTATGCGGGCATAGTTTAGTGGTAAAACCTTAGCCTTCCAAGCTAATGATGGGGGTTCGATTCCCCCTGCCCGCTCTTTATGGATCAATAATATAAGTGAATCAAAAAAAACGATATAAAATATAGAACCATTAAAATATTAAGACTGAGCAACAATCTTTTTTTTATAGGAGAATAAATATGTCTGGTGGATCTACAGGTGAACGTCCATTTTCGGATATTATTACAAGTGTAAGATATTGGATTATTCATAGTATTACAATTCCTTCACTTTTTGTATCAGGTTGGTTATTTGTAAGTACTGGTTTAGCATATGATGTTTTTGGAACTCCACGTCCAAATGAATACTTTACACAAGATCGTCAGCAAATTCCATTAGTAAATGATAGATTTAGTGCAAAACAAGAATTAGAAGATTTAACAAAAGGTTTATAATTCAATTAAATAGTACGTTTAAATTGAATTAAAATTATTATAAATATTATTAGGTAATAAAATGGCAAAAAATATTAATCAACCAATTGCTTATCCAATTTTTACATTTCGTTGGTTAGCAGTTCATGGCTTAGCAGTCCCAACAGTTTTCTTTTTAGGTAGTATTACAGCAATGCAATTTATTCAACGCTAATCAAAACTATAAACATATATAATAATGAGGTAATTTTTATGACAGGTCCAAATCCAAATAAACAAGCAGTAGAATTAAATCGAACTTCTCTTTATTGGGGACTTTTATTAATTTTTGTTTTAGCTGTTTTATTTTCAAGTTATTTCTTTAACTAATATTTTATACTAATTAGGAGTTTTTTATGGCAAATACTGGTAGAATTCCATTGTGGCTTGTAGGTTTAGTGGGTGGCTTAGCTGTAATTACTATGCTAGCTTTATTTATTTATGGTTCATACTCAGGTTTAGGTTCTTCATTATAATAGATACTTCAAACCTTTTTTATTTCAAGTATCATTTCTGAGTAATATTTTTTTGATTACTCAGAAATGATAGTTTATATGTCTTTTTGATTTTCTAATATATAGTTGAAACTATTCATATATTTAAAATTTTTTTCTTAATTTTTTCAATAATTTCTTACATAAATTAACAAAACGACTTAAAAGATTGAAATTGTTGTTGGAACCTCGCCCAAACCATCCAAACCAAAGTTTGGGAAATAATCGATTCACGTTTTTTTCATTTTTCTCTTGCCAAGCTGTGTTTCCGCCACTATAAATACTTGTTTTTGGTCTTGGCCCAATATGAAGTTCTGTATTTTCAACAAAAAATGGCATATAAAAATATTGGCCCCAAATTGCATGAAATAAGCCGAAAATTATAAAACCTATATGAGTAAGTACAATTGTCGCTATAACTCCATTTAAAAGATTAATTTGTAAAACTAAATTTTGATCTACAAATTCACCAGAAAGTTCCATTTTAGGAATTAAAACAAATGTTTGAAAATAATAAACTCGGTAAATCAAATAAATAAAAATCTGTTCTACAAGCCCTATAATTAGTAAAAATGTCCAATGCCACCTTACTAAATAAGGACAATATCTTTTTCCAATTCTAGTAATAACTGCATAAGCAGCAACTCCCGATAATTGAGTCCAAAATTTGGTACAAATATCATAAATTTTTGGAATAATTTTATTATATACTTGATAATAAAATGGTAAAATTTTTGATTTAGATGGCTCATTTAAATTTGAAATTATCATTGATAATGGATCCATATAATATCTAATCCCAGTATCTGGATCTATATGAATAATTCCTTTTTTGATAATCGCATAATAAAGAATTTGACCTGGATTATAAAAATTAGCGTTTTGTCCTAATTTCAATTCTGTTAAAGCCATTTGACGATTTGTAGAACGCATTTGAATTGCATCCATCCCTAACGAATGTAAAAATGGTAGTTTTAACAACACATTCCGATACATTAAAATAAGGTCGATTAAATGTCTATACCATAAATAACCTGCAAAAAGTCCAATACACGTAATATAAAATGAAGTTTTTAAATTATATCGTATTGCTAAAATAAGAAATCTAAGAAAAAGAATGAAAAATAAAGAGCTCTCAATATCTGATAAAGTTAAACCTGCTTGAATTTTTTCACCTAAATTTTCTAAAAGTGTATTTAGAGTTTGAAATGAAAATTCTATCGTTTTACTTGGGAAATAATCTATTGCAAAAAGTTCAAAAATATATAACATAAATTAGTTTTAAATATAAAGTAATTCAAACTATTCTTTTGATAGCTAAAACTACCAAAAATTTTAAGAAAAAGCAAGACTTAATACAAAAAATTTTAATTTCAATTTTTTATGTATACCCCCAAGGGAAGTCGAATCCCTGTCTGCTCCGTGAAAGGGAGCTGTCCTAGGCCTCTAGACGATGGGGGCTCACAGCTGATCAATATAACTCATATTATAAAAATTTTAAGCGGGCAACGCGATTCGAACGCGCGACATCAACCTTGGCAAGGTTGCGCTCTACCACTGAGCTACACCCGCAAACTTACGTTCACTTTTATTAGTATTACCCAATAAATTATTTTTGTCAACTATCAAAGATAAATAATTTATTTCCCAGATATTTATCAGTGGTTTTTAAGAATTTTCAGACACACTAGAAATTAAGATTCAGTTTTTATGAGCATTAATGAAACATCTTTGGCGCAATTTTGACGAAGTCCAAGCAGGCTCCGTCTTCTCAAGGCGGAGTACCTTGGACCGAGTCGAAGCAGGCTCCGCCGTTAGACGGGGGAGTATCTTCGACCCCTCTTCTTTAAAAGTACGCTTAACTCTAGGAATTGCCCTAGTGGCTATATTAAGTCTGGGTGGGTTAGCTACTTGGATAAGTATGCGAATGCAACAAATTTTGGTAGCGACTCACAAGGAAAATATTAAGTATATAGCTGATCGCTTCTCAGATGATGTGGCAATTTATAATGAGATGGTATCTCTAGAAGAGGGAGTCCAAAAAGCCATTGATAATCTTTCGGGTAACAATAAGGTACTGTGGATTAAAAATAATTCTGGTCAGGTGAGAGCCAAATCTTTAGCCCTAGAAAATAGAGCGATCGCAGAAATTTTATTACCCTTAAATAATGTTCCTCTAATCCCTCACGTACAAGACTTACAAGGGCGTTACTGGTTACTCTGTGCTTCTCCTTTGGAGCTAAAAGATACTAATCTGGGAAAGCTTTACATTGCTCAAGATATTACTGAAGATCAGGTTATGCTGTTGCGTCTGATTCGTAGTTTGAGTATTGCAACTATCATTGCTATTTCCGTAATGACCATAGTAATTGCTGTTTGTATTGACCGCTCTATTCAACCTTTGAAACGAATTAGTCAGGTTACTTCTAATATTTCAGCCGAAAAACTCGGTGAAGCTCGGCTTCATCTTGATAATGCTCCGACGGAGGTTAAGGAATTAGCAGAAGCTTTCGATCAAATGTTAGTGCGTTTGTCTGAGTCTTGGGAACATCAACGACAACTACTGAGTAATGTTTCTCATGAATTGCGTACTCCTCTCACTATTATTTCAGGTTATTTACAAAGTACCTTACGCCGTGGCAACAATCTCACAGAAATTCAACAGGAAGCTTTAACTACTGCTGCTTCAGAAGCAGACCGCACTGTTCAATTATTAAGAGATTTACTAGATTTAGCTAGAGCGGATAGTGGGGGGATGCACTTTCACCTTGAGGCAATTGTCTTGAATGATGTGGTCAAAGAAATCATCGAGATGGCTAAACAATATAGCGATCGCATAATTTGTTTAGAATCTCCTACCAATCCCCTAGTGATTGAAGCAGACGTTAATCGTTTTAAGCAAGTGATGCTGAATTTGATTGATAATGCGGTTAAATATTCTGAAGCACCAACCCCCATTAACCTGAAAATAAAACAACATCAAAATCAAGCTCAGATTCAAGTATGCGATCATGGAATTGGTATTCCGCTACCTCAACAAGCGCGAATTTTTGAGCGTTTTTATCGTCTTGATGAAACCCGAAATCGTGCAGGGGGAACGGGTTTAGGACTATCTATTGTTAAAACTTTAGTGGAGGGAATGTCAGGTAGTATCTCTGTTCGTTCTCAATTAGGAGAGGGAACAACTTTTACAGTGTGCTTTCCCTTGGCGGAGCGTTGAGATTGGGGAGATTGGGGAGATTGGGGAATTGGGGGAATTGGGGGAATTGGGGAATTGGGGAGAGGAGGGGAATATACAAATAATTCTGCTTAGGTACTTATCTTCTTGATAGCGATCGCCTGATGAAGAAGTGTAACTAGCTTTGAGGGGGAGTAGGCTTTAAAATACCATTTTTATCGCGACGTAGTGGGTAGGGTTGAACTGGTAAGGGAGAGCCTGGCGCATCTAGGACAGATACCCCATAAGACCAATCCGCTGGGCAAATGGCAATGTATCGCGCATATCCTCCTGTTCCTCCTTGAGGTTTAGCAAAGCCTATGGCTATCAAAGCTCCAACTTCGGGAACTTTATCCAAATTAGCCACCCCTTCTGCCTGGGTATAGTGATTGTGCAACAGCCAGTACTCCCCTTCTAAGTTAGGGGTAGTGTCAGTATCTAGGGGTTCATGCCCATGAAAGAGAATCTTGCGCTCTTTGTGGAGAAATTGCAAAGCTGAGAGGGATACTCCAGGGAAAGGCTTTTGATTAAATCGCTCTACCTCTGCCCACTTCTTATACCAGTCTGACCGAATCATCACCACTGAACCTTCGGGAATTCTGCCGTACTTGGCTTCCCAGGCTTGAATATCCCCAACAGTAGCATGATAACCAGGGTCTTGGGCAACCTGTTGATGGATATCGATCACTACCAGGGGACGAATTGTATAAGTGGGAGGTAAATCGCTAATAGTTGCTCCATACTCGTCCCAATGGGCAGGGGGTCAAGCTGCGTACCATACTTATCGGTGGGCAATTGGTAAGCTGTAGCAATAAAGCCGTGAGCAGGGTAGGTATATTCTTCTCCCGTGTTGATATAGTTGGGGATATCTGCTCCTGCTAAAGTAGAATCGAAAGTAGCATTATCAAAGCCATGCCAAACTGGAATTGTGGGACTAAAGGCATGAGTCAAGTCCACATATTTAGCTGATTTGAGGGCTGTATCATAAATCTGCCAAAAGTCTGGACTTTTTGCTCTCCCAGGATTGAACATCACGGATGCAACAAGAACAATTGCCGTCACTGCGACCAACAGGGTTAGAAATCGCCTAGTCATAGATGCCATCTGAATTATAAACACCATCAGCTTTTAAGCTTCGATACCCAGTTTATCAGTCTCGATTAACTCTACTTATCTTTAACGATGGGAGAAGACCCTCCCGGGAGCGCGAAGGGAGTATGTCAAAGACACTATATAATCGAACAGGGAATACCTGTAACGAGAATTGAGCCTGTATCTGCTACGGGATAATTGACGATCTCTAGGGGAATAATTGAACATCGAGTCGATTGATTTAGAATAAATCAGACAACTTGCCAAAGATGAAAATAGGGAATTATCTTAGTCGCATTTAAGTATTTTACTTGAGAAAATGTCAAATCTAGAAAAATTGCGACAATACTAAAGCTCTTTACAATAATGATGTAACTCATCTTCTTGTTGCTAGATTCGTGACTGCTATTACACAAACGCAACCCCTAATAGGACAACCAGAAAAGTTAGAAAATCGCCTTAAGGAAATTCCTCCCGAACCTGGAGTATATTTCATGAGGAGAAGTAATGGAGATATTATCTACATTGGGAAATCTAAGAAATTAAGGAGTCGGGTACGTTCTTATTTTCAGGACTCTCAGCAATTGAGTGACAGAATTGCTATGATGGTGCGTCAGGTTACAGAGATTGAGTTTATTGTCACTGATACTGAAGCAGAAGCCTTGGCTTTAGAGGCTAACCTAATCAAGCAGCATCAACCTTATTACAATGTGTTGTTAAAGGATGATAAGAAATATCCTTATGTTTGCATTACTTGGTCAGAAGATTATCCTAGAATCTTTATTACACGGAAAAGAAGTTTAGGAAAAGCACAAGACCGTTATTATGGTCCTTATGTTGACACTGGTTTGTTACGCTACACCCTTCACACTATTAAACGAGTCTTTCCTTTACGACAACGCGGAAAACCTCTATTTAAAGACCGTCCCTGTCTCAACTATGATATGGGAAAATGCCCAGGAGTCTGTCAAAGTTTAATTAGTCCCGAAGAATACCGTAAAACTATGGACAAAGTAGCAATGGTGTTTCAAGGACGTACTGATGAATTGGTTAAGACTATTAAATCTCAGATGGATCAAGCTGCGGAGGATTTAGAATTTGAAAAAGCAGCCCAATTACGCGATCGCATTTTAGCACTACAAAACTTAAATGCCGATCAAAAAGTCTCTTTACCTGATAATACTATTTCCCGTGACGCTATCGCCTTAGCAGCAGACGATAAACACTGTTGTCTGCAATTGTTTCAAATACGTGCAGGGAAATTAGTGGGAAGGTTAGGTTTTTTTGCTGATGCTCAATCTGGAACACCAGGAGCAATTTTACAAAGGGTATTAGAAGAACATTATAGAACTGTAGAGCCTGTAGAAATTCCTTGCGAAATTATTGCTCAACAAGAGTTACCAGAAGCAGAGATATTAACCCAGTGGTTAAGCCAACAAAAAGGAAGAAAAGTAAGTTTGGTTGTTCCCCAAAGACAAACTAAAGCAGAATTAATTGAAATGGTGGAACGTAATGCAAAATATGAACTAGCAAGAACTCAAAAAACTAGCGATCGCAATAACCAATCTTTAGAAGATTTAGCAACAATTCTTGACCTGACACAAATCCCCAAACGCATTGAAGGGTATGATATTTCCCATATTCAAGGTTCTAATGCTGTAGCCTCTCAGGTAGTATTTATTGATGGCGTACCAGCAAAACAACATTACCGTCACTATAAAATTAAAAACCCTGAAGTTACCATTGGTCATTCTGATGATTTTGCCAGTATGGCGGAAGTTATCAGACGGAGGTTTCGTAAATATGAATCTCTCCCTCAAAACACCTCTACCCAGACCCCTCTCGACCCCCCTAATTCCCCCCGAACCCCCCTCATTCCCCCCGAAGCGGGGGGAGGAAGTAAAGAAGATTTTGTACCCCCCTCTATCCCCCCTACAGGAGGGAAGAGAGAAGAAGAATCTTTTTACCCCCCTCTATCCCCCCTACAGGGGGGAGGAAGTAAGGAAGAATCTTTTGACATTGGAGAAGGGAGACAAAACAGCAGAGGAGACAAAGATGAAGATTTCCCCGATTTAGTGATGATAGACGGTGGAAAAGGACAATTAGGAGCAGTAGTAGCTGTCTTACAAGAAATGAACCTGTTAGAAGCAGTAAAAGTTGTGAGTTTAGCAAAAAAAAGAGAAGAAATCTTTTTACCAGGAGAGTCTTTCCCCTTAGAAACCAACTCAGAACAACCAGGAGTGCAATTGTTAAGAAGAGTGCGAGATGAAGCACATCGTTTTGCGGTTAGTTTCCATCGTCAACAAAGATTAAAAACTACCAGGCGATCGCGTTTAGATGCTATACCTGGCTTGGGTTTTCACCGTCAGAAACAATTACTCGCCCATTTTCATTCCCTAGATTACATTCGAGAAGCTTCTGTTAAGCAGTTGCAAGAAGTTCCTGGTATTGGCAAAAGTCTAGCTACGGAAATTTACAACTATTTTCATCCATCTAGTTAAAGTACAGTGGTTAGTGGTTAGTGGTTAGTTGTTAGTGGTTAGAAAGAAATAAAACATACCAGAATATCTAGCAAACTACTGTCCAAGCTTCCTCATCGCGAAGCGACTACCGAAGGTCTCCCTCATAATTCATAATTCATCCTTTTGATAGTTGCTCTAGTAGTGCTTTTCGCATAACTTCTACTGGTACAGGTTGTTGTAGCCAAATTTCTAAAGCGGATGCTCCTTGTTGAACTAACATTTCTGCTCCGTCAATAATAGTTGCACCTTGTTGTTTAGCTAAACTGAGAAACTTAGTAGGACTGGGAGTATATATTAGGTCGTAGGCGATCGCATTTGATTTTAATTTCTCCATTAAAGTAGCTTCCACAGGAGAGCGATCCACATCGGGATACATCCCCAAAGGAGTAGTATTTACTATCAAGTCTGCTGTTGGTAGTAATTCGGATAAATTTTCCCAGTAGTTAATTTTGAGTAATTGCGTAATTTTAGGGCTATTTTGCCAAGTTTTAGCAAATAACGCTAATTTATCTTTATTTCTACCAATTAGATTGATTTCTCTGCATCCTAATTCCGCAAGTCCAGCGATTACTGCCCTAGCTGCCCCTCCATTACCCAGTACCAAAGGGGTCATCTCATTCCAATTATGAGACATAGCCTTTAAGGGTGCAATAAATCCTGTAACGTCTGTGTTTGTACCTTTCCATCCTGTTTCAGTACGCCACACTGTATTAACCGCACCAATCATTTTAGCGGTGGGAGTAATTTCTGTCAGAAAAGACATGATGGCTTGTTTGTGGGGAATAGTGACATTAAACCCTACTAAATCTATAGCAGTAAATCCAGCGATCGCCTGTTGGATGTTTTCTCCCTTCACAAGAAAGGGTAAATATATATAATCTAGTCCTAAGTGATTAATAGCTGCGTTTTGCATCACTGGCGAAAGGGAATGCTCCACAGGATCGCCTATAATCCCTAATAATTTGGTTTTTCCTGTAATGATATTGGTCATGTAATTTAGTAAGATGAACCCAATCTCAGATTATTGCGTTGACATACTCCCGCCGATCTTGTCGGGGGTCTTCTCGCGGAAGAATGATAATAAAATATTACCTATCAAATTATGGCGTGTGCAACATTTAACCTTATCAAAGCTGTATATCGCTTATCAAATGTATAGCATTACCAGAAATGGTAAAGGCAGTTGCCTGCAAAGCACGAATCATAATATTTCGTGCGCCGTTTAAATCTCTATCAGATTGATAGTGACATTTAGGACACTTAAAGTATTTCGACGAACCTAATTTTTCATGAATAGTCCCGCATTCAGGGCAGGTTTTAGAAGTATAAGACTCGTTACATCTAACCACTAAACAGTTTTTCCTGTTGGCCATTTGAGTTAAATGTTGAGCAAATTTATAAGGAGAAAAAGTCAGCATATTTCTTGCAGTCTTAGCTTTTATTTTTCTTGTTTGCTTCAATACCATTTGGCTTGATTCAAATGTTGGCAAGAAAATTACTTTGTAGTTATCAACTAAAAAAGATGCTACTTTATTGTGTAAATCCTTAATTAAGTTGCGGATTTTTTCTCTAGTTCTTGTCGCTGCCTGACGTTGTTTATATCTTTGACGTTTCGATTTTGA
>JAAUYD010017052.1_pt1 | contig 13576 bp, 12 predicted proteins | sample 7278101 | NCBI WGS metagenome assembly JAAUYD01 (sample SAMN14350128, study PRJNA611818) | marine sediment metagenome | isolation source: surface marine sediment (0.6m) | place: French Polynesia: Moorea | collected 2018-08
CCGAATTCATTTTCAAGCCATCATCTGACTCAATTCATAAGCCATCGTCTCTGCCGGGTAGAGAATTTAAAAGGTTCTGCCGTTACAGCGAGGGCCCGCTTAATATGTGCAAACCTGATTGATGTCGGTGGCTTATGAATTGAAATGAACTTTAAGTTACAAACTTTGAACATTATGGCTTATGGTATTTGATGTCAAGCCCTGGTATTGATACCCTAACGGAACATTTTTTAATTGATACGCAGATACCTTATATCTATAGTTTTCTGCCTTGATCATGCAGCTTGTTACTCCCAGTATAGGTGAAAAATCGAATGAGCGCAAAAATCCCACTCGATCGTTTCGTTCCATCCGGAGATTTTTTTTTCTTGAACTCCGCAACAGAGATATATTACGGATTATCGATGTCGAAGGCAAGCAGGTTGTTGATTTAGGCACTTTAAGCGCCCTTAACAGAAACGGAAAGCGTTCCTGCATTTACAGCAAACTTTTAAGCGGCACTTGGAGACTGACCCGAGACCCTACCCTCTATTTCATAAAAATGGTTAAGCAGCTTAGGGGAGATATTTTCTAAATATCGGCATGGAGAGCGCAATATAGGAGGATTAGAATCATGGCCAATGTCACGGTGTATCGAAACTTTGTTAATACACCTGAAGGACAGATCCATTATGCAACGGCGGGAAAAGGAAAGCCGGTTCTGCTATTGCACCAGACCCCCAGGTCCTGGGATGAATATCGTGACGTATTACCGATTGTGGGAACCAGATATTGGGCAGTCGCAATGGATACTCTGGGATTTGGAGATTCATACCATCCCCGGAGTCCAGGCTCCATTGAATTGTACGCCCGCGGAGTCATCCAGCTCCTGGATGAACTGTCTATCGAGCGCGCTTCTGTTGTCGGCCACCATACGGGGGGTGTCGTCGCTGTCGAAGTTGCCGCCGAATATCCGCAACGCGTGGAAAAACTAATTCTGTCATCAACGCCATATGTGGATGCCGAAAATCGTGAGCTCAGAAAAACCAGGCCTCCAATTGACGAAGTTGAATACAAACCGGACGGCTCCCATCTGACTGAGCTTTGGCAACGACGAATGCCTTTTTATCCAAAAGACAGGCCGGATCTCCTAACACGGTTTGTACGTGATGCCCTGGGCCTACTTGACCGGGTCGAAGAGGGCCATCGTGCCGTCAACAAATACCAGATGGAATCAAAAGTGCCGCTTATTCAGGCGGCGACCCTTGTGATTGCTGGTACGGATGATCCCTTCTCCTATCCCAGAATGAAACCGCTGGCAGAAAACATTAAAAACAGTCGCACGGCTGAAATTGAAGGCGGTATGGTGCCCATGGTCGACCAGATGCCGGAGACGTTTGCCAGGGTGGTTATGGAATTTTTAGGGGAATAGGGTTATACCAAACTCTGATACATCTTTAGGTAAAAATTGGTGATATTCAACTCATTTTAGGGGGGAAAATAGCAGGACCACCATTTTAAATTTGTTCCACAATTTGACGACGGAGTTCGCAGGGTTATGGAGTTGCGTCAACCATTCACCTTTTAACTGAGACACTTCTTGTTGTGACAGCTTTTTTTCGCTTGTTACCACACCGCCATGTGGATTCCAGGATGCTCCCATATCAAACCTTACCTCAAATTAAAAAAAGCCCGGTTCAAGCGGTTGCTAAAGTGGGGCGGACAGGCCCAAAACAGAAGAATCCGTCCTGGTCCTTAGGTCCGCCCCGATGCAAAAGAAGGCCTGACCCGTCTATGAACAGAATTTTAAAGCAACTTTAATGACAAAAGCATTCTATCCGGTAAAAACCGGCTGGTCAGGCATCCATATTAAAATGCAAAATATATGCCATTTATTGCGTTTGTGAACATCCCCAATAATATTCAATTGATAATTAAATTTTTAGTTAAGCTAAAATTATGCAATATGAAATAAACTGGATAAAATTGTGGAAAAAGATTCCGTCGCGGCTCGACTTTACTCCTCGGATACGCTGTCCATTTTTTTTATTATTTAGGAATTCTAATACGTTAGATAATTGAGCATTCGGGAGGGGGGGGAGGGTTGATAATGACCATCATTGCTGCCAAGGCAGGTTTCTAGATATTTCAACACCCAGATTACTGGATGCCCGCCCACGCGGGCATGGCTCATAAATACTCTGATCCCTGAGAAAATAATATATAAAATCACACAGGTAGGAGTCAGCTTTTTTGTCCTGGTGTCGGCGGGTATCCCTCTTGAAACGTTTTGTTTCATTTGCCATATTCGGCATCAAAAATTGAAATGCATCGTTAGGTCTCCTCAGATTTGAACGCAGCCGAAAGGTCGACCGGTTGGCCGTGGGGCGTGCTGAGATAGGCGCGGCGCCATGTCGCCTTGCGAGTGTGCATGTCATCGCTGCCGACAAGGCCCTTTGCGGCACAGATACGCTCAAGGGCGTTGAGCCAATGCTGGTAGTAAGTATCACCGAGGTCCGGATCGCCCCGTTCCTGAGCAGATTTGATTTCCAGGCTGAGTATCTTTACCCACTCCGGCCAGGTAAACCAGCCTGCTTCCGACAGACGCACGGCCAGGGCGAAAGCCTTCGCTTCCCAAGGTTGATTAAATACGGGTCCGTCTTGGTCCCGGGGCAGTGCCGGGAGATTGTCGATGGGCAAACGGGTATCTTTCATCAGGCCGGCTCCAAATAATCTTCCCACAAATCCACGTAGACAGCCGTGCGGCCGGAAGCGCTCTCTCCCCATAATGCTTCTGCCGTAAAACACACACTGTAAAGATGCCGCCCCTCTTTGGATCCCTCGGCGCTTCTGTCCGGGAAGACATGTGCGCCGTGGTATTCGTTAATTGTACCCACACGACCGCGAATGTAACGGGGTTCACGGGTATGGCCCAGTGGATGCCGGTTCACCGCACGAACGTTATCGCCGGATTTAAACCGCGGCGGAGTGTCGATCGTCATCGCTACCGGACTCCCTTTGGCGATAGTTTCAGCGACGTCTTCGGACTTGAGGACGCGTTGCCGTGTTGATGGATCTGCCGGCCCTTCAGATGTACCGGTCTTCAATTCTTCAGGCTGCACAAGGTTCTTTTCGACCAGTAGCTTTTCCAACCCCGCCAGCCAGTTCTCGTAGTAGGTGTTTTGCAAATAATTTACCGGATGTTGCCTTTCCCGGGCATAGCGCGACATGTCTATATTCCATTTGCCCAGAAAACCGGCTGCCAACGTCAAGCCGAACACCCGTTTCTCCCAATCTGTGTGAAAGACCGGTTCGTCGGCTTCGGGTTCCGGTTCAATTGGGCCAAAACCATGCATACCACCCAGGTCGTGGGCACTGTTCATCTTTTCCTCCCAAGATGTTCAGGTGTTTTTGCCTTTTCTACGCCAATCATGGCGTTGCGGGTTACAAGTTCGGTGAGATCCGCTTCATCCCAACCCTCAGTGCCCTCTGGGCGTTCGGGTAAAACCAGATACCGCATTTCCGAAGTTGAGTCCCACACCTTGATTTCGAGGTTATCTGCCAACTCTGTGCCGAACTCTTCCAATACACCGCGCGGGTCGGTAACGGCACGTGCTCGGTAAGGCGCGGACTTATACCATACAGGCGGAAGGCCCAGTACCGGCCATGGATAGCACGAGCATAAGGTGCAAACAACCAGGTTATGGACAGTCGGGGTGTTTTCCACCACTTTCATATGTTCACCCTGTCGCCCGGTGTAGCCCAGAGAAGCAATGGCCGCCGTGGCATCCTTCAATAGCCACTGTTTGAATTCTGAATCGTTCCAGGCCCGTGCCACGACCTTGGCGCCATTACGCGGCCCGACCTTGGTTTCGTATGTGTCGATGAGCTTGTCGATCGCTGCCGGCTCGACTAGGCCTTTCTCAATGAGCAATGACTCGAGGGCCTGTACCCGCAAAACCAGATCGGACGGCGGATCGGTATGATCATGGGAGTGATGGTGATCATTCATTGTAACAACCTACACAGAAGCAAAATACATAGATTTAAAATAAAGAAACGGGAATACTTAAGAATGGCTTCTAATTACAGTTTTTTAAGAAAAAAACTCTCTACCATATTTGTTAGGCATCTGGGATACGGTTGTCAAGCTGACCTTAAAGCGAAAAGTTGGATCTTTGCAATAAGGCCTGTTCTGTAGCTGGTCGAATAGATGATTACATGGAAAATAATATCATCCAGTTGACATGCCATCGTCCTTTTGTCATAGTTCGCACCTCGAATCCGAATTCTATTTTGTTGTGCCGAAGACCTGGCTTCAGGGGATGTGCGTACCATACTGAAATAAATAAAGGAAATACGAATGAACGAACCATTGTTTGAATACGTGAGCAAACAGTTTCCAGCCCTAAAAAGAAAAGTCAACGGATTTCCGGTGGGCTATCTTGACGGCCCCGGTGGTTATCAAGTACCCGAAACGGTGATTGCAGCTGTAAAAGAGTACTTAATCAATATGAACGCCAATGTGGGAGACCAGTTTGAAAACGCACAAAATACATCTGCGATGATTCAGGATACCCGGGGCATCTTTGCCGACTTTTTCAATTGCAATTGGGACGAAGTCGTTTTCGGGGCCAACATGACCACGCTGAATTTTATGCTGGCCCAAGCTCTGATGCGGCAGTTGAAGCCAGGAGATACTGTATTGATCACCGAAATGGACCACGAAGCAAACCGGGGACCCTGGTTGCAGTTGGCGGATCGTGGCATTGAAGTGGCAGATGTCGCTATGGATACCAGCACCTGCACACTCGACATAGAAGATCTCAAAACCAAACTCTTAAAAAAGCCAAAAGTGGTGGCCGTCAACTATGCCTGTAACGGGGTAGGAACCATCAGTGATGTTCAACAAATTCTTCAGCTGGCTCATGAGGTTGACGCCATCACTGTGGTGGATGCCGTTCATTACGCCGCTCACGGTCCCATCGATGTTAAAAAACTGGATGTAGATTTTCTTTTGTGTTCCGCCTATAAATTTTTCGGGCCCCACATCGGGGTAATGTATGCCAAAAACGATATCCTGAGCAAGCTGAACCCTTTAAATCTCCGCACCCAACGCCAGTCACCGCCGTTTATGCTCGAAACCGGCACTCTCCACCATGAAGGGATTGCCGGTGCCTACGCCGCGGTTGAGTTTATTGCCGATATCGGCCTGAAATTCGGAAACCAGATGGATTGGATTGCCGAAGATTTGAAGTCAAGTCGGCGGAATCGGATACTCGCCGGGTTGCAGGTTTTTGAACACTACGAAATGGCGTTGACCAGATATTTAATCGAGGCCATTACTTTCAACATTCCCAGGGCAACCCTTTACGGCCCGGTCGCGGGACATCCCCGAACTTCCACCGTTTCCTTGACCTACCAGGGATACACCGCCGATCAGGTAGCAAAATATCTGGGAGACAAAGGGCTGTTTGTCTGGGGCGGCCACTTTTATGCTATCCGCCTGGTTGAACGATTGGGACTTTTGGATCGAGGCGGGTTGGTCCGGATCGGTATTGCGCCTTACAATAACGTAGAGGAATTGGACCGGCTCATCGAAGCATTGCGTGATGAAGATTCATTGAGGCGTTTTGCGGAAGCACAAAGATGAATCGTGTAAAGCGATTCCCTAACGCTATAACACCAGGAGCGATATAATGGACGGCCGAAACCGAAGCGACATCAGATCGGGAGTAAAGTCGATATTGTGCCGAAAAAGGACCAGCGTACCGGCAAACTTACCCGTGGCGTTGTCAAAGATATTTTGACAAAATCAACCCGTCATCCACATGGCATCAAGGTTCGGCTGACCGATGGTCAGGTTGGAAGGGTAAAGAAAATAAGTTCACCCAAGGGATGACAACAATGTGATTACTATTGCTGGAAGGAAAGCGAAATTGAAACGAATTTGCGTATTCTGCGGATCCAGTCCTGGAAAAAACTCTCTGTATTCGATAGCTGCCCGCCAATTGGGAGAAATCCTGACAGACAGTGACATCACGCTTATTTATGGGGGAAGCAATGTCGGCCTGATGGGTGAAATTGCCAACGCCATGATTCGTAAAAATGGGGATGTTATCGGCGTAATCCCTCGGGTTTTGGTCGAAAAAGAAGTCGCTTTTACCCATCTTCAGGATCTTAGGATTGTTAATTCCATGCACGAACGCAAGGCAATGATGGCCGAATTAGCAGACGGCTTTATTTCTATGCCCGGCGGATTTGGAACGCTTGAAGAAACCATCGAAATGCTGACCTGGACCCAGCTTGGAATCCATGAAAAACCCCTCGGATTGTTGAATGTAGCAGGGTATTTCGATCGTCTGTGTCAATTTATCGATCACATGGTTTCGGAAGGTTTCCTGGTGCAGGGATTCCGAGACATGGTCTTAATGGATGGAAATCCCGATGGACTGCTGGAAAAAATGCTTAACTTCAGTCCTCCTCAAATCGATAAATGGTGGCTGGATAAAAAAGAAAAGGATCGGTTCGGACATTAGAACACATTTTATCGGCCATTCTGGCCCGGAACCGGCCGGTTTACCAGGTAGATTCCGGTTCCCACCAACACCAGTGTCAACAGAAGCCTGCCGGTAATGGACTCATTGAGAATGACACCACCAGCGATGACACCGAAAATTGGTGTGAGGAAGTTGAACGAAACAAGACGCGACGCCGGATAATTCCGTATCAGCCAAAACCAAGCCAGGAAGGTGATGAATGCGACCCAGACAGTCTGATAGACAAGACTGGCGGCAATTATGGGTGTCATTCCTAAAATATGGGATTCACCCTTTACCAGGGTGACCAGGGGTAGGACGACCGCTGAGACGGCAAGTTGGTAGAGCAGGGTCTTGCCCGGTCGAATTTTGGAGAGCGGACCAGCCTTAATTAGAACGGTTGTGGCCCCCCAGAAGAATGCCGCCACGACGATCATAGCGTCTCCAATTAGAATTCGAAAGGAGGCGTTAGTTGCCGATTCGCTGAACGCAACGAAGATCCCGGTAAATGCGCTGCACAATCCAACAATTTGAACCAGCCGCAGCTGTTCGCCAGGGATAAAGAACTGTGCGCCAAGCGCGACGATAAACGGCGCTGTATTGATAAAAATGGCGGCTCGTGAGGCGCTGGTAAATTCGAGTCCCCAGTAGATCATTATAAACTCGGCAGTGAAGAGTAGACCTGCTGCAATTCCCCACCACAGTGTTCCGTCCCTCTCAAATATTGGCTGCTGCTGCGCTACCATCCAGATCCAAAGCAAAATCGTGGCGCCGACGGACCGTATGCCGGCTTGAAGTATTGGCGGAACACCCTGGTAGGCAATCTTTATGGCCACTTGCTGCAGCCCCCAGCTGGCCGAGAGGACGACCAAAATAGCCATGGCCATGATGTCAATTTGATTTTTTAGTGCCACTTGGTCGGCCATATTCAAAGATGGAAGGTCATTAAAATCGATAGATATAGCGAACGCCGATGGTATCAAGGCCTTCATTCGGATCGGCCAAATAGCCATTGGATACATGATCGAACATAACCGATACGCCCTGGTGCTCTGTAAATAAGAGCCCGAATTCAATCGGTATCCGAAAGAGAATCCGCGATCCCAGCGCCTTTTTATCATCACTGGAATCCAACTGACCATCATGAACTGCCAATCCAAGGCCGAGATTGAAAAATATATCGGATTCCCACATATATTCCCATAACAGTCCGGCGTAAGCCTTGCTCGTATCTCCCTCGCTATTCAGACTCAGGCCCAGATTTGAGTACACAACACCGGTCAATAGATCAAAGCCTGGAAACCCGAATATAAATTCGGCGTTAAAGTCAACGCCTCCCTCTTCGCGAGTACGACTCCAAAGGGTGACATCGTGAGCCAGGATACCCATTCGAATTTCATATAACCAGTTGTGATTTTTGCCGCCCGATTTCTCCTCAGCATATATTGCCTGGGAAGCCGCTGACATCATCAGAATGGCAAAGAATGCACTTTTTGCAATTTGATTCAAATTGAAATCCCTTTTTCGGATTTAGCTCTCAGCAGAAAGCTTATCATCTATGGTTCCAACTCGATAATGTTGGCTCAATGTGGTCCGATCCTTCAGGAGTGATTATCAAACTCCTTCTTTTTATCAACTTAATTTGTCAGATCGCAAACATAAAAATTGGAGCAGAATATTTCTGGTTGTACCTAGCGTGATACCAATTGTATCGAAATTTATATTAGGATATAGTCACGGACTTCAAGAATCGTTGATGAACTTGGCGACTACAATAGGGGCGTTAAAGACCAGAGGTAGTCCTGTGCTGATGGTCTGATGCCCACCGGCCGCATCGGGTTACCGATCGGCAAGGTTAACATAATTACAAAAGAGGTGGTTTATGCAACCATTTAAAAATACGATGGAAATATTCAAGTTGCTTGATAAATCAAATTGTAGAAAATGTAACAAACCGACATGTCTGGCTTTTGCTGCTGCAGTTTTTCAGGGTCAAAAGCGGCTCGATGAATGTCCCCAACTGGATAGAAAGATAATTGAGCAGCATGGTCCGGTGGGTGTCAATCAGATGCCAATCGAACAAATGCAATTCGAATCGATCGAGCAATTAAAGAAAAAAATCGCAGAGATAGATTTGCATTTGGCAGCCAAGAGACTGGGTGCGAAATTTGCCGATCAAAAATTGACGATCAAGTGTCTTGGCAAGGACTTTAGTGTCGACGTAAAAGGTAATATATTCACTGATGTCCATGTCCATACCTGGATAGCAGTGCCGGTGTTCAACTATATCATTGCGGGCGCTGGAACTTCTGCCACAGGCACATGGGTCCCATTCAGGGAACTGGAAGGCGGTAAAACCTGGCAGCGGCTATTTGCACAGAGATGTGAAAAACCCCTAAAAAAGGTTGCTGATACCTATACGGATCTATTTGAGGACATGGTCCACCTTTTCAACGGCAGGCAGGTAGAAAAACATTACACATCTGATATTTCCCTTGTATTGCATCCACTGCCGAAAGTGCCGATTCTTATCTGTTATTGGAAGCCTGAAGATGATCTGGAATCGGATCTCAACCTCTTTTTTGATTCAAGGGTAGAAGAGAATCTCAACATTGAATCCATTTATACACTTGCCACTGGACTCGTAATCATGTTTGAAAAGCTTGCATTGAGACACGGCTAGCGCTGTTCACTGATTTATCCCCCCCGCATATTGCGAATACCTTGATCCTGGGTCTTACTGCAGACTGCAGGGCGAACGCATTTGGAATCAATAGATTCATGGGATGAAAGCATTTTCTTCCTGACAATATCAATTTAGATGTTTGCAGTGTGATCCCAGATGGATGATGGTCTGCAAACGGGCGAAAATCCGATAAGAATCGAGTTTCCATCATCCATCTGGGATCACGGAGTTAATTGGGTGGAATCGATAGTGATATCGTCATCCAGAAAATGCTTTCATCCCCCTGTAAATTGGAAATGCGATGAACCTGCCAGCAGGGCGTCGTTTCTTTCGGCCCCTTCAAGGGGCTTTCTCATACCCATGGTACTGCTGGTGGTCGTTGATTTACATTTTTTGGCAAATCGAGAGTAGAATCCAAGCTTCGAATTTTCCTTGTTTCAGATTCAGTATGATAGTAAAGAAAATATATTGTCTTTGCAGCAATTTCACCTTTGGGATTAAAACATGGTTGAAAAAATCAGATTCCTATCCGATGGATACGAAATCGAGGGCCGGCTTGAAAAAGGCAGCCGGCATAAAGGGGCTGTCATCACCCACCCCCACCCGCTTTATGGCGGCGATATGTCTAATAATGTGGTTGCGGTCATATCAAAGGTATATAGCCAAAAAGGCTATACCACTCTGAGATTTAATTTCAGAGGGGTCGGCAACAGCCAGGGAAGCTACGCCGATGGCCTTGGGGAGCAAGACGATGTTCGGGCTGCGATTGCATATCTTGCAGATTCTAATGTCGACCAAATCGACCTGGCGGGGTACTCATTTGGTGCTTGGGTAAATGCGCTCACGACTATTAATGAGCCGCAGTTGGCCAATACGATTATGGTTTCTCCCCCGGTGGCACTGATTGATTTTGGCTCAATATCCAATCTGGATAGCCTCAGGCTGATCATTAGCGGCAGCCGAGATGATATCGCCCCACCAGATCTGATCAAAAAAGTCTGCCCTGGATGGAATGCGGCAGCTCAATTTGAGATCATAGAAGGGGCAGACCATTTCTATATTGGATATACGGACAAACTGGAAGCCATCCTGTCGGCCCATCTTGGACAAAGGGAATCAAACAATCGTTGAGTCCTATCGAGCGCGATTGGAGAGTACGCAGTTTCGGGTGACAGGCTTTTGGTTTCTGATCCTTTCCCGAAAAGAGGAGCGGCTATGACAACATCAATTCCAGTAATATGCCCCTATTGCGGCGTCGGCTGCAATCTTGAATTATCGTTGGATGAAAACGACAGGCCCTATAAAAGCAAGGCTGAAGGAAGAAATCCTGACCTTAACGGCAAATACCTCTGTGTAAAGGGAATCACGGTTCATGAACTGCTGAATCACGAGGAGCGACTCTCCCAACCTTTTATTCGCAAAGTAGATAAGTTGGAATTGGTATCCTGGGAGGAAGCCATTTCAGCTGCAACTGGGCGCTTAAAAGAAATCATCGCCAAATATGGCCCTCAAAGCGTCGGGATGCTGTGCAGTGGAAAAATCCTCAACGAAGAAGTCTACCTTTCTCAAAAATTTCAACGGGCAGTTATCGGCAACAATCATGTGGACAACTGTGCCCGACTTTGTCACGGCCCCTCGGAAGCGGCGCTGAGGCAACAGTTGGGATTTGGCGCCGTCAGTACGTTTCTTGAAGATTACGATGCCTGCGAAACGGTTTTCGTGGTGGGCGCCCATACGACCTTTACCCATCCCATCATCTGGATGAATGTGAAAAAACGCGCCAAAAAAGGCGGTCTCAAACTGATCCTGGCCGATCCGCGGGAAACCGACCTGATTAAAAATGCAGAGGTCCATTTGCGGGTCAAGCCGGGCATGGATATTTTTTGGATAAAGGCATTAGAAAAAATTATCATCGACAACGGTTGGCATGATCAGGAGTTTTGTGAAAAACATACCATCGGCTTCAATGCCGTCTGCAAGGCGATTGAAGATTTTGATATTAACGCCGCCTGTACCAGCGCCGGTGTGCAACGGAGAGAACTGGAAAAAGCTGCTCGATTGATGGCCGATAGAAAAACCATATTCATATGGGGCATGGGCTTGACCCAGCATGCCCACGGGACCGATAACGTCACCGCTCTGGTCAATCTGGCCTTGCTGACAGGCAATATCGGTAAACCAGGCTGCGGTTTGTCGCCGCTGCGGGGTCAGAACAACGTACAAGGAGCTGGTGACATGGGGGCGCTTCCCAATCTGCTGCCCGGTCATATGTCTACTGATGATGAAGCAGCCCGAATCCATGTGGGTTCTATCTGGGATGCCGTCGTCCCGACCAGTGAGGGAATGTCCGCTCCCGAAATGATTCATCAGGTCGCATCCGGAAAAATCAGGGCGCTTTACGTCATCGGTGAAAACCCGGCCGTATCCGAGCCCCAGTCGAATTTTGTAGCCTGGATGCTTCAGCGACTGGATCTGCTGATTGTCCAAGACATCTTTCCAGTCGAAACCTTAAAATATGCGGATATCGTTCTTCCCGCAGCGATGGTGGGTGAAAAAGAAGGCACTGTAACCAATGCCGCCCGTCGCATACAATATACCGCTAAAGGAGTGAATCCTCCCGGAGAAGCAAAACCAGACTGGCAGATTCTTCAGGAAATGGCAAATGCCATGGGTGCAAACTGGCGATATTCTTCGACCGAGGATATTTGGCAAGAGATTCGTATTGCTGCACCCGTTTTCAGCGGCATCCGTCACGACCGATTGAAAAAATCGTCGGGTATTTTCTGGCCGTGCTATGACGAATCCCATCCTGGAACGCCGCGTCTTTACGAAGACGGCTTCGGTTTCCGAGACCGGCGGGCTCGGTTTCTGCCGGTTGATCTTCCCAACACCCTTATGGAACCCACCGAAGAATATCCGTATGTGTTAATCACCGGCCGACTGCTGGAGCATTTTAATACCGGAGAAATGTCCAGGCGTTCAACCAAACTTTCAAGACTGAGGCCGGAAGCATTTCTGGATATGAACCCACAGGACGCAGCTGCTGCAGGCTTGTCTGAAAACGACACCGTTAGAATGACAAGCCCTTATGGAACGGTGCGACTGCCCCTAAAGCTCGATGCGAGCATGAAACACGGTTATCTTTTTGCGCCGATTCACTACAGTCATCCCAATTTCAATTCTCTGATGAGTGCCGTACCCATTGATCCCCAGGCAAGGATGCCGGCGTTGAAAGTAATACCGGTCAAGATTGAAAAGGACTACTAAAGGATTTTAACCGGATCAACCGAATTGGGCAAACAAACCCACCATGTTTGCTGCCGACTAGCAGACAAAAACAGCCATCAAGGGCAAATACTTATTGCAATATCCAACTTATTGAATTAATGAATGAACTTATATTCATGAGTCTATCATCGGTGCTCCCCCGGCGACACATTGAGTCCGAAAACAACGATAAACTATACTTCGAATCATAAACCATTTAAGTTTCAGGGAGTGGAACATGCTTGCAACTTCAATTATCAATCCACGTAATCTTCTGTATCCCGGTCGAATTCCGAACAAATTAACCAAACCCGCTTTACTTGGACTGATCGCGTTGGTATTCGTTCTCAGCGGTTGCACCATGGTTGGCCCGGATTATGTCAAACCCACGGCCCAGGAACCCGAGCAATGGCTGGAATCGGCCGATCCAAAGATCGCCAGCAAAGAAGTCGACTTCAGTGATTGGTGGACCGTATTCAATGACCCGGTTGTCAATAAATTGGTTGAAGCCGCCTACCAGCAGAACCTGACGCTGCAAATCGCCGGCCTGCGGATCTATGAGGCCCGGGCCCAACTGGGCATCGCCTTCGGTTTTCAATACCCCCAGACTCAGCAGGCTTTGGGTTCGGCATCCATCAATCAACTCAGCAAAAATGCCCCCAACTCGGCTGGCGCCGATCGATATTATTCAAATTTTGACATCGGGTTGGATGCGGCCTGGGAGTTGGACGTTTGGGGCAAGTTTCGTCGCGGGGTCCAAACCGGTGTGGCCAACCTGGAGGCTTCCATCGCGGATTATGACGATATCCTGGTGTCTTTGACGGCCGATGTGGCCCGCACCTATATCTTGCTGCGCACCAGTGAAGAGCGCCTGGAAGTCGCGCGGCAAAATGTCGTGATCCAGAAAAGATCCCTGGAGATCGCTGAGGTCAGGTTTAAAGCCGGTGCTGTCACGGAGCTGGATGTCACCCAGGCCAGGGCACTTTTGCGATCCACCGAATCGACGATTCCCGGTTTTGAATCCGATATTCGCCAGGCCAAAAATGCTCTGGCCATTTTACTGGGCAAGCTACCTGGGGAAATCGACGCCATGCTGGGGGGTCCC
>JAAUYD010177891.1_pt1 | contig 13576 bp, 14 predicted proteins | sample 7278101 | NCBI WGS metagenome assembly JAAUYD01 (sample SAMN14350128, study PRJNA611818) | marine sediment metagenome | isolation source: surface marine sediment (0.6m) | place: French Polynesia: Moorea | collected 2018-08
GCCGCAATATCACGGTCAATGCCGTGGCGCCCGGCTATATCGAAACTGACATGACCGGCGATCTGGGTGATAAGGCCAAAGCGGCCATGATCGCCCAGATTCCCATGGGACGCATCGGAACGCCCGAGGATATCGGCGGGGTGGTCGCATTCCTGGCATCGCCGGCCGCAGATTACATTACCGGGCAGACCATCCATGTCAGTGGCGGCATGTACATGTAGATACATCAACATGCTCCATTTCGGCCAATATCGGCGTTGGCCTCACCTTCCGATCCTCGACATACGTCATATGTATGACTGCGGTTGAAAGGCTCGTTCGCCTTGATCTTGACCGAACTGAAGCATTTTGAGGCACACAATACGGTTACGAACGCAGCACATTACCAACTAGTCAAGAACCGAATGGCCAATACGCAAATTCGTTGAAAGGAGATCATCATGTCCGTGGAAGATAAAGTTAAAAAGATCATTGCAGAAAAACTCAGTGTCGATATTGCCGAAGTGGTCCCGGAAGCCTCCTTTGTCGATGACCTCGGCGCCGACAGCCTGGATCTGGTTGAGTTGATTATGTCCATGGAGGAAGAGTTCGATGTGGACATCTCGGACGAAGACGCTGAAAAACTGGTCACCGTCAAGGACGCCTTCGACTACATCAAGGAGCATTGATCAGATTTCGATGGATGGGCTTGTGGTAAAAAACCACCACACCTGTTTTTACAACTGCTGATTGAGACGCAGGGTTACTACCGACATCGTGGTTGGTCAGACGAACCACGCAATCATGGCGAAGGGGAGCAATCGTTGAGCAGACGGGTTGTCATTACTGGATTGGGACTGGTTACGCCGGTTGGCATCGGTGTCGATGAAACCTGGTCGGCCTTGTGTGAAGGCCGCTCGGGCATTGGAGAGATCACACGCTTTGACACCACCGAGTTTACTACCAAAATTGCGGGAGAAGTCAAAGGCTTCAATGCGGAGGATTATCTTCCCAAGAAAGACGCCAAACGCACGGAGAACTTTATCGCCTACGCCGTGGCCGGTGCACGCATGGCTATAGAGGATGCGCGTCTGACCATCGACGAGACCAACGGTCCCCGCGTGGGCGTCATCACCGGCTGTGGACTGGGTGGTCTGGAGATGCTCGAAACGACAGCTCGCGTCGTTCAGGAGAAAGGTCCCAAACGCTGCAGCCCATTTTTCATCCCCCGCTTGATCGGCAACATGGCCCCGGGCATGATCTCCATCCACTTGGGTGCCAAAGGCCCCAATATTTCCGTGGCTACAGCCTGCGCTGCTGGCGCCCATGCCATCGGCGATGCCCGCAACACCATCGTGCGGGGACAGGCGGATGTCATGATCACCGGCGGCGTCGAATCGGTAATCACCCCCACCTGCGTGGCCGGGTTCAATGCCATGAAAGCCCTGTCAACGCGCAACGACGAACCCCAACGGGCCTCACGGCCGTTTGACCGCGATCGGGACGGCTTCGTGGTGGGAGAAGGGGCCGGCATCCTGATTCTTGAAGAACTGGAACATGCCCTGCAACGGGGCGCCCCCATTCTGGCAGAGATGGTCGGCTACGGACAAAGCGGCGACGGGTACCACATGACCTCGCCCTCGCCGGATGGCGACGGCATGATCCGCTGCATGCAGGCCGCCATCGACGAGGCGGGCATTGCCGGCGATGCCATCGACTATATCAATGCCCACGGCACTTCCACCCCCTTGAATGATCTGTACGAAACCCGTGCCATCAAGAAGGTGTTCGGTGAGGCAGCGCCGACGATCCCCATCTCCTCCACCAAATCCATGACCGGTCATCTGCTGGGCGGTGCCGGCGGCATTGAAGGTGCCTTCACTGTCCTGGCGATCCAAAATGGAATCATTCCACCCACCATCAACCTGGAGAATCCGGCCGAAGAGTGTGACCTGGACTATGTACCGCAAAAGGCCCGCCGGGTGGAGATCACCCACGCCTTGTCCAACTCATTCGGTTTTGGGGGAACCAACGCCAGCCTGATCTTCAAACGCTACGAAGAATAACGGAGACAATAGCCGAACGCCCGGCGTCCAAGGCAATCAACGAATGACGATCGCCTTCGGCGCCGGGCGTTCGGTTTGTATGCCCGTTGATGGCCGGATCCAAGCGGCCTTCTAATACGGTTGGCCGTTAGCACACCTGCAAGGGGCCAATCCCCGCCCACCTGCTGCTGGTCTTCTTGCGCAACCCGACTGCTCTCAGCCCCTAACCGACCAAAACAGTTCCTTTTTTTCTTGCGGTGAACGGTGGTTCTGGATATGTAAACACGTTGAACCAATTAAATTTTCGACCTATCCATCGAAAGGAATGCACAATCATGACCGACGCATCCGGCTCACAGCGAATCATCATCGGTTGCGATCACGCGGCATACCAGCTCAAAGAGACATTGAAGCGGGCAATGGAGGAGGTGGGCATCGCCGTAACCGACATCGGTACCCACAGCGACGCCTCCATGGATTATCCGGACACCGGCAAAATCGTTGCCCAGCAGATTGCTTCCGGCGAGCATGACCGGGGGATTTTGCTTTGCGGCACCGGACTGGGCATGTCCATGGTCGCCAACAAGTATCCTCGCGTCCGCGCGGCCCTTTGCAACGACCTGTTCTCCGCAGCCATGAGCCGGAGACATAATGACGCCAATATTCTGGTTATGGGGGGGCGGGTGATCGGTGATATCCTGGCAGTGGAAATTTTGAAAACATGGCTGGAAACGCCCTTTGAGGGCGGACGGCATCAACGCCGGCTGGATATGTTCGACCGCATCTGATTGACGATGCGTATTCACGGGCCTGATCATCGGGCCCAACCAAAGGAAAGCGAGATGGACCGTTGAATAGCGAGTTAATTCAAGGTATCGATCCCGAAATCGCCAAAGTGATCGAAGAGGAAGCTCGGCGTCAGCAGTCCCATTTAGAGCTGATCGCCTCGGAGAACATTGCCAGTCCGGCCGTGATGGCAGCCCAGGGCAGCATCCTGACCAATAAATATGCCGAGGGTTATCCTGAAAAACGGTACTACGGCGGGTGCGAATATGTCGATCGGGCCGAACAGTTGGCCATCGACCGGGCGCTGGCCCTGTTTGGCGCGGATATGGCCAATGTCCAACCCCACTCGGGCTCCCAAGCCAACATGGCCACCTATTTCGCCTTGCTCGACCCTGGCGACACGATTCTGGGTATGGATCTGGCCCACGGCGGTCACCTGACCCACGGGGCCAAAGTCAGCTTCTCCGGTCGGCTGTTTCATTTTGTGCATTATGGCGTGGACCGGGAAACCGAGACGATCGACTACGATCAGGTCAAACGGCTGGCCAGTGAACACCGGCCAAAGATGATCGTGGCCGGCGCCAGCGCCTATCCTCGCTTTTTCGACTTTGCAGCCCTTGCGGATATCGCCCGATCCATCGAAGCCCTGCTGGTGGTGGATATGGCCCACATCGCCGGGTTGGTGGCTGCCGGGGTGCATCCGTCACCGGTTCCCCACAGCGATGTGGTCACCTCCACCACTCACAAAACCCTCAGGGGCCCGCGCGGTGGATTGATTCTGGCCCAGGAGGCCTTTGCCAAAAAGATCAACAGCCAGGTGTTTCCCGGGATCCAGGGCGGTCCGCTGATGCACATCATCGCCGCCAAGGCCGTGGCCTTCAAGGAGGCGCTGAGCGATGGCTTCAAGCAATACCAAAAGAACACGGTCACCAATGCCAAAATCCTGGCCGAGACATTGATGGAAGAAGGATTGGACCTGGTATCCGGTGGCACAGACAATCATCTGCTGCTGGTCAACCTGACGCGATCGGGCATCACCGGACGGGATGCCGAAACCGCTTTGGGGAAGGCCGGCATCACGGTCAATAAAAATGCCATCCCCTACGAAACCCGAAGCCCCCAACTGACCAGCGGTATCCGTATCGGTACCCCTTTTGTCACAAGTCGCGGAATGATGGCCGATCAGATGAAACATATCGGCAAACTGATCGGGGCGGTGTTGCGGGATGTCGACAATCAAAGCCTGATTGAACAGACGCGCAAACAAGTGCTGGCACTGTGCGAGGCCTTCCCCTTGTATTCAGCCATGGCGACCTCGCCTGAAGGGACCTGAACCATGACGGATGCCTGCAGCAGCAAGCGGTCGAATTATCTGTCCTGGGACGACTACTTCATGTCCGTGGCTTTGCTGTCCGCGCAACGCAGCAAGGACCCCAACACCCAGGTGGGGGCCTGCATTGTCAATCGACAAAAGCGAATTGTGGGCGTGGGTTACAACGGTTTTCCCACCGGCTGCAGCGACGATACCCTGCCCTGGTGCCGCGAGGGTGAATTTCTGGACACCAAATATCCCTATGTCTGTCATGCGGAACTCAATGCCGTCTTGAACAGTGTGCCCGGCAACCTGACCGGCTGCAGCATCTATACGGCCTTGTTTCCCTGTAACGAATGCGCCAAGGTGATCATTCAGGCGGGCATCAGAGAGGTGATTTACCTGTCGGATAAATATGCCGCCACCGAATCCGTGCGCGCTTCCAGACGAATGTTCGACCAGGCCGGGGTCGCCTGTCGGCAGTTGATTCCGGCCAAATCGGTCGTGACCATTGAATTGACAGAAAACGGATGATGTCTTGTTCGTCGTACCATATGGGTTTGTTAACGTTTGGCAGCCAGCAGGAGGTTTTTTCATGAAATGTCCATTTTGCGGAGAGTTGGACAACAAGGTCATCGATTCCCGTGTCAGTAAGGACGGCAGCGTCATCCGCCGGCGGCGGGAATGTATCGACTGTACCCGTCGCTTCACCACCTACGAGCATATTGAAGAGATCCCCATCATGATCATCAAAAAAGATGGCCGACGGGAAGTGTTCAGCCGGGAGAAGGTGGGATCAGGTATCCGCAAAGCCTGCCAGAAACTGGACATCAGCATGAATATCATCGAAGAGTTCATCGAGGATCTGGAGCGGGATCTGCGCGAGACGGGCGAAAAGGAAATTCCCTCTCACGACATCGGCGAGCGCGTGATGGCCAAGCTGCACGAGCTCAATGACATCGCTTACGTGCGATTCGCCTCGGTGTACCGAGAATTCAAGGATGTGAACGATTTTGTATCCGAGCTCAAGCGCCTATTGAGCCATCAGGCCGGCTAACGCCCGTACAATCTTGCCTAAAATCGTAAATGGATGACCGAGATTACATGCAGATGGCCCTCGAACTGGCCGGGAAGGGCATCGGCTGGACATCGCCCAACCCCATGGTCGGGGCGGTGGTGGTCAATGACGGCCAGGTGGTGGGCCGGGGCTACCATCAGCGCGTCGGCGGACCCCACGCAGAGGTCAACGCCATCGAAGATGCCGGGGAGCGCGCGCGGGGAGCGACGATCTATGTTACCCTGGAGCCATGTAACCATGTCGGTCGAACACCACCATGCACCCAGAAGATCATCGATGCCGGTATCCGGCGGGTGGTGGTGGCCATGGAGGATCCCAACCCCGGGGTCAAGGGCGGCGGCAATCAATACCTTCAGGATCGAGGCATCCAGGTAACCACGGGGATTGCAGAGCGCGAAGCCCGGACACTCAACGAAGGATTTGTCACCTGGGTCACCACTGGTTCTCCTTTCGTCATCCTCAAATGTGCGGCCACACTGGACGGGCGTATCGCCACACGCAGCGGCGATTCCCGCTGGGTCACCGGACCGGCATCCCGTCGGTTCGTCCATCAGATCCGCCACAGCGTCGACGGTATCATGGTTGGCGTAGAAACCGTTAAGATGGACGACCCCAGCCTGACCACACGGCTCGACGGACAAGCCGGCTCGGATCCGACGCGCATCATCCTGGACACTCACCTGTCGATGCCGCTGACGGCGAAACTGTTGCACCAACCATCTGCGGCACCCACCTGGATTATCTGCGGCCCGCAAAGCGACGCACAACGTCAAAAGGCGCTGGAACGCATCGGAGCGCGAGTGATCACCGCACCGTTGAAAGATGGCCGCATCGACCTTTCTCTGTTAATCGGGCAGCTGGGAAGCATGGAGATCACCAGCCTGCTGATCGAAGGCGGTGGCAACGTCATCGGCGCTGCACTACGGGCCGGTGTCGTGGACAAAATCTGCTTTTTCTATGCCCCCAAGCTGTTGGGGGGTGACGACGGGATCCCCATCAGCCGGGGAGCGGGCGTAGCACGTATGCAGGACAGTCTGATGGTCCACGACATGACGGTGTTTCGATACGATGAAGATGTCATGTTGCAGGGCTATCTGAATCCCCGCCAATCCATTGACAACAACCGTTTTTAGATTAATTTTACCGTCATGTTTACAGGAATAATCGAAGGGTTGGGCACGATCAGCGCCATCCAGCCTTCCGGCCAGGGTAGCCGGCTTTCAATCACATCGGATTTCGATCTGAGCGGAACTCGCATCGGTGACAGCATCGCCGTCAACGGTGCCTGCCTGACCGCCGTGACCCTCGGGGGCAGGCGGTTTTCTGTTGACGTGTCTCCCGAAACGCTAAAACGGAGCATCCTGGGAAAGATCAAGATCGGTGAGCGGGTCAATCTTGAACGGGCGTTGCGGCTCTCCGACCGACTGGACGGTCACTTGGTTTCCGGCCATGTCGACGGCATCGGCGTGCTGCGGGAGAGGAAAACGCTTTCCAATGCCATCGTGATCACATACAGCGTTCCCGCGACCTTATCGCGCTACATGATTGAAAAGGGATCTGTGGCCGTAGACGGCACCAGCCTCACCATCAATCGCTGCGACGCCAACTCGTTCGATGTAAGCATCATTCCCCACACCGCCGGCCTGACCACGGTCGGCCTTAAAAAAGTGGGCGATGCGGTCAACATCGAAACCGACATGATCGGAAAATATGTGGAGCGATTCCTCCTCCACCGCAATTCTGCAGATCACCATGACGAAAAACCCGCAGGCGGTATCGATGCGGCTCTCCTGGCCAAATCGGGATTTATCTGATAAGGAAACCCGTCCCGGCGTCGGCCCGGGGAACAAGCGGTTGCGAGACCGTATCAATCCAGCAAACCCTTGGAGAAACGATCTACCATGCCCACAATTTCCATCGAACAGGCCATCGAAGATATCCGCGATGGCAAAATGGTCATCCTTGTCGATGACGAAGACCGGGAAAACGAAGGCGACTTGACCATGGCCGCCGAAAAGGTGACGCCCGAAGCCATCAATTTCATGGCCAAATACGGAAGGGGACTGATCTGTCTGTCCCTCACCGCTGAAAAGTGCGAGCAGTTGAATCTGCCCTTGATGGTTCAAAACAACACCAGTCCCTTTGAAACCGGATTTACTGTCTCCATCGAGGCCAAATGTGGGGTCACCACCGGCATCTCCGCCGCCGACCGGGCCACGACCATAGCCGCCGCAGTGGCCGAGGACGCCAAACCGGGCGACCTGACCCGACCCGGGCATATCTTTCCGTTAAGGGCGCGCGATGGTGGCGTCATGGTACGCGTGGGACAGACCGAGGGCTCTGTGGACCTGGCCCGGTTGGCCGGCCTCAATCCGTCCGGGGTGATCTGTGAGATCATGGACGAAGACGGCACCATGGCCCGTATGCCGGCGCTCGAAGCATTCGGCGAAGAGCATGGCATCGGCATCTGTACCATCGCCGATCTAGTGGAGTACCGTATCCGCACGGAGAGCTTCGTTCACCGTGCCGCAGAAACCATCATCCCCACCTTGCATGGTGGCGATTTCAAAATGATCGCCTTTGAAAATGACGTCGACAACCTGACCCACATCGCTCTGGTCAAAGGCGATATCGATCCCAGACAGCCCACCATGGTACGGGTGCACTCCGAATGCATGACCGGGGATATTTTTGGTTCCATGCGCTGCGACTGCGGCGACCAACTGCACACAGCCATGAAAATGATCGATGCCCAAGGATCCGGGGTCATCCTCTATCTGCGCCAGGAGGGCCGGGGTATCGGACTGATCAACAAGCTCAAGGCCTACGAGTTGCAGCGCAGCAAAGGCCTGGACACGGTGGAGGCCAACCGCAAGCTGGGCTTCAAGGATGACATGCGCGACTATGGTATCGGCGCTCAGATGCTGGTGGACATCGGCGTTCGCCAGATGCGATTGTTGACCAACAATCCCAAAAAGATGGTCGGACTCCAAGGCTACGGCCTGAGTGTTGTGGAGCAGGTGCCCATCGAAGTCGAACCCAACGAGCACAACCGGTGTTACCTCGAATGCAAGAAGTTGAAAATGGGCCACACCCTGAGTTTTGAAGAAACCGTAAACCATCAATAAGGAGAGGAAACCCGACCCATGCCGAATATCATCGAAGCCGGCCTGGTCGCCGAAGGAAAACGCTTCGGCATCATCGCCAGTCGATTCAACGATTTCATTACCGACAGGCTCGTTGGCGGTGCCATAGACGCCTTGACCCGCAGTGGTGCCGAAGACGCGGATATCGATATCGTCAAAGTCCCCGGCGCCTTCGAAATTCCCGTTCTGGCCCAGCGCATGGCAACCAGTAAAAAGTACCACGCCATCATCTGCCTGGGGGCCGTCATTCGCGGCGCCACTCCCCATTTCGACTATGTCTGTGCGGAAGCCTCCAAAGGTATTGCCCAGGTAAGCATGGAGACCCAGGTGCCCGTCATTTTCGGCATCCTGACCACCGACACCATCGAGCAGGCCATCGAACGCGCCGGTACCAAGTCGGGCAACAAAGGCTGGAGTGCCGCCGTGTCTGCCATTGAGATGGCCAATCTCATGGAGACGGTAAGCAAGGGATAGGCATGGGAACCCGTCGACTTTCCAGGGAGCAGGCCCTGCAGGCACTTTTTTACATGGATATGCATCGGGACCCGGTTGATGATCCCGTCGGCCATTTCTGCAGCTGTTTTTCCCAGAACCAGAATGCCGAACCTTTTTTTCACCGTCTGGTGGAGGGCGTTCAGACGAACCGATCGACCATCGATGCGGTCATCGAACAGTTCTCCGCCAATTGGAAATTGTCGCGGATGTCCTGCGTGGATCGCAATGTTTTGCGCATTGCCGTATTCGAACTGCTTTTTTGTGCCGACATTCCTCCCAAAGTGTCCATCAATGAAGCCATCGACGTCGGTAAGCGATTCGGCACCGAGGAATCCGGTGCCTTCATCAACGGCATACTGGACAGCATCCGCATGGCCATCAAAGAGAACGAGGTGGAGAGCGTCCCCAAAATCGATGAAGAAGGAGAATTGACTTGATTATTCGCCAAATGGCCCTGGGCCCCATCCAGGCAAACTGTTTCATTCTTGGTTGTGAAGCGACGCGTCAGGCCGTGGTCATCGACCCCGGCGACGACACCGACCGGATCCTTGCCACCCTTGCCGGGGACCAGTTGACCGTCGTACACATTATCAACACCCATGGGCATTTTGACCATGTGGGTGCCAACAAGCGCCTCAACGATGTAACCCAGGCCGATATCCTTATCCATAGCGCCGATGCACCCATGCTCTCTCAACTATCATCCACTGCCGCATCCTGGGGATTGGCGGCCGAAAACTCTCCCACTGCCAGTCGCCTCCTCGAGGACGGAGATACCATCACCTTCGGCACCCACACCCTCACCGTGCTGCATACACCCGGTCATACACCGGGCGGCATCTGCCTATATACCGAATTCGTTCAGGACGGTACCCCCCGGAAAGCGGTCTTTGTCGGCGACACCCTGTTTGCCGGCTCCATAGGCCGAACCGATTTTCCAGGCGGCGACTTTGACACCCTAATCAACAGCATCCGCACGAAGCTGTTCAGTCTGGAAGATGAGGTCACGGTATATCCAGGACATATGGGCAACACGACCATCGGGGTCGAGAAACGGACCAATCCCTTCTGCGGCATGGGGTGACAGCGATCAACATTGATATTTAGGCTTTGACTTTTCGCTTTTTTCGCATTTATTGTGCATGTTGATTCACGCCGCCGAACTTGAATGCCGTCACCGCAGAGACCCGGACACAGCAACATGCCGATATCTATAACGCGAAAAAAAACCCGCCGTATCATGGTGGGCGACATTGCCGTCGGTGGCGGGGCACCCGTCAGCGTCCAGTCCATGACCAACACCAAGACCGATGATGTCTCGGCCACCGTAACCCAGATCCATCAATTGACCCAAGCGGGTTGTGAAATTGTCCGGGTGGCTGTTCCTGACCAGTCAGCGGCGGACGCCATTCCCCACATCAAACAGCAGATCCGAATCCCGCTGATCGCGGACATCCACTTCGACCATCGTCTGGCCATTGCCGCGGCAACCGGCGGGGCCGATGGACTGCGCTTCAATCCCGGCAACATCGGCAGTCGACGTAACATTCGGGCCCTGGTCGATTGCGCCAGGGACCATCGGATTCCCATCCGCATCGGGGTCAATGCCGGATCGCTTGAAAAAGACATTCTCGACAAGCATGGCGGCGTAACCGCAGCAGGCATGGTGGAGAGTGCCCTGCGACATGCCGCCTTGTTACAGGAGCTGGACTTTCAGGACATTAAGATATCCATTAAAGCCTCCGATGTAACGCGAACCATCGACGCCTACCGCATGCTGTCCCGGCAAACGGATCTGCCCCTTCACGTGGGTGTTACCGAAGCCGGCGGGTTGTATGCGGGTATCGTCAAATCGGCACTGGGCATCGGCACCCTGCTGGCCGAAGGCATCGGCGACACTCTGCGCGTCTCCCTTACCCGCGATCCGGTGGAGGAAATTCGGGTGGGCTATGAAATACTTAGGGCGCTGGATATCCGTCATCGGGGCCCTGAAATCATTTCCTGTCCCACCTGCGGCCGCTGCGATATCCCCCTATTCGATATCGTGGATCAGGTGGAGCAAGCGTTGATGACCCGCAGCACACCGGTCAAGCTGGCCATCATGGGATGTGTGGTCAACGGTCCCGGTGAGGCGCGCGAAGCCGACATCGGTGTGGCCGGCGGCAATGGGATCGGCATCTTGTTTAAAAAGGGCAAGGTCGTTAAAAAATTTCCCCAGGATCGGCTGGTCGAAGTGGTGCTGGAGGCGGTGGATGAGTTTGAGCGGCAGACCGGATCGCATCGGAAACGCCAATTGTAAATCGAAAACGACAGTTAGGACGGACACATGGGCAAGCAGCAGAAAAATGCCATTTCACCTTCGCGGGCAGAAGACTATCCGGAGTGGTACCAACAGGTCATCAAGGCCTCGGACATGGCCGAACGCGCGCCGGTGCGCGGATGCATGGTTATCAAACCTTGGGGCTACGCCCTGTGGGAGAATATCGTGGCCCAGATGGATCGCATGTTTAAGGCCACCGGGGTAAAAAATGCCTATTTCCCACTCTTTATTCCAATCAACTTTCTGGAACAGGAAGCCGAACACGTGGAAGGCTTCGCCAAAGAGTGCGCCGTGGTCACCCATCACCGGCTGGAACAAGGGCCCCAGGGCGGACTGGTTCCCGGCGGGCCCCTGACGGAGCCATTGGTCGTCCGACCAACCTCAGAGACCATCATCGGGGACTCTTTCTCCAAGTGGGTCAGCAGTTATCGCGACCTGCCGCTGTTGATCAATCAGTGGGCCAATGTGGTACGCTGGGAAATGCGCACGCGTATCTTTTTGCGTACCAGCGAATTTTTGTGGCAGGAGGGACATACCGCCCATGCCACGGATGTCGAGGCCATCGAGCGCACCGAAATGATGCTCAAGCTCTATACCCGCATGGTTCAGGATTATCTGGCCATACCGGTCATCGAAGGGCGCAAGACGGCCGCCGAACGCTTTCCAGGCGCCGTGGATACCTTGTGCATCGAAGCCATGATGCAGGATCGCAAAGCACTGCAGGCGGGAACCTCTCACTTTTTGGGGCAGAACTTTGCCAAGGCCTCCGACATCCGTTTCCAAACCGAAAAGGAAACCGAAGCGTTTGCCTGGACCACCTCCTGGGGCACCTCTACGCGTATGATCGGCGGACTGATCATGACCCATGGTGATGATGACGGTGTCATCATGCCCCCGCGGGTGGCGCCATCTCACGTGGTACTGCTGCCCATATACCGCAAACCCGAGGAACGGCAACACGTGATGGATTATGTCAACCAACTGGCCGCCGCACTGCGCGAAACCCGCTACGCCAACCGCGATCTGGTAGTGGAAATTGACGATCGCGACATCGGCGGCGCCCGCGGTTGGGATTGGATCAAAAAGGGCATCCCCGTGCGGGTCGAAATCGGCCCCCGGGACATTGCCAACGATTCGGTCTTTGTCGGCCGGCGGGATCGATCGCACCGCGACAAAACGGCCATGCCGCGGGAAGCCTTTATCGCCCAGCTGCCGACGATTCTAGATGAGATCCAGGATAACCTGTTCCAGCGGGCCAGCCGCTTCAGGGGCGCTCACACCCGTCAGGTGGACGACCAAAAGGAGTTCTACCATTGGTTTACGCCCACCAACACAGACAAACCGGAAATTCACGGCGGGTTCGCCATGTCTCACTGGTGCGGTGAGGCGGAATGCGAGACCCGCATCAAAGAAGATCTGAACGTCACCATCCGTTGCGTACCCATGAACACCCCCGACGACGCGGGGACCTGCATCTGCTGCGGTAAAACCAGCCCCAAACGGGTGGTCTTCGCCAAAGCTTATTAACGGAGAACCCTTAAATATGCCAACCTTCAGACGATTGGATCACGCGTACCGGGATCAACATCGACCCCGTATTGGTATTGCAACGAAGGTGGCGATAGTGTGCAGTGACGAAAAGTGAGGCGTAGGGTCAATATCGGACTTTTAACGGCACCGTCATGATTCGGATCACCGACATCCTCGATAAGGTTTCGGAAAACCAGCCGGACTCGGACGTGGACATCATCGACCGGGCGTACATCTTTTCGGCCCGCGTTCACGATGGTCAGATGCGGCTGTCCGGTGAGCCTTACCTGTCGCATCCGCTGGAAGTGGCCGGTATTCTGGCGGACATGAAACTGGATGCGGTCAGCATTGCCGCCGGTCTGCTCCACGATGTCATCGAAGATACCCACGCCACCGAAGCTGAAATCGGTGAGATGTTCGGACAGGATGTCCTGCATATCGTCTCCGGCGTCACCAAACTAAGCAAACTGCCCTTCAACAGTGCTCAGGCCAGGGAGGCTGAAAGCATCCGCAAAATGCTGCTGGCCATGGCCGATGACATTCGGGTCATCCTGATCAAGTTGGCCGACCGGCTGCACAACATGCGAACCCTCCAGTTTCATAAAAGTGCAGTCAAAAAAAAGAAAATCGCCAGGGAAACCCTGGACATCTATGCACCCATCGCGGCCAGACTGGGCATCTACTGGATGAAAAACGAATTGGAAAACCGCTCCTTCCAGTTCATGAACCCTGAGGCGTACGAAGATATCCGCCGCCGGGTGGACAAAGACAAGGAAGATCGCGAAAATTATGTAGATACCGTCAAACGCTATATTCAGGTCAAACTGGACGAGAACAACCTGAAAGCCGAGGTCAGCGGCCGCTACAAGCATTTTTACAGCATCC
>JAAUYD010078817.1_pt1 | contig 13572 bp, 11 predicted proteins | sample 7278101 | NCBI WGS metagenome assembly JAAUYD01 (sample SAMN14350128, study PRJNA611818) | marine sediment metagenome | isolation source: surface marine sediment (0.6m) | place: French Polynesia: Moorea | collected 2018-08
GTTGCCGTAGCGCGCCAGTTGTACGGTACTCTCGCTGCCGTCAGTATCGAAGCCGATGACTAACGTGTTTCTCGATGCGCTCAGGCGCGACCGACCATTGATCCTCGATGGAGGACTATCGACGCAGCTCGAGGCCCAGGGGTGCGATATCAGCGGTGTGCTCTGGTCTGCTGAACTGTTGCGGTCGAATCCGGACGAAATTGTTCGCGCCACCCGGGCGTTTGTCGATGCGGGTGCCGAATGCGTCGCGACCGCAACCTACCAGGCAAGCCGCGAGGGATTTGCACAAGCGGGCGTGACAGCCGATGAGGCCGATGCGCTCATGCTGCGCGCGGTGGATCTCGCGCGACTGGCAGAGCCGGCAATCGTCGCGGCGAGTCTGGGACCTTACGGCGCGATGCTGCACGACGGCTCTGAGTATCGCGGCGACTATGACGCTTCGGCGGTAACGCTTCGCGACTTTCATGAAGAGCGGCTCACGCTTCTCGATGAGCGTGGCGCCGACGTGCTCGCGCTGGAGACTGTGCCTTCATTCATCGAGGCAAGAGTCCTTGCTGAGCTGCTTGCCGACTGTGTACTGCCGTCGTGGGTGAGTTTTTCCTGCCGCGACGGCGAGTGCATCAGTGATGGCACGCCGATAGAGGAGGCCGTTGCGCCATTTGCCGCGCACCCGCGCGTTGCCGCTGTCGGCATAAACTGCACGCCACCGCAGTTTGCGCCCGAGCTCATACGCCGAATTCGCAGTGCATTGCCCGACAAGGTTGTCATGGCCTATCCAAATTCCGGTGAGGTCTACGACGCCAGGACCGGATCGTGGTCCGGCACCGTTACCGCAACTGACTGCGCCGCAGCGGCGGTGACATGGGTTGAAGCCGGCGCTGGAATCGTTGGCGGCTGCTGCCGCATGGGGCCCGAGCACATTCGCGCCATTCGCGATGCACTTATATAACGAGGGCGGGCAGCTCCCCAGGACGCTCGGCGATCGCTATTGCGCCTGCCGCGGTGAGTTCCTCGACCGAACCGTAACCCCAGGCAACGCCAATTGGTGTCATGTCGTTCTCGACGGCGCCGATCAGGTCGTGCCTGCGGTCGCCGATCATGATGTGTCTCTCGGCTCCAGGGTTCTTCTCGAGGGCAAAGCGAAGCAGATCCGTCTTGGTGCCGCGCGTGCCATCCAGCTCGCTCCCGTAAACGTTGTGAATGAAGTCGCCCATGCCGAAGTGCTCGATAATGCGCGCCGCATGAGTGTGCGGCTTTGCTGTGGCGACGAACATCGTGTGGCCGGCGGCGGCCACGGCTTCCAGCGCCTCGTGAATACCCTCGTAAGGGCGGTTTTCCTGCCAGCCCACATCGACGAAGCGCTCGCGATAGAGGTCGACAGCCTTGCGCGTCAGATCGTCCCCGACCAGCTCCGGGAAAGTGTCCCATAGCGGCGGACCGATACAGCTGTAGAGATAGTTGTCATCGGGGTGCGGGAAGCCGAGTTCATCGAGCGCATACAGGATGCATTTGGTGATGCCCTCGTAGGGATCAGTCAGCGTGCCGTCAAGATCGAAGTAGACATGTGTTGTCATGCGCGAAGCATAACAACATGACGGGTTCAGAAGTGAAACGCGAAAGACAGGATAGCTGCGCCGACACTCATGTCAGTAACAGGGCCTATCATCTTGTTCGGACGTGACAAGGGGTCGATCTCGATGCTGATCGTCAGTTCGTCAAAACGCTTGAAACGAAAGCCGATAGGGTCTGCGTCGGCGATCAGGTCGTCTGTGAGATAGTTCAGATCGAAAATGGTCGCCTCGCGGCTCACGGGCTTGAAGATTTCCCAGCCGGAATCGGCGATAGCCAGCGATCTGTCATCCGCGTTCGCGTTGATGGCGAACAGCGTCAGCAAAAGAGCAATCCCTGCAATGCGTTTCGACATAATCCGTCCTGGAGCTGTCGTTGACAGTTTGCAAGAGTAGTCGGACAGGGCTCAGAGGTCGCGTACACCCGTCACAATTTGGCGAGAATCGCGTGCGCAGCGTTGTACCCTGGCGCGCCGGTCACGCCGCCGCCAGGATGCGTGCCGGCACCGCACAGCCACAGGTTGGTAATTGGCGTCTCGTAATGAGCCCAGCGGGGCAGGGGACGCATGAAGAACATCTGCTCCAGCGAGATGTCGCCGTGGAAGATATTGCCTTCGGTGATACCAAAGGTCGTCTCGAGGTCGGCCGGCGTGTACACGCGACGTGCGACTACCGAGTCAGGCATGTTCGGCGCGAACTGGCCAATCCGCTCGGTAACGCGATCGCCGAGTGTCTCGCGCAGATCGTCCCAGCTGCCGTGCGCTGTCGCATAAGGCAGGTACTGCACGAAACACGTCAACATGTGTCGACCTTCCGGCGCGAGCGTGTCGTCAACATTGGATGCCAGCACGCAGTCCACCCACAGGCGTTCGGGCAATAGTCCCTGCTGCGACGCGTTGTAATTTGCTTCGGCCTCGGCAAGTGTTGGAATCAGCGTAAACAACGATCGTTGTGGTTTCGTGCGGTCGGCTGGCATGCCGTTGACACGCGGCTCTTCGGCCAACACGAAATTCACTTTGCCGGCCGGGCCGTCCATGCGGATGTTAGCGACGTCGCGCCGGAACTCGTCGTCGAGTTTGTCTGCTCCGACGAGACTGAGGAACGTGCGTTTCGGATCTGCGTTAGACACGACGATCTTCGCGTCGTGCACATCACCCGATTCCAGCGTCACGCCAACCGCATCGTTGCTGGCGATGTTGATTTCTCTGACCGGCGACGATGTCCGTATCTCGACGCCGAGATCCTCGCACGCGCCACGCAGTGCCTGCGTGATCGCACCCATTCCACCGATCACGTGACCCTGCCAGGCCTGCTGTTCGGCATCGCCGCCCGACAGCAGATGAAACAGGAGGCCCATCGCGGTGCCGGGCTGGTAGGGTCCACCGTGCTTGCCGTAGAGGCTGTTCGAGAGAATCAGCCGCTTCAGCTTGTCCGATTCGAAGCGCCGGTCGAGAAACTCGCCGAGCGAGCCGGTCAGGAAACGGATTAGTCCGCTAACGTCGTCACCGTTCGCGCCGCGAAATCGTCGCCACAGGCGCCAGCCCTCGCGCAGCCTGGAAAAACCGCGCGCGTGCAGGTTTGGCGGTGACTCGAGAAAAAAGGGCTGCAGGTATGCCGCAAGCCGCTTGAGTTCGTCCTCGGCCGCAAAGAAGCGCTCGATGTCAGAGGGCGCGATGCGCTCGAGTTCCTCGCGCATCCTGCTTTCATCCGACCACCAGCCCACGACATCACCGTCGCTGAATGCAGCCTGCACGCCAGGATCGCAAGCCACCATGCGCAAGCCGTACTCGCCAAGCCTGAGATCACGAATAATGGTTGGCCGCAGCATGCTTGCGATATACGAGGCTGTTGAAACCCGACAGCCCGGCGCGAGTTCGGGGTCGACCTCCTCGGTGACGGCGCACCCGCCCACGACGTCGCGACGCTCGAGAACGAGCACGTTCTTGCCAGCCTTTGCGAGGTAAGCGGCAGCCGTCAAGCCGTTGTGTCCGGCTCCGACGATGATCACGTCGTGTTGCATGTTCTGGATAGTAGCGGTTATATGGTCAACAAAAAAACGGGGGGACCATGCTCGACATCGTCATCTTCGTGGCCTACATCGGTCTTGTGCTCGGTATCGGCCGCTACTGGTCAAAACGCGTTCAAAGCACCGAGGACTTCCATCTCTGCGGTCGCCAGCTCGGCAAATTGCCGGCATCGCTAAGTCTCGCGGCAACCGAGTTTTCGGGGTCCGGGCTCATCGGTGGGGCCGGTCTCGTCTATGCGATCGGGCTCTCAGGGATCTTCTGGAACTACGCGGCAATCCCAGCGTACATATTGCTCGGCTTGCTTATTGCCCCGCGCCTGCGACGCCTGCAACTGTCAACAATTCCCGAGTACATCGGCACGAAGTTCGGCGTCGAGACGCAGCGTTTGACGGCCGTTCTGCAGATCATCGAAGCGGTCGCGTTTGTTGCTGTGCAGATTCTTGTCTCGGCAATCCTGTTGTCGGCACTCTTCGGTCTGTCGATCGCGCAGTCTTCTATCATTATTACGGCGGCTTTCGCGATTTACACGATGATGGGCGGCCTCTGGGCCGTGGTCTGGACGGACGCACTGCAGTACTTCGTTCTGATGACGGGCATCATTGTGGCACTTGTTCTGTCGCTGATCGCGGTTGGTGGTGTAGATGGTCTGCACGAGAATTTGCCGGAGGCGCACTTCAGCTTCACAGAGCTCGGCCTTTGGACACCGCTTGCCTGGGGCGCGCTGGCGCTTTACTCCTACGGTGTGGACCAGGCCTACATGCAGCGCGCGCTCGCGGCCAAGGACGCAGAGACCGCGCGCTTTGCCTATATCTTCACGGGCTGTAACTACGTGGTGTTCGGCGCCTGCGTCGCCGGTCTCGGACTTGCCGCCGCGGCGTTGCTGCCGGGGCTGGACAGCCAGGACCAGGCGCTGCCGGAACTCGTGGCCCAGGTGTTGCCCGAGGGTGTACGCGCACTGATTCTGACGGCGATCATGGCAGCGACCATGTCGACGTCGTCGTCATTCCTTGCGGCCGCATCGTCACTGGCGGTGCAGGATCTTTACGAACCCATACTGGGCAAAGACTCGACCGAGGCGCAGCAGATTTTCCATTCGCGCGTGATCACAGCCGTATTCGCAGTGATCTCGCTCGGTATCTCTTTAATCTTCCCGGGCGTCGTGAGTCTTGTCGTATTCGCAACTCTCGTCGCGCCTGCGGCGATCTTTATCCCGTTCGTCCTGTCGATTTTCTGGGATCGTACGCCCACCCATGCCGGTTTCTGGGCAATACTGGCGTCCGCTGCCGCGGGCTGCAGCTCGCAGATCTTCTGGTATGAGCAGGTCGATGGCTGGCTCGGAATGATCCATCCGCTGTTTGTTGCGCCGATCGCGGCGCTCGCTGTTATGATTCCCGCCGCATTCTTTGGTAAGCAGAAAGCCTGACGTGCAAGAAACCGAATTCGAATCCGCAAAGGCCTCGTTCGATCGAGCCGTAACCTTCCTGCGTGCAGGGGACGCCGAACTCGCAGAGAAGATCTGCCGGCAGTCGCTCAATGAGTTTCCTCGCGATGCCAACTTGCTGTGTCTGCTCGGCGCTGCGCTTATCAAACAGAATCGTCCAAGAGACGCCGAGCACACGTTGTCTCGAGCAGTAAATATTCACAGCACGTTCTCGCGGGCACACGAAGGCCTTGCCGAAGCGCTGATCATGCAAGGCAAATTGCCCGAGGCCCTGAAAAGCCTCGAACGCGCGGAGGAACTCGAGCCCGGCAGTGCGTCGATTCGCACGAAGAAGGCTCGCGTACTCACGGGCATGGGCAAGGACAACGAGGCAACGAAGGAATTCGAAGCCTCCTTCAGGTTAACGCCGCACAGGGAAGACCTCGTGCGTGGCCTGAGCCTGCAGCGCATGGGCAATTTCCAGGAAGCCGAACAGATCTATCGCGACGTGCTGATACGTGATCCGGAAAACGTCGACGCGCTGCGCTTGCTCGCCGGCGTTGCGATGCGGGCGAAGCAGTGGGGCGATGCGCAGACGCTGCTCGATCGCGCGCTCGAACTTGCGCCCGATTTTTTCCAGGGCTGGATGGATCTCGGTCTCGCGAAGCAGGAGCAGGACGATATTGATGGCGCTGTCGCAGCCTACAAGCGTGCGATTCGGCTGGAACCGAACAAGCCAAGCGGCTATGGCGCCGTGGCGACAGCCAGCGCCCTGGCCGGGGAGCACGACAACGCGATCGAGTTCTTCGAAAAAGCACTTGAGAGGGAGCCCGCGAATGCCAGCGCGCTGGCAGGTATCGGCCACGTGCTCAAGACGGTCGGTCGTCAGGAAGAAGCCATTGCGACCTATCGCAAGTGCATCGAGCACAACCCCGGGCACGGGGAAACCTGGTGGAGCCTCGCCAACCTCAAAACGTTTGAGTTCAGCGATGCGGAAGTCGACACGATGCTTGCGCAGGTTGAAAGCGGTCAGCTCCCAGATGAACCGCTCGCCAACTTCGAGTTTGCACTGGGCAAGGCGTTCGAGGACCGCGAGGATTACGAACGTTCATTCGAGTTCTATGATCGCGGGAACACTAACCGCCGCCAGCGCGAACGCTACGATCCGGTACAAACGGCCGACTCACACGACGAGTTCATCAGCATCTTCAGCAAAGAATTCCTTGCGCAGCATGAAGGTAGCGGTGATGACAGCGATGCGCCGATCTTCATCGTCGGCCTGCCGCGGTCCGGCTCAACCCTGATCGAGCAGATCCTCGCAAGCCATCCTGATGTCGAAGGCACCCACGAACTACCCGACCTGGGTCGCGTGGCACGTTCCATAGGGCTGTCGCGCTCGGATCGCAAAGCCTATCCGCGCGCCGTCGTAGAACTTGGCGCCGGAGAACTCGCGCAGCTCGGCGCGGACTACCTGGAGAGAACTCGGCGCCATCGCCCGGAAGGTCTCGCGCACTTCACGGACAAGCTGCCGAACAATTATGTGCACGTTGGATTTCTGCACCTGATCCTGCCGAATGCGAAGATCATCAACGCGAAACGTCATCCGCTTGATAGTTGCCTTGGCAGCTTCAAGCAGCTGTTTGCGCGCGGCCAGCCGTTCACCTACGACCAGTTCGAACTCGGTGAGTTTTACCTCGAGTACCAGCGACTGATGGAGCACTGGCACGAGGTGTTGCCGGGCAAGGTGCTCGACGTTCAGTACGAACACGTGGTCGAAGATCTCGAGGTCCAGGTGCGCCGCATCCTCGACTACTGCGGATTAGCCTGGGACGATGCGTGCCTGCGTTTCTGGGAGACCGATCGCGCGGTCAAGACGGCCAGCTCAGAACAGGTACGGAAACCGATCTACTCAAGTGCGAAGCACCGCTGGCGCAACTACGAGCAACATCTCGGTCCGCTGATCGAGGTGCTTGAACCGATTCTCAAAGAGCTGCCCGAGGACTGGCAGCCGTCAGGCGTCGTCTGAGGTCACGCTGCCGACCGCGTCGGGCGGCAGATAATCGAAGATAAATGTAATGCGGTCGTCCTTGCCGCTGTTCATGACGCTATGCGTCTTCTGGTTGTTGATTTCGTAGGCCTGGCCGACTTCCATGCGAAACGGTTTGCCGTCGACCATGAAGCGCACGCGCGGGTTGGTCGTTATTGGTACGTGAATGCGGTGACTGCGCCGAAACGTAACATGGCTGTCGAAATGTGGGTTTATTCGCCCACCTGAGAGTAATTTCGCCGCCATCGCACGAATTATGACGCCGCCGCGCTCGTAATGCCGATTGATCAACTCCTGCATGATCGGCAGCGCCTGTTCCGCGAGTAAATCCCAGCCTTCGCGCTTCTCGACCGCCAGGTCACCAAGCGGTCCGTCGCAAAAGACCAGCACAACCGACTCGGTCTGTTTGTGGACTTCGTAATCCTGCTGACGATTCTTGTTCGCCAGCCAGGCGTTGTCATCGAGGGCGAGTATGGCGTCGATCAGCGGCTCTGCGTCGATCGTGCCAAGGTCCTTCATCGGTTCAGCGATATTCATAGCGGCGAAAACATAACAAAACGAACAAATGTTGCAAGATTACAAACAGTCATCGTCCAATTTTCGCCCAGTTGGTCCGTATTGTTGTATAGCCGCAAAAAATGATAGTAGACTCGGGCACATAGCTATATCGAGAACCAAAGAATTATTAACGGGGGGTTGATCATATGGCTGAGCTCACGAGTACCGATGGTATTCCCGTAAAGAGCGCGCTGGCCGTTGCCGTTTCGATGGCGGTAGGCGGTTACGCAGATGATGCGCAGGCGCAGGATGATGGAGCAAGCGGTGGTGGTATTGAAGAGATCACCGTTACCGCGCGCAAACGCGAAGAGAGCCTGCAAGACGTATCAGCCAGCATCCAGGCGCTGACCGGCGACGACCTCAAACGCCAGGGTCTCCTCAACATCGAAGATGTGATTCGCAAACTGCCGAGTGTGAATCACATCGGTGGCACCGCGGGTGCGAACAAGATCATCTTCCGCGGCGTGTCCGATAACCCGGGCGCCTTTATCGCCGCGTCTTCAGCCGCGCTCTACATCGACGAGCAGCCGCTGACGCAATTCTCGATCAACCCTGAACCTCGCATGGTCGACATCGAGCGCGTTGAAGCGCTGGCCGGACCGCAGGGCACGCTCTACGGCGACAGCTCGCAGTCAGGCACAATGCGCATCATCACCAATAAGCCGGATCCGACCGCGTTCTCGGCGTTCACGGACGTCATGTTCCGCCAGGGCGACAAGTCGGATTTCAGTCACGACGTCAGTGCCATGATCAACCTGCCGCTCATGGAGGACAAGTTCGCGGTGCGTCTCGTCGGTTTCACGGCGACCGATGGCGGCTTCATCGACAACGTCCCGGGTGTTTCCCCCGTATTGGGCACCAAGGACAATTCGGCTGCCGCGGGTGAAAACATCAACGATGTCGACATCACTGGCGGCCGCGTACGCGCCACGTGGTTTGTTAATGAGGACTGGTCAGTTTCGGCCGGCGCGATCCTGCAGAATACGTCGGCGGGTGCACGTAATGACTACGACCCGAACGTTGGCGACCTGCAGACGCTGAAGTTTTATCGTGACACGCGCGACGACGACTGGTGGCAGGGTTCATTGACGGTTCGCGGCAGAATCGGTGAGCTGGACCTTATCTCGATTACGAGTTTCTTCGAGCGCGACATCGACTACATCTTCGATCGCACCACGTACTCGGCATACTTCAACGTCAACTTCTGCCCGTACTATGCGACCTACTGCTGGTCGGGCACGACGCGTTACGATCAGGATACGGTCGGCTTCAACGAACTGACGCAGAACAACCAGCGCACGACGCAGGAGTTCCGCGTATCGCAGGAAGGGGACAATTTCCGCTGGACTATCGGCGCGTTTTATGAAGAGAAGTCTGAGCGGTGGGAATACCGCGCCAAGACGCCGGAATTCCTGACCTCGTTGTCGTATTACTACTGGACCCAGGCATTCGGCTATACGCCATCCGGCGTCGACCCGTCCTGGTGGCTGTCGGTCGACGACACCGAGTGGGACCAGTGGGCTGTGTTCGGCAACTTCACGTTCGACTTCAGCGAGAACTTCTCGGCCGAAGCCGGTATCCGTTACTTCGACCAGAATGTCGACAGGACCTACTTTGTCGACAAACCGTTCATTATTTCGCCTGCCTGGCCCGACGTTACGAACCCGCAGGGTGGGCACGACGACGTCGTACCGAAGATCTCGTTTACGTATCGCATCGACGACGAGAAGATGGTTTACGCGCTGTACTCGGAAGGCTTCCGTGCCGGCGGAGCGAACCGAAACCGCACGCCGTTCACGATCTTCCCGCAGGCGTACGGTCCTGACTTGCTGACGAACTACGAGATTGGCTTCAAGTCGCTCTGGGCCGACAACAAGGTACAGCTCAATGCGACCTACTTCCTCGGCACGTGGGATGACTACCAGATCGAGGCCGTCGATCCGAGTAACCGACCCTGTGGCCCCGGCGAGATACCCGATGTCGATCTTTGTGGCCAGCCGTTCCAGGTCATGGTGGCGAACGTCGGGCAGGCCGAGATGGAGGGTATCGAGGGTGACATTCGCTTTGTCCCGAACGATAACATCGACATGGGACTCAACTTTACGTTCGTAAACGCTGAGACGACCGAGGATTTCTTCGTAACGTCGCTGGTGCCGGCAGGTACGCCGCTCCCGAACGTGCCTGAACTGAAGTTCAGCACCTACTTCGAGTACACAACGCCGGTGGAATCTGGCGACCTCTATGGCCGTATCCAGTACACATGGCAGGACGACTCGCGCAACCAGATCGAGGACATCGACTTCCAGCCGGGGGTCTCTGGCAATGCGACCTACATCCAGCCGTCTTACGGCGTCATGGATATCAAGGTTGGCCTGGCGAACGAAACATGGACGCTCGAGGGCTTCATGTCCAATGTCACGGATGAGCGCGCCGTCATCTACGACGATCCGTTCTTCTTCGATCCGTTCTTCAACGCGAAACGTGTCACGACGAACCGACCGCGTGAGATCGGTGTGCGCTTCGCGTATCGCTGGAACTGATCGGCAAGGCTAGACCGGTTCGAGAAAACCGCGCAGGACGAAAGTCCTGACGATCGATAGCAAATCGGGCGCCAGTTGCTCTGCACTGGCGCTCGTTGCTTTACTAAACTCCGTGATGCACTCGCCGACCGTGCGTTCGCCATTGAAGAAGTTGATGAATGCGGCGACGGTGCCAGCGATTTCGGCGTCCATGGATAATCCGTCGGTCAGCTGCAGAACGATCGTGGGTCCGTTCGGATCATCTTCTCCCTGCTGGTAAGCGGCAAGCGCGTCGGCGAGTCCCAGGTTTGCCTCGAGCAGTGACCCGTCATCGCCGCAGACCTCGAGGAAGTCGCAGGCCGCGATCTGCCGCGCCACGGCGCCGCCGGCCTCGACGACGACATCGGCCGGCAGGTTCTGGAAATGCAGCCAGTTGTTGCCTGTTCGCTTCCTCAAGACGAGGAGGCCCGGGTGGATGGCGTGCACGTCGTGCTCGTCGAAGTAGCGTATCCATTCCCTGGTGGCGGCGCCGGCAGCCACGCCGTCGCCTGAGATATCGCTGGTTCGCTGTTCAACGTAGGACGAGGGTGACCGCGGCGCGCTGTGCAATACCCACGCATCGCAGCCAAGACCCGATACCCACGCCTCGACGCGCTGGCGCCAGGGCTCGTTCGCAATCTCAACCCATTCACACAGCATTTGCAGGTGGCCACTGTCATTCAGGTGCAGCGGGGCCTCGCGAACGAGAATCCGACAAAATTCATCGAGCTGCAGTTGGTTGTCGCGGTACTCGAAGTGATCGCTTGGGCCAATTACGAACGGCGGATTACTGACGATCAGGTCGAAACTCTCGCCTGCCACGGGTTCGAAGACGCTGCCGAGCCGGCATTCAACGTTGTCAAACCCGTTGAGGCCGGCGTTGATCTGCGTGTACCGGATCGCCGGTTCACTGATGTCGGTAGCGACTACGTGTTTCGCGTGGCGAGCGGCGAACAGGGCGAGAATACCGCAACCGCAACCCAGGTCGAGTACGCGATCGACAGGGTCGCGCAGGGTCGTCAGGCGGAGGAGGTTGGCTGAATGCGTGCTCGCCGGCAGGACGAATTCGCTGGCGCCCGGTCCGCCGAGGGCGTGAAAAGCATCCGACACGAACAGCAGGTCATCGACAGGAATAATGACCACGCGCGGTTCTGCCATCCCCGCGTCGATGGACAAGAAACCGTGATCACCAAGTATCGCAATGACGCTGTCTGGCAGGAATTCTCGAACCGTTGCCTCGTCGATTGCTGTGCCGAGCAGGAACAGGCGAATCAGTACATTTTGCGTCGTAATCTCGCGCGACTCGTCGAACATCTGCTGCGCTTGTCCGGGCGCAGGTGGTTTTGACTGGCCGAGCTGCTCGTTCAACGAGTCGGTATCGTAGCTCTGCGCATCGAGAAAACGCCGCAAGGTGCGAAGCTGCTCGGTTGTCGGTACCTTGATCATCGGCAGAGTGTACACTGCCGCCATGCTTACCTTCCGCGATGCTTTGCGCGAGAAAGACGTCGTCGTTACGGCGGAATTGCCATTGACGCCGGGCTCATCGGCGCGGGACATCGAAGATTCATTGCAAGCACTCGCACCCGTCGTCGACGCCGTGCAAATTAGCGACAATCGCATGGCGGCCGGGCATGCCTCGCCGGTGGCGGTAGCAGCGTTGGCGATCAGCAACGGTGTCGATGCCGTTCCGCACCTTTCTTGCCGTGATCGCAACCGTATTGCGCTGCGCGGCGACATTCTCGGTGCCGCGGTGAATGGAGTGACGTCACTCGTCGTCGCGCGAGGCGAGAAGGTTCCTGCGAACGCCGCGGTGCGCGCCAAGGGGGTGTTCAACGGCAACGCGTCCGAGCTGGCCGAGTTCGCACGGCGCGTCAACGAAGAGTCGACGATCGTCTCGCCCCCGGGTTTCGCAATTGGCACTTACTCGACCGTCTTCGCGCCGGCCCCGGGCTGGGAAGCCACGAAGCTGGAGGAGAAAATAGAGGCTGGCGCCCGCTTCCTGTTGACTCAGTCCTGCCTGAATACGGAGGTTTTGCGGAGTTACATGGAAGCTGTCGTGGCACGTCGCATTACGCATCGTGCGGCTGTCATCGTTGAGGTTCCGCTACTTACGTCGATCGAAGAGGCCCGGTCCATCAAGGAAATCCAGCCTGGCGCGCCACTGCCCGAGGACGTGGTCAAGCGCATTGCCGGGTCGCAAGACCCGGTTGCGGCAGGTGTCGAGGCTTGTGCAGAAGTGCTCAAGACTGCTGTTGCAGTCCCCGGTGTGTCAGGCGTTAACGTTCTGCACTATGGCGAAGCCGGTACCGTCGCTGAGGCAATCCGCGCGTCAGGCCTGCGCTAGCGAAGACGGCAGCTCCCACGGCCAGACCTCCAGGCCGTGTATCGCGTTGCGAATGTCCATTGAGAAGTTGACCGAGAAAACGGTTCGTCCATTTTCCAGGTCGAACAGCGTTACCGTGGATGGCGACGATCCTGCCGCGACGAAACGATCACCGATCAGGCACAAGCCGCGCCCGAATCCCTGGCGGGCAATCTTACTGTCGTCGATGCCCGAATACTCGATATCCGCTTCGTCGTAGGTCGGGAACTGGAAGCGACGCTCGCGGCCATCACGAGTGACGTATCGCAGGTGATCGACGGCCGTGTCATTGAAGATAACGCCGTCGCCGAACAGGCGCGCGTTGTGCACGCCCTCCGGAAGCTCGACCTGCGGCATGAGCTTGAGGTGAGCGCCGAGGCTGACGAGCGCGCGTGTGCGCAGTCCCGAGAACGACAGTCCCGCGTCGTCAGCGTGAACACTGTTGATGTGTAGCTGATTACGGGCAGGTGGGCCGGTATCCGAATTCGGGTCGAACCGGTGACCGTGCCATTCGCCGTCGACCTGCGCCGCATGCAGACCTATCGTGAAGTCCTGCTCATCGAGATTGAAGCCGAGGATGCTGTCGAAGCCCGTGCTCGTCAGGTATAGCACGCCGCGGTGCACACAGATTTCATGGCAGTGCTTCAGATGACGGTTGCGGAACGAACGCTGCGGTCGGAATTCGCGGTCGTAGACGAACAGCTCATCGCTTGCAGCAACGTAGACTTCGTCGTTGTGGAATGCGATACCGCGCAGACCGCGATCCCAGCCGCGGCCTGACCAGTCGATATCCGCCGTGTTCCAGTCGAGTACCTGGTGCACCGACTGCGACGCCGGGTCGATGATGAAGATGCCGCCGTGACTTTGGCCCTGTTCACTGCCGCGTACCACGGAGGTCGCGATCAGCGGCGGTATGTCAGATACTGATTCGATACGTGCCTGCATGGACACGGACGGTATAGGATTCGATATGTGCGAGCAACAGACTTGAACAAGGTCGCAGCGACCTGGACGGCATCGCTGATGCCACCA
>JAAUYD010157949.1_pt1 | contig 13572 bp, 12 predicted proteins | sample 7278101 | NCBI WGS metagenome assembly JAAUYD01 (sample SAMN14350128, study PRJNA611818) | marine sediment metagenome | isolation source: surface marine sediment (0.6m) | place: French Polynesia: Moorea | collected 2018-08
AGAATCATCTGGAAACCCTAATTTTTCGTCGTGTTAATGAACGGATTATCACTACTTTCGACATTTTTTGCGTAAGTCCTGATAAATATTATTTCTTATGTTGAATAAGACTCATAAATTAACCATAGTAGTAAAATAATAATCATATATATTTATTTTTGTATTTTATTTTTAACCTAATTAAATTTACAGACGTATTTATTAATATTATTTTTTGGCAGTAATAATTTTGGCAGCATCAATCAACATATATTTTGATTGATCGTATGCAAGACTAAGTTAATTATCACAAAAAGATTAAATGTGGTGGCATTAAAACAAAATCTTTGCTAAAGTCAACCCTTCGCAACAATATAATCCATTCAATCATAAGTTATATTAATGTAATGTTACATTTTGTCATTTAATTTAGTGTGGTTTATATGATTTAAGTTTATATAACTTAAAATTTAGTTTATTGTGTGAATAGGTCGAAATAAAATAAGTAGTTGACTTTTGACCTAGGAAAGTAGGTAAAATGACGGCAAACTTACTGCACACATCTCCACGATTATCTTTACCATCAGCGAAAAAAATTTTGCTGGTTGAAGATAATGATGTCAATAGAATGTTGCTGCGAGACTATCTAAGTCATTGTGGATATCATATTCAATGTTTGCCGACAGGGAGTAATTTCTTCAATACCATAGAAAAGTTTCAGCCGCAGTTAATTTTATTAGATCTTAAATTACCAGATGTTGATGGTTATTTCCTTTTGGAGTTAATTAAACAACAACCGAACTTAGAAGCCATCCCCATCATAATTGTGTCTGCATTCGCTTTTCAATCCGATAGAGAACATGCTATGAAGTTAGGAGCAAATCGCTATTTTGTCAAACCAATCAACCTCACTGACTTAATTGTAGCTATTGAAGAAGAGTTAATGAAGAAGAGTTGACAGTTGATGGTTGACAGTTGGTAGTTGGTAGTTGGTAGTTGGTAGTTGGTAGTTGGTAGTTGGTAGTTGACAGTTGATGGTATTAAGGAAACTTACTCATTACTCATTACTCATTACTCATTACTCATTACTCCCCACACTCCCCCATCTCACCAAAACAGGGATTTTGACATTACTGAATCGGTGTTCTAGGGCGTAGGACTATAATTTTGGATCTTTCGTGAATAATAAGAATCCCGGCTGTTGCAAAACCCTATTACTTATATTTAATCTTAAGCCATAGAATCATCAGATTTAACAATAAGGTTATGGCATTGGCAAGAATAATTGCTATGTCCTGGCGCATCAGTCCATATATCAGCCATAGGAAAACACCCATAATAAATGTAATTAACATTCCCGAGGAAACATCGTGAGCTGATTTAGTTCGCCAAGTTTTCAGCATTTGTGGCAAAAAGGCTCCAGTTGTTAAAGTTGCAGCTAGTAATCCTAAAAGCGTCAGAGCCATGAATATAATTTTGGTGGTTATGCAATCCAATTAAAGGGTAAGGCATCTACAACATTTTGGCATATAAAATAATCTTGCTGATGCCATGACCCTACTTTACAGAATAATTGTTTTTTTATATACCCTTACAACACCTTACATTGTCCGTAATATCGTAATAAATGGTCGCACAAGACAATTGCTACCATTGCTTCCACCATAGGTACAGCTCGGGGTAAAACACAAGGATCGTGTCTACCTTTACCAGCTAAAATCGTTTCTTCTCCTTCCTTGGTAACCGTCTTTTGTTCCTTTCTAATGGTTGCTGTGGGCTTAAATGCGGCACGGATAATGATATTTTCACCGTTAGAAATACCTCCTTGAATCCCTCCAGAGCGGTTGGTTACAGTACGAATTTCTCCATTCTCATCAGTATAAAATTCATCATTGTGTTCAAAGCCAGTTAACAAAGTTCCCGGGAACCCAGAACCAATTTCAAACCCCTTGCTAGCGGGGAGAGACATAACACCTTTAGCAATATCAGCCTCCAACTTATCAAATACTGGCATCCCCAATCCTTTAGGGACATTGCGCGCTATACATTCCACCACGCCACCAATGGAATTACCTTCGTCCCGAATTTTTTCAATTAAGTCAATCATTCTTTGGGCAGATTCTCCATGGGGGCAGCGAACAATATTGCTTTCTACCTGTTCTAAGGTGACATTATTGGGGTCAATGGTAGCTTCTAAATCCTTGATACGCTTGACATAGCCGAGAATTTCCACATTAGCCACTTGACGGAGAATTTTTTTCGCGATTGCACCAGCTGCTACCCTACCAATAGTCTCCCTGGCGGAGGATCTACCCCCACCTTGCCAGTTACGGATACCATATTTAGCATCATAAGTGGCATCGGCGTGGGAAGGGCGATATTTCTGGGACATTTCATCATAATCTTGGGGGCGGATATTCTTATTTTTCACCACAATAGATATGGGAGTACCTAGGGTTTTACCCTCAAATACTCCTGAAATAATGTCACAACTATCGGCTTCTTTCCTAGGTGTAGTAATTTTACTTTGTCCAGGTCTTCTGAGATCGAGTTCTACTTGAATTTCCTCGGCCGAAATCTCCAGTTTGGGAGGACAACCGTCGATTGTTACCCCCACTCCGCCACCGTGAGATTCACCAAAGGTTGTGACTCGAAAAAGATGTCCGAAAGAATTACCCATGATTTTGAGGAAAAATGTGTAGAGCTTTGATATTTTACAAAAATATCACTACTACTTAAAGACCCTGTTAAGATTTGGAAGGGAAGAGTGAAGGAGGGAAGGAGTGAGGGAGTGAGGGAGTGAGGGGAAGACATAGAAATTTAAACCAACATTTCTCAACTGATAACTGAATTAAATTTGCAGTGGAATACTGAGTATCTAAAATTATGGAACAACAACCGATTCAAGTCATTGGAGGTGGATTAGCGGGAACAGAAGCAGCGTGGCAAATTGCCCAGGCTGGCATACCGGTGATTTTACATGAAATGCGCCCCCAACGGTTTAGTGGGGCACACCATACAGAACATTTGGCGGAATTGGTTTGTAGTAATTCCTTTGGTGCCATGGCAAGTGATCGCGCGGCGGGATTATTGCATGAAGAGTTGCGCCGTCTGGGATCGGTTGTGATTGGCAAGGCTGATGAGCATATGGTGCCTGCTGGCGGTGCTTTGGCCGTGGATAGGGGACAATTCAGCCAAGATTTAACTACGACTCTAGCCGAACATCCTTTAATTGAATTACGGCGGGATGAAGTACGTGCAATCCCTGAAGGTATTGTAGTCTTAGCAACTGGGCCTTTAACTAGTCCCGACTTAGCATCAGATTTGCACCGCTTTACGGGGATGGAGTACCTCAGCTTTTTTGATGCTGCTAGCCCCATTATTGTGGGAGAATCCATTAATCGAGATATTGCTTTTATGGCTTCGCGCTATGACAAAGGTGAAGCAGCTTATCTTAACTGTCCCATGAATCAGGAGCAGTATTTACATTTCTGGCAAGAGCTAAGTCAGGGCGAGCAGGTAGAATTAAAGGACTTTGAGAGGGAGTCAGCCAAATTTTTTGAGGGTTGCTTGCCCATTGAAGAACAGGCAAGGAGGGGAGAAGATACCATGCGCTATGGTCCCCTGAAGCCAGTAGGTTTGTCCGATAGTCGCACAGGGGAGCGTTCTTATGCTGTGGTGCAGCTACGACAGGAAGATAAGGCGGGTAAACTTTGGAACATGGTAGGCTTTCAAACAAACCTGCGTTGGGGCGAGCAGAAACGCATATTTCGCTTAATTCCGGGTTTAGAATCGGCGGAATTTGTGCGTTTGGGAGTGATGCACCGCAATACTTTTATTAATGCACCCCAATTAATGTTACCAACTTTGCAATTTAAACAGCGCCCCGACTTATTAGCAGCAGGACAATTAATTGGCACAGAAGGTTATACTGCTGCTGCTGCGGGTGGTTGGTTAGCTGGAACCAATGCAGCCAGATTGGCCTTAGGGAAAGCACCTTTGAGCCAACCACCAACAACCATGATGGGGGCATTATTTGATTTTATCAGTTCTGCTTCTCCCAAACACTTCCAGCCCATGCCACCCAATTTTGGGATTATACCAGAGCTAGGTAGGAAAATAAAAAATAAGCAAGAGCGTTATGGAGTTTATCGTGATCGTTCTTTGGCTGACTTGGCAACTTGGAAAACAAGTTGGTAAGTATCCAGACAGAATTAATTACACAAATTGTCTTCCTATTACCTGTTCCCTGTTCCCATGAGTGAATTTAATTTTGTCCAACTACTTAGATGGGCGGATTCTCAATCGTTAGAGTTATAGTCTATCTTCTTTCCCCCGAGCTTGAACCCTTGCTATCACCCTTACCATCGCCCTTGCTATCCATACTTGTGACTATACCGTGGACACCAATGGCGGTAACTATACCGCCAATCAAACCCCACATTTGGTCGGTAACTACACTAATGCGTTGGGCTTGAGCACGGTGATAGGCTAAATCTAAACGTCTCTGAGAACGACTGTCAAGTCGCCTGTTAGTTCTATTTACTCTATTTGATAGATCCTGTTCTGCCCTAACTAAAGTAGAATAATCGCGGTTAAATAAGAAAATAGCTGAACCAATTATAATCAACCCAGGAATAACCAGGGAATACATGAGTAAGGACTTTTGTTCTTCTTTTTTCACTGTGGTGGGATAAAATTTATAATGCTTACTCCTCAACGATTACAGGGATTACCCGATATTTTCAGTGGGGTATTTGACAAATGCTCTCAAGGGATTAGTTCGTCTTTTATCTATATCTGCAAAATAATTGGCTGATGTTGGCTTCAGCATTTATGTTTACAGCCATGGGCAAAAATTACATTTTCATCCCCTATTTCCTGACATAGTTATTCAATGCTGACATTAGCGCTACGCGCAAGTAATAAGTAATAAGTAATAAGTAATAAGTTTACTGTTCATAGGTTTGGGCGTTCAAAAATGTCCGCGCCCTGATTGCGTAGTGCTATAACAGTATGCAGGTTAAAGGATGATCAAAACAGCATGAAATCTGCATGGTTGCCAAAGCAAAAAATTTCATCTTGGATAATGCTGCTATTGAGTGGCATTATGTGCTTGTTATTTATATTTCATCCCCTATTGTCAGTTAAGGGAGTTTCCCTGGTGGCTGCTAGTTCCATCGATAGCCTCAAACAGCAGCGACAGCAAATTAATAAACAACGTCAGAATATCAAAAAAAAAGGCGATCGCTTAACTAATTTACAACAAGAAGCACAAAAACGGCTCACAGGATTAAAAACTAACCTAAAAGTTACTAACAGTAATATTAAAGATAGTGAATATCAACTGCGACAGGCAACAAATTTGCTACAAAATTTACAAGCAGATTTAGCCACAGCAGAAGTTTCCTTCCGAGAACGTCAACAAGCCACCATTGCTCGATTGCGTTACTTGCAACGCTCACCCATACGTCAAGGATGGGCTGTTTTACTGCAAAGCCATAACTTTAATGATTTTCTCAGTCGTCGTCGGCAGCTGAAATTAGTTTATCAGGCAGACCAAACAATTTTGGCAACCCTGACGGAACAAGCCCAACAAATCGAGACACAGAAAACCCAAGTAGAAGGGAAAAAGAATGAAATTTACTTGATTAGACAGCAATTATTGGCGCAAAAAGCCAATTATCAACAACAGGCTAACTTACAATCAAATTTGATTACCCGTCTCAAAAGCGATCGCATCGCCTTAACAGCAGCCCAAAATCAGTTAGAGCGGGAGTCTCGGGAAATTACGACCTTAATCCAGAGAAAAATTGCCGAAGCCCGAGCCAGAGAAGCCGCAGCCAAAGCTAATAGTCGTAAAAATATCTTCGTTAAGGGTACAGGTATTTTCACATATCCTAGCAATGCACCCCTGAGCAGTGCCTTTGGTTGGCGCAGACATCCAATTCTCGGTTATCGTCGCTTCCATTCTGGGTTAGATTTTGCCGCCGCCTATGGTACTATGATTAGAGCTGCCGACACGGGGAGAGTGATTTTTTCCGGTTGGTATGGGGGTTATGGCAAAACCGTAATTATCAGCCACGGTAAAGGCATTAGTACCCTCTACGGACATAGTAGTAGTTTGCACGTAAGTGAAGGACAAACAGTCAAGCGAGGACAAGCGATCGCATCTGTCGGTTCCACTGGTTTGTCCACGGGTCCCCACCTCCACTTTGAAGTTCGTAAGAATGGTACTCCCGTCAACCCAGCCAATTATTTATGATTCTGCAATCAACTGCAATCAACTGCAATCCACTGCAAACAAATGCACATTTAATCATAAGGGTGCTATACTATATATAATCGAGGGCGTGTGGCTCAGTGGATAGAGCAACAGATTCCGGTTCTGTAGGTCGGGGGTTCGAATCCCTCCACGCTCGTTATTTGCAATGTTCGTGATAAATGGGGGGATACTCCGTAGGATTCACTTTGGTTGCTTTGCGATCAAAAAGCGGAAGAGAATTTTTTGAACGCCCAGTTTCAGTATATCTATATCTCTACTAATTACTTAGTAGCAGTTAGTAATAACATTTCATTTTCAATCTTCATCCTTACATCTCGACTAATATAACAATCACCATTAAGACATTCAACCAGCAAGCGAGTTGAATCATAGTAGCTAAGTAAAAATTGCTGCTGTAGGGTATTAAATCTCCAGTCTTCAAAATCTCCAGCTTCAAGCATCTTTACCTTAAGTTTTTCAAGTTCTAAACCTTCTAACTTGCTTACTTTTTGTTCCTGAGTGGGTTTTCTTTTAGAGTCTCTCCAATTAGTCTTTTTAAGATCTTCGATACCCTTTTCAAGTTTTTGAAGTATAGGTATAAGTTCAGGTTTTTTCTCGAGAATACGCTCAACATCGTTAAAACGAGCAGTATCAATGATACAACCAACAACAATAGCAAAAGCAATTACATGATCAGAATTATATTTAATATCTAGAACAAAAGAAACTGTTTTCTTCAGATTGCTATTTTTCTTTTTTCCAATATTCTGTAAATTACTGACAAGGGTAATGGAATGATTGAGGCCAACTGTACTAGCAATATTATATGCACGCGCACGACTTAGCTCAATATTGGCAGCTAGGGACAACGCTAATGCAAGATTAATAGCAAGGTCTAACTCAAGATCGTAAATGAGAGCAGGTTCGAGGTCATGAACGAGGGCGAAATCAATAGTACGATTGTTATCAAGGTTATAATGACGACTCAAAGCACGGACAAAATAGAAAGCACGGACAGCTGCTTGTTTGTAAGGCGTTTCTAATGCACAAGTTTTTTTGTTAACCCAAAGGAGAAATTGCTTTAATTTATCATCTTTTACCAGAAGGCAATCAATTTTGTATTTGATTAATTGCAGTAATTCATTTGCATTTTCTAGCATTCCTACTGATAACAGTATAACTTCTCGCCAACGTTTTTCTGTTATGTGACTTGAAAGTTCTTCTAAGGAGTGCTTACTAGGTCTCTCCTTAATCATACGTGCAGTGAAATATTCATGAAAGGTGAGGTGAGAAAAAGAATAAATTCCTCTTGCTCGTTCTATTAATAAACCATGCTGTGCCTCGACTGACTTTAAAATAGCTTCACTATCTAGTTGTAATAAATCTAAATCTGTATTTGCACCAGGCAAATTTTTAATGTAACGAATAATATGTCCCTCTACAACTTTTTGCTTAAAGAAATAATCACCCTGTTCAAAAGTTTCTAGGGCTACTTGACTCAATAAATCTTCCTTCCGTCTAAGCGATAATTTCTTATAAATTTGATCTCGTTCGATATTTCGTTTTGCGTCCCATTTTTTTAGTAAAACATCTAAACCCTCTCTATAAAGATCAGCACGATTTGAAGGAAAATTGCCTGATTCTTCAAATACCAAACATAAAAGTGTTAATAGTAATGGGCTGGTTGCTAATTCTTTTATGGGAGGTTCCTCTCGTAATTTTTGACTGAATCTTTCTCCTTTAACTAATTCATCTTTGGCACAAAACCATTTTCCAACAAAAATATGAATTTGCTCATTATCGAAATCTGCAATTTCAACTTCTGTAAATTGCTCAAATGTGTACTCTCGTGCAGCTATTCTACAAGTAATGACAAATTTATTTTTGTCAAACCGATTAGTAAGATCACGAATTTCCTTTAATACTCGGCTATTGTCTGACTCTCGAACTTCATCTAAACCGTCAAGCAATATCAGCAATCTGTCATGATTCAGAAGTTGTTCAACTAATAATTGATTCCAATTAGCTATAGATTCAAAAATATGAGATTTAATCTTTAAATTAGAAGCAAGTCCATAACTACTAAGCATTTGATTTAAGTAATCTAATAAATGAGGATTATCAGGTGCTTCAGCAAAGTCTTTTAATGAAATGAGAATCGGAATTCTATTCGCTTGAAAAGTTCCACTGATACATTGAATGACTAAGTTTTTGAGAAACGTTGTTTTACCGGCTCCTGGCTTTCCTAGAATCATTAACTTTGAATATTTGTTGACAGCATCAATACCTGGAACACTCTCTTCATCTACATTTCTAAGATTAATTCTATCAAAATTATCTGGAGAGACACGCTGCAAAAACTCAGATAGCTCCATACGTCTACGACCAGTTATCTTCTCCAGAATATTAACCTGTGTATATATGGCTTCTAATCCGATTGGTTGAGTCATATCTAGAATTCGCATTGTTCCATAGCGTTTCAAAACATTTTCATAGATAGTATCTCTTCCTATTTGGACTAATTCATCTATGGTGGATGGAAGATTATTTTTTAGATTCTCTATTTCTGCTTCTGCAATATCACCCCACTCTAGTCCAAGCTCGTCACAAATAGCTTGAAAAATTCGTTTTTCAACTGCTCTCCTAGCAAAGAAGTTAATCACAATTTGACGACTACACCGAGAAGCACCCGCCAAATAATCTTGAGTCCAACCCTTACGTTGAAAGGCTAACTTCGCTTCTCTAATACCTGTTAATGAAGCTTTTAAGGATCTTCCCATAACTTATATGCTGAAAGTTTTACTCAAGTTTGACATAACTTTAACGACTTACTCTGACCATGTTTGTAAATTTTCTTGCAAAGCTGGAAGAGTAGATTTTCAACTCAGTGAGGTCACTGTTATGAAAAATAGTTTTCAAGATTACTCGGTGCAAAACTTAAATTCCAATTGGGATACAGTTATTACTCCAGGACAACCTTCCCCAGAAATTGCTCCATATTCACCTTCCCCTCTGGCTACTCAAGGAGATATCACCACTTTTTTGAGTATTATCGGACTTGCTATTTTGTCAAAGGTGATTCTGAACACATCTTCTGAGAAGTAGTAGCTTGTGGGGGTGCGTCAGTATGAACGTGGACGTATCCTAGTTTTCCAAGATGGCTATGCGAATCCAAGATCACTTCCACAAAGAGGTTTGAAGGATTCCTCTATCAAAGGCTTAAGGTGATTTCTGAAAAAGGTTTTACCAAAACTCATAAACTGTAGGACACTGTTACCACTTGCATAATGCACAATTCCTTAAGTTTTGCTGGTATATTCATTCATTCTGGGAAATCACCTAAGCTGCTTAACTATCTATTATACGGAAAAGTTCTTTTTTATGTCATGCTTCAAGAGACAGCCCATACTTTTGATTTTGTTCGGCAATAAAGTCATCTAAACTCGAAAATTGCCCTTGCTCGAAATCATCAAGCCCACGTTGAATTCCTTTTAAAGCCTCAAAAAAATCATTATCGTCCAAACTCAATCCCAAAGCCAGAACAAAAAGTGCCATTTGCGAAATATCTTGTCCGTTACTTTCGGCACGCTGTCGCAACAGTGCCTCAATTTTTGGTGGCAATTCGAGGGTAATGGACATTGTTGATTTTTCCTCAGTGACACTGGTTTTATTATAGCGATCGCATCTTCCCTATAAACGCGATAGCACCACCAAGTCCCGCAACTTTACCCAATCCAGAAGGAGTTATATTAAACTTTGGTAGCAAAAGCCTAACCTTCAAACGCCTTGTTAGATAAAATACTTATAAAAAAATCATATAATACAGCACTTACGCAATTGTCACAATCGGTAGTTGGTGCGTAGCTTGAGCTTGCAACTGTGCGTCATTCGTTGGTATGGAAATAAAAAAATTGATCGCACAGAATTATATTCCGATGTAGATTAAAGTGAAAAATTATCAAGCCTACGTTGAGGTTAAAGGAGTGGGAGCGTCTCGCTCCCTATGTTCAAGCAGAGAGCGAGACGCTCTCACTACAATTGTTTTACCCCTCATATTAAAGTGAGGGAACCATAGCGCAACCTTATACAAAATTGGTATAACCAATTTAAAGATTATAATCAAATGCTAATAACTCAATTAACCGATGGTGTAACCACTCAAAGCCTTTTAGCTTTTACTTTAGGAGTATTCGTTCTAGCAATTACACCGGGACCTGGTATTTTAGCTGCAACCTCTTGTGCCTTGTCATCAGGTTTTCGTTCAGCACTCTCTGTAATAAGTGGAATTGTGTTTGGCGATATTATATATCTATTAATAGCAATTTTTGGAGTGACGTTAGTTACTCAGTTTATCGACAATGGGTTGATAATTGTGAAAATTTTCGGAAGTTTATATTTAGTTTGGTTAGGTTGGAAACTTTGGACAGAAAACCGAATCAATTTGGACAACAATGATGAAACGTCAAAGAAAAATGCTTTAAAAAATTTTACGGCTGGTTTCGGTATCACAATTAGCAACCCTAAAACGATTATTTTTTATGGTGCTTTTGTTCCTGTTTTTGTTGAACCAACAAATTTGAATATTAACAATATATTGTTATTGGCTACCATCATTGCCATTGTTGTTTCAGTAGTAATCGGATTTTATGCCTATTTAGCATCCCGTGCAAAACAGCTGTTTAAAAGTGAAATAGCTATGCGTAATATTAATCGAATCGCTGGAACAGTTATGTTTGGAGCTGCTGTGTTAGTTGTTCTTGTTTAGACACGAATCAAAAGATAAATGAAGTGGAGTGTACCACACCACCTTTTAAAAAATTAAAATTGGCGTTGCTGAATACAGGTATGATTTTGCCCCCCAACCCCCAATTCTGGGGGAGCAAGATAATTTAACGAACATTGCGTAGTCTGCTTATAGCTTCGCGTAGCAATATCAGTTCAGAATCCTGGTTTTTCAAAGCCAGGAGAGTTCAAATTATTCTCTTAATCCCCAATCTGTGCAATCCTGGAATCCGTATTAATCCGCGATCAATATGGCAACACAGATAAAATCTTGGAAACTCCTATTTGTATCTACCCCTGTGGGACCCCTAGGTACGGGACTAGGTGGTGGTGTAGAACTAACTCTGCATAACATTGCCCAACAAATGCTACATCGGCATCACCAACTACAGGTAGTGGCACCAGCAAACTCCACCTGGGAACATATCCCCATAGTCCAAATTCCTGGCAACTTACAAATTATTGCCCAAAGCCAGGAACGTACGGATGCCATTACCATGCCAGAAAACTCCTTATTGGCAAATATGTGGGATTATGTACGTGAGGTGGAATCGGAATATGATTTGATTGTCAACTTTGCCTATGATTGGCTGCCATTTTATTTAACACCATTTTTCCAACGCCCGATCGCACATTTAGTCAGTATGGGTTCTCTTTCTAATGCCATGGATGGGATTATTGCTCAGGTGGGCAACAAATTTCCCCATACCCTTGGCTTTCATAGTTCCCATCAAGCAGCTACTTTTCCGGGACTGACTCAACCTTTACATATTTTAAGTAATGGTATTGATGTTTCTTTGTATGATTTTTGTCCCCAAGCAAAACAGCAATTGGCTTGGATTGGTCGCATTTCCCCAGAAAAGGGTTTGGAAGATGCTGTGGCATTATCACAAAAAATGAACATTCCCTTAAAAATTATGGGCAAACTCCAGGATGAATCCTATTGGCAAAAAATTTGCCAAGACTATCCCCAGGCACCAATGGAGTATTTAGGCTTTTTGTCAACTACCCAAATGCAGAAAATTGTTAGAGAATGTCGGGCATTGTTGATGACTCACCGTTGGGTAGAGGCTTTTGGTAATGTTGCCATAGAAGCTTTAGCTTGTGGTGTACCCGTGATTTCCTATAATCGGGGAGGCCCAGCAGAAATTGTCCGCCATGGAGAAACAGGGTTCTTGGTTACACCTGATAGCATTCCCGGCTTGGTGGAGGCTGTATCTCGTTTAGATGACATTAGCCGCCATGGATGTCGCCAACAAGCAGAAACGGAATTTTCCCTGGAAGCATTGGGCGATCGCTTGGAAAGATGGTTTGGGAAGATTTTGGAGTTAAGAGTTAAGAGTTAAGAGTTAAGAGTTAAGAGTTAGGAGGAAATTGTTGGGTTATCAACTATCCGTGTCATCAGTGTCATCCATTTAATCAGTGTTCAGATATGATAAGTAGGAAAATTATCCCCCCACCTTTGCAACCAGGGGACTTACTGAGAGTAATTGCTCCTAGTGGCTGTTTACGGGAATTGACGGCCTTTGAACAAGGTGTGGAAGTTTGGCGATCGCGGGGTTATCGAGTAGAAATCATCCCCGGGATAGATGACAAATGGGGCTATTTGGCAGGTAAAGATGAAGTTCGTCGTCAACATCTAGCAACCGCGTGGCAAGATCGAGAATGTCGGGGTATCCTCTGTGCGAGGGGTGGGTTTGGTAGTACGCGGGTATTGGAAGCATGGGACTGGGGAAAAGATATCTCCCACCCTAAATGGCTAATTGGCTTTTCTGATATCACTGCGCTGTTGTGGAGTCTATGTCGTGTTGGTGTTACGAGCGTTCATGCTCCGGTATTGACTACCATTGCGAATGAGCCAGAATGGTCGAGACAAAGATTATTTGATTGTGTAGAAGGCACTTCTCTTTCGCCTTTGTCAGGTTCCGGTTGGGGGGGAGGTATAGCTACAGGGATGTTACTCCCTGCAAATCTGACAGTTGCAACTCACCTTTTGGGTACATCTCACCAACCAGATTTAGGGGGTGTCATTCTTGCTTGGGAAGATGTGATGGAGGCTCCCTACCGCATCGATAGAATGCTTACCCAGTGGCGGATGAGTGGTTGTTTGTCCCGGGTGGGGGGTATCGCTTTAGGTAACTTTAGCCAGTGCGAACCACCACCTAATATTCCTAGTTTTAGTGTAGAAGAAGTACTGCGCGATCGCTTGGGTAATTTGGGTATTCCCATTGTCTCTAATTTACCTTTTGGTCATGAAGCAGGCAATGCTGCTTTACCAGTAGGTGTGGAAGTAACTTTAGATGGAGACATGGGAATATTGGATTTTGCAGGTTGAAATTATAGCAATGGACATATTGGTTAGGACAGTATTGTTCCATTCAAGGACTGTCAATCGTCAGATGAGGTGATGAGGTGATGATGTGATGAGGAGGTGAGGAGTAAAGCAATTACAACTCCTAACTCTTAACTCCTACCGTTCGGACTTCGGCGTGAGCGCTCAGTCGAACGCTGAGCTCACGGCCGAAGCCTGTCAACTGTCAACTGTC
>JAAUYD010197073.1_pt1 | contig 13566 bp, 11 predicted proteins | sample 7278101 | NCBI WGS metagenome assembly JAAUYD01 (sample SAMN14350128, study PRJNA611818) | marine sediment metagenome | isolation source: surface marine sediment (0.6m) | place: French Polynesia: Moorea | collected 2018-08
CATTAGACACGAAGTGGCTTCCCGTAGGGTAGGACGCAAAGAAAGGATTTTCTGATAGAGAGAGAAAAGAAAATCATCCCGCAAAGGAAGCAACGCCGAAAACTGTATATCGGGGTTTGAGTAGCAACCGCGCAGTAAACCACGATAAGAACTGTACCAATTAAACACTCTGGGAATCAGACCCCTCAAACCCTTGAAATCTCGTTAAAATTTTCTGTACCAAATAGCCTTTATTTTAATTGATACACTGATAGCGTTCGCTGTAGTGATTTTTGAAACGCTTGCAGCACATTACTTTCAGCCAATGCGTGGTTTACTGTACAAATGCTACTCAAACCCCTACTCTACCAACTTTGCTGGGTGAAACAGGTGGATACAAGCGTCCCATTTTCCTACGTGCATATGTGGCTTTAAAGTGCCAGTTTACACTGACTCTCTCCTGGTTGCGTTGTTTTTCCCAAGCCGCAATCTCAAACTCCAGAATCCTGCGAGCCTCTTTCAGAGGAGCTTCGCTAACGCTAATTCGTCTTTCTAAGCACTGACGAGACAAAACAGATAATTCAATTTCAACTTGATTGAGCCAAGACCCATGTTTGGGGGTGTAGTGCAACTCTAGTTTTTCAACAATTCGACGTGCTTCTTGAGGAGGATAAATTTCATATAAAGCGGCGAGATTATGTGCGTTTAAATTATCAAGTACTAGACGAATTACTTCAGCCCTTGGAAAATATATATCTACTAAATTTTTCATTTGTAATGCAAAGTCTGCCTTAGTACGTTGCTCAGTTACCTCAATATGTCGCCACCCAATTAATGGTTGAAAGCAAGCAAACAAGTTAACAGTACCATTGCGCTGATATTCATAGTCGTAGCGTTCTGGCTGTTTGGGTTGAATCGGCAAAGACTCTCGAACGTCTTTTAAAAGTTGGTATGGACGCTCATCAAAACAAACAACAGGACGTTTTGGGTCGTATGGTTGACTATATAAATCCAACAAATTTTCCATTCTTAAAACATATTCAGCATCAACTTTTGGGATACACCACTGTTCCTTTAACCACGGTTTTATTTCGTTTTTTTTAAAGTGCGACGAATCGTTTCATCGCTAATTAAATCGACAATACCGATGGTGACTAATCGATCTGCTAAAAGTTGCATTGTCCAGCATGTTCTGCCATCAGGTGGTGCTGAACATGCTGTCGCTACTAAAAACGCTTCCTGCTCACCGTCTAATTTCCGAGGTTTGGGAGGATGTGGACGGTCAAATAGGGCTGAGGAGATTACTTCTTGGGCATATCTTGCACGGGTTCGTTCTACAGTCGAAACATGTATTCTTAGGCGTTCCGCAATCGTTGTGTCTATCTCCCCTTCACTCGCCATCAAAAGTATATGGGCGCGGGTGATACTCCTGGCTTTTGCCTCACCTCTTTTAGTTAGCGATCGCAGCTATTCTACTTCCTCATCACTCAAGTTGACAGTATACTTTTTTGCCATGATATTAGCCTCAAAGTCTAAATTGAGCATACCAAAAAATTTGTCTCACCCAGCACAGTTAACTTGCCAGAGTACTACTACTCCACCACATTAGTTCTGCGGGGTAAAACAATTGTAGTGGGAGCGTCTCGCTCCCTATTTCCAAGCAGGGAGTAAGATGCTCCTACTCCGTTAACCAGGCAAAATTAATGTGGTCAAATACTACTGTTCCACCACATTAGTTCTGCGGGGTAAAACAATTGTAGTGGGAGCGTCTCGCTCCCTATTTCCAAGCAGCGAGCAAGATGCTCCTACTCCGTTAACCAGGCGAAATTAATGTGGTGGAGTACTAGAACTAGAGATTATTTGAGGTCATTTATAGACGCTCCAAAGTTGATATGGAAGGGAGTTTGATCGATTACTAAAGCTGGAACTGACTTAACTCCAGAAGCCTCTGCTTCAGAAATTCGAGACTTATCAGTACCAAGATGCACTACTTCAACTGCATACTTGGAAGGGTCAAGAGCTTGTGCAAACTGCTGCTCTGCTGCAACACATACTGAGCATCCTGCATGGTAAAACATTGCTTTTTTCATAATTTCATCTCCTAGAAATTGTAGATTTTACTGATTCCGAACAAATATATGCTTGAGAAACGAATATTTAGTTAGGACTCCTAAATAATAAATAGAGATAAAAGATATTGTCAAGTGCTGAAATCAAAAAAACTTGGAAACTAGGAAAATACAAAATTTAAAAATCATCTAAACAGTGTCTTCTCTATTTCCCCCTTTTAGGCTCACTAGGGTTTTATGGTTGACGATTTGCAAAGACCTCATTAATATTTAGGAGTGCTAATTAAAAGATTGATGAAAGGAAAGAATCATCACTAATCCATTTACTACATCCAACAAAGATCCCATTCAGCCGAAAGTGATCGCTGGTCTGGCGAAAATCGGTCTGGCATTGAAAAGTCAAGCTTGGCAAGATGCAGGCATACAAGGATTGACACCGACCCAAGGGCAAATCCTGGCTTTGTTATGTTCCCGAGGTTTAAAGCCGATGCGTCTGTCGGCAATAGCTGAGGGGCTGGCTGTTAAGCCAGCCACAGCTAGTGATGCCGTAGCCGTATTGGTTGAAAAAGGTTTGGTTCGCAAGGTTAGGGCACCAGATGATGGGCGTGCCATTGCCATCAGCCTCACCACACAGGGACAGGGTGAAGCTAACAGGGTAGCAAGCTGGCCCGATTTTCTACTGGCGGCAGTGGATGAACTCTCAGAGTCAGAGCAAGAAATTTTCTTGCGGGGTTTAATCAAGATGGTGAAAGTGCTTCAGGAGCGAGGACAAATTCCCATTGCCAAAATGTGTGTTACCTGTCGCTTCTTTCAACCAAATGTTTACCCTGACTCGGAGTGCCCCCACCACTGTGCTTTGGTGAATGCTCCCTTTGGCGATCGCCACCTGCGGCTGGAATGTCCAGAACACATAGCTGCTGAGTCAGAGGTAGCAGAGCAAGTTTGGCGGACGTTCTCACGCAGCAGTCCAGGAAAGCAAACGTCTCAGTCGTAACATCTATTCATTTCAGAACAGCTTTTAGGGACTTCCAAATAAAAAAATATCCCAAAATAAAATTGCGATGCGGGTCGAAAAGCCCGCAAACGAACGAGGATGGGCAGGATGTCACGCTGTCGCCTACGGTGCTCCATCCCACCAGATGGAATAATTTATTTCTTGGTGTTTCCTTAAGAGGCTGAGTTAACTGCTAGAGTTTTTCTCACTATCGGATTTTCGACCTTGTCCAGCCATTTATGCCAGAATTTGGCGGCTTGTGCCTCTAAATTTGGAGCATAGCGAGCTGTAGCGGCACGCAATTGGGCAACGCTGATACCAGGGGTGGTACTAATTTCGCAAGCATGACCGATAAACCAATGCTCTAGTCCCTGCGTCGTTACCTCTGGGTGAAACTGCAATCCCAAACCACATTCGCCCCAAGCAAAGGCTTGGTTGACGTACTGGGAACTAGAAGCCAGATGAGTAGAGTCTTGAGGTAAATCGAAGGTATCTCCATGCCAATGCAGTACGGCAGTATTTTCAGTTCCTAAACAGCTTAAAGGTGACTGTTGACCTGCATCACTAAGTTTTATAGGTGACCAGCCAATTTCTTTACCTGAACCTGGATATACTTTGGCTCCTAGTACTCGTGCCATGAGTTGAGCGCCCAAGCAAATTCCTAAGGTGGGTACATCAGCGGCTAAACGTTTTTCCAGTAAGCGGAATTCTTCCAGGAGAAAGGGATAATCCTGCTCATCATAAGCTCCAATTGGTCCACCTAATATCACGAGTAAATCTGGAGCGAGAGGATCGAACTGTTGGAGATAACCTGAACCCGCCTCAAGATATTTTACAGCATAACCTCGTTGATGCAGAACAGAACCTAAGTTACCCAAGTCTTCAAAGGGAACGTGTCTGATAATAATGGCATTTTTCATCTTTTGTACCTTACTAAAACAATGTAGAATTTGACTTGTGATAATTTCACCAAAAACCTATCCCACTATTCTAAAAATGCTTATTTGCTGGAGTAAAATTTTCCTGAAAGGCTCGATTTTTCGTTTTTATCTTTAACAATATTTGAGCTTTTCAGCAAAAATATGATTAGTGGGATAGGTTCACCAAACTTTAGAGGGAGAGCATCAAAATAAATCTTGATATTTCCTTTAGTTAAGAAGACCTTCGCGTCCAAAGCTTTCGATACCACGCTCGCAGTCAAAAATACCCACTTCTGTTGCCAGCGCCATTATGCCTGTGTAATCGATACGCATCAAGTTAATCTCGTTCATGGCAACGCAATCAGCGATGACTCGTTCAGTGTGAGGAAAACCAATTTGTTCTAGCATGGCTTTCCAGACAATCAGTTCCATGTTGGCAAACCAACGTACAGGCTTGGGTAGCATGTCAATAAAGAAGTCCTTTTGCTCCCTGTTTAGCTGACTGTAAATATATTTTGCTAAGTTCTTAAAGATACTACCGTGAGCCAATTCATCACAACGGTGAGTATAGACCGTCAGGCGGTTGAAAGATTTGATGGTCGGGTCATCTGCCAGCACATTCAGGTAGTCGCTGATAAATACCTCGGAGACAATTGCTGTTACCAATTGAACAATAATTTTCTGCCAAGTTTCGGAGCAGTTAAGTAGTTCGTTATGCATGTTAGTAACTAAATTAAAGTCCGGTAGCTTCAGCGACTGTAAACCCCTTCCCTTACGAGTGATACTACAGGCATGATTCACCAGCAATACGTGATAAGCTTCGTCCACCAGTGTTTGGCTGGCAATCTGCTGGCTGATTTCGTCCTCTATTCCTGGAATATCCTTGTAAATGATGTGGTAACAGGCAGGAGCAATCACCTTGGCTTCAATGTCAATTGTCTTCTCATTGTATGCGAGCCATCCGCATGAGAGGATTTGGTTTTGCACTTCTTCAGGTGCTTGTAAGAAATCAGGGTGGTTTTTAAAAGGCAGTAGATCCGTGCGGAAATCTGGCTTAGTATCGTCATCAAGGATAGGGTTGATGCTTGGTTCTTCTTTCTTTACTTGTGCGCGTCGATGCCAATTGCGGCTAATTTTTTGCAGCAAGGAGCGACACTGAGAGATATCCTGTCGATGATTATGACCTGTGTTGTTAGAAATGGTATTCATAGTTGTAGATGTCTAATACAAATTGTTTCTTGGTGAATCTATAATTGCGGAGTGAGAAATTTTGAGAGGAGCGGGAGGTAGTATGAGTATTGACCATATAAGGAAGCAATGAACAGAAACTGACGTTAAGGCTCAAACTTATTTCCTATAGGCATTTCAGAGCTTAATACCCTTTAACAATCTTTACTCGAACCCCTTTCTCCCCTACTCCCCAATTCCGTATTAGCGGTAGGCACCGGCAGCAAAACCGCCGTGAGCGCCTTTCAGCCCGTCTTCAGAGCTATATATTTTAGCAACGGTATCTGTTTCCGTATCGATTTTGATCAAGTAGTTAGAACGGTAACTAGCTACATAAACGGCACTACCATCTGCTGAAGGACTCAGACCATGAGCGATTTGAAAATCAGCTGGCAAACCTTCACCAGGCTTGAGACGCTTAATAAACTCAGGATTGTCAATGTTACTGATGTTATACACCGCCACATATCCGTCCTCGCCAAAGGTGCCATCTAGGGAATCCTCTTCGGCAACATAAAGCTTGTCGCCTACTACAATCAGGTCAGAAGGGTTACGGAAAACACCTGTTTCATCGGCAGTAGTTGCAGTATCAATAATCCGCTTTGCAGTTCCCTCAACTGCATCGATTAGCCAAATTCCGGGGCCAACAACATCAACACCTTCTGGGGTTAAAGAAGTTGGACCATACTGCATGTTGGCAGTGTAAGCATAGCGATCATCAATCCAACTGACATAATGCTGGAATCCACCATTGCCCTCAGGGGAGCTAAGGGTGATATTATCCTCGTAGTTCAGGGCATTGTTTTCGGGATTAACGCTATATAAATCAACGTCATACAAATCCCAGTAATAACTAGGTGACAATGCGATGGTACCGGAGGGGTTGTAGAAAACGCCGTGGGTTTGCTCGGTAACCCCTCCAATCACTAGGGGGTCAAAACTTTCTACAAGCTTGTTAGTCTCATCGTTAATGAAAAAGAGGCGATCGCTAGTCCACTGGGAAAACTGAAGTATGGGCGATCCGGGCTGAATGGATGGACCATGAACCTGGTTCCAAGCCTGTGTAGGCCAAGACTGAATGGGTTGACTATCATCGACCTGGGATAAACCTGTGGGGTAAACAGTGGGTTCGCCTGCTTCAGCGGTTTTAAAAGTAGAGACCACACCCAAGTCAGCAGTCCCTGTCTCCCAGTCAATGGAACGGACTTCAACCCCGACAATAGCATTGGCAATCTGTAGAGAACCATTTACTGTGAGATAGATTTTCTGCTCATCAGGAGTAATCAGGATATGCTCGACAAAAGTAGATTCAATAAAGCCTTCATTAGAAGCTTTATAGGTTCCGTCTCCAGGAATTTCTTCAACTTGACCCCGTAAGACACCCCCAGGAATGTTGAATTCGTTTGTATGCACTTGTAAATAGAGGTTGCCAGCCAATAGCTCATCTGCATACTCTGAAACTGTTTTAGTCGTCAGGGGATTTATACCACTGAGGACATCACTCAAATGGTGGTCAGGGACTCCATTAGAGGTATTAGTATTATTAGCAGAGTTAAAGGAGTCAGCATTGTCCCAGATACCAGTGATGGTGTTGTTCTCAAAATCGAAGACCACATCATCATCATCTACACCAGGAACACCAAAAATATTCAGAGTATGTGGTCCAATGCGTTCAGCCCCCTGAGCACCAGAATGAAGGTGAATAGCAGTAACATCATCTGCGGTCTCTGGCGTGGAAGTTCCACCGAGGTCTATTCCTGACAGTTGAATCGTGTACTTCACAGCAGGACCTTCTTTGTCGAAGAGTGCTCCTGTGGGATCTAGAACCAGGTCCATGATGCCACTAGCACCACTACTAATAGGGCTAGGTTCACCTTCAGGGACATAAACCTGATCTGGAGTTAACTCAGCCTCAAAATAACGAGGTTCAGTGGAACGAAGTTCTGTTTCAACATTTTTCCAACCATCAATATCATCTAATTTGACCTTTAGGAAGTCGTCAGTTTCAGTATTGACTAGGAATAACTCTCTACTATCCTCACTGGAGAGACCATAGAGAACTCGATTTAGCTCAAAGTCAACATCGAAGTGAGCCAAGTTCCCCCATTGGTCTTTTCCTTGGAGATGAAGAGTATACTCCCCGTCAGTTAAAACACCACCATTAATTTGCTCTAATAGTGGACGGTCAAAACTAAAGCTACCATCTGCCCACACTTTCTTAGTTACATCAGTGAAGTTTTCATCATCGAAGCTTGCAAACAATCTCGTGACTAGGCTTTTATCAGTAATAGTTCCACTGATGGTTGGATCTGCTGTAATGCCGTCGGTATTAGTGCCACCATCATGAGCGGTGTCATTTGCTAAAGTGGCTTCTAGTTGAGGATGCTCATAGTCTTTGTTTTTAACTATTTTCCTGAAAACTTTCTTGGCATCCTTGCGAGTAATTTTTCCGTCTCCGTTAAAGTCACGGGGATCGTCTGGCTCTACTTTGGTTTTACGGGACTTGAGAATCAAATCGAGATCCTCATAATCAACATCCCCGTCACTATCTGCATCACCCCTTAAAGATTTAGTGTAGGTGAAATCGACATCCTTGAATGGATTTGAGAAGAAACTATTTCCTGTAAGGGAAGCATCTTTCTTAATGCCAGTAATGATATCTATACTTTCATTATTTCCCAGTGCTCCAGTGGTGTTTCTGTTTTCTACATCAGCACCAAACGTTTTGATATCTGGCAACACAAAAGCGCTATCGTTTGGCAAAAAGGAGTTAAAGTCAGCGATCAAAGCATCTACAGACAATAGCTGGTTTGTCCCTGAATTGAAATTGTAAGCTCCTGGGAGCAATTCGTATCCTTCTCCTGCCAACTTTTCATTTAAGCCGAACGTAGCTGATATGGCGGTCTGAGTGTTTAAAAACACTTCCGTCTGATCCATGATTATTTCTCCGATGTTTTCTTTTTGCAGCAGAAAGTTGTGATTTAGCTGGCTATTACACTCAGTGAAGTAACTAATTGGCGTTCAGTAATATTATTGCTGCCGATACTTTATACATTAAACTTAGATATTCATGTTACACATCCGACTTTTCTGCTTATTGGAGTGCAGTATTCATACCTGACGAATGCATGAATGTGATCGCACAATTGCAGAAAACTGTATTGCAATTGTTTGGTTGTTTAAGATTTAGTGGATTTATGATGTTTTGTATTTGCTCAAAACCCTGAGGTTCTGCATTTTTACCAGCATATTCTAAAATCACCTTGACAACTGCCATACAGGCTTACCTGGTCACCAATGCTCTATTCTCAAGTATTGAGGAGATACCCTTGTTGGTAGTTTCCGTAACGCTACCCTGTAAGCAGAATCTATATAAATACTTAAAGAAAGCAACTAGAAGATGTTTTTGTGATGAAGGTTGTACGTAATTTGTTGCGATTCACACAACTCACTACTTATTATTTACTGAAGTGACGAATTATTAATTGAGTCTTGGATATTTATTTATCACAAAACTATTTTGTAACTTTTTTCATTTTGATTCCAAAATGAAAAAGGTATAATTAATAATCTTTCAAACTCTCTTTTGAAATAAACAATACATTACATTTCCTGAGGAAAACAATGAAAAAAATAATTACTTTAGCTTCCATTACGATGGTTTTGACATCAGCTTTTATGCAACCAGCCGCAGCGCGAATAAGACGAGGTAATTTATATGGTGTAATGGGAGCAAATGCTGTTGATATGACTGGGCAATTTAAATTATTTGAGACAGAAGATACAGACTCAAATCTTTACAGAGGTTTTTTTAAAGGGGCAATTGTAGATTATGTTAACGGTTACGGGGGAATATTTCGTGGAGTTGAACGACCTTTTAAAAAGTCCAGTACAATCTTTGATGTTGGAAATCTCGTAGTAGATGTGGTAAAGGATGATAATTCTAATTTGGTCATAGTTAACAATTTCTCTGATTTTGATATTGACGATGTTAACACCTACGTTAGATATAGTTTTTATGGACAAAACGAGTCCGATGCAATTAGTAGTTGGTTATTGTCCACAACAAGGCTTGAACAAGATCAGAAGGAGAATCAAGAGTTGCCATTTATAAATAATTTGGCACATATTTTGGATAGGTTCTCACTAGTACGTGCAATAAACCCAAACTATATCAACACAACAATTACCTCTGATAATGCTGACAGACTTTTTGAATACTCTATAGACGAAATTGCAGCTGTTTCAGTTCCTGAGCCTCAACCTGTCAATAATATAGCTAGTTTATTGGCATTAATATTTGCTACTTATTTTGTATTAAGACGCAATATAAAGCAGGATTAAACGGCTAAAACTGTTAGAAAGTAAATAAATTCAGTTTCAAAATATTTTAACAATACAAACTTTGGAGAAAATGATGAAAAAAATCATAGCTTTAGCTGCAATGACTATGTTTTTAACATCAGCTTTTATGCAACCAGCTGCAGCGCGAATAAGACGAGGCAATGTATACGGCGTAATGGGAAGTGACGACACAGTTTTTGAGTCCCAATTTCAATTATTTTATACAGATGAAAGTGGTAATGAAATTCTTGATGATGCACCATCAGATAGTAAAAAAGGTATTTTTAGAGAGGTAATTGTAGACTATGCTGATGGCGAGGGGGGATTGTCTTCCGACCGTAGTACTGTTGAGAGAGCATTTAGAGAGGATACAAAAGAATTTGTTATTGGAGATTTAGTAGCAGATTTGTTTCAATTTCCCAATTATAATCAGGAATTCGTTAGATATAGGATTTTTGAAGAATATGGAACAACTAGTCAAGCCCAAACCAGTTGGATATTAAATATAACAGATTTATTTACTTTAACAAACACCGATTACACTAAGCCAGAGAATAGGGAAAAAGCTCTAGAATCCGCTGTGAATGATTTGTCATATATATTCGAGAAGAATTTGTTAGAAGCTACAAGAGGTGTGCAGTATGTCTACTCTACAGAGATATCTAATACAGGCTTATTTGATATCGATAGCATTGATCCATTCGTTTTCGGATTACGCGATATTGGAGATGTTACTATTCACAAAGTTCCTGAGCCTCAACCTATCAATAATCCAGCTAGTTTGTTGACATTAAGTGTTGGTGCATATTTTGTATTCAAACGCAGAAAAAAGCAAAATAAAACAGCTAAAAATGTCACTATATAAACATATGCAAGCATACTATTGTGGAACTTACTACAAATTAACAAACGGCTAATTTTTGATTTTTTATACAGAGTAAGCTTTATTTCACATTCATCAAAATCACACAAATAGCATCGTATTTCATCAGCCTTGGTGTACTCAGTTCATGGCAACTACTTAATATGCAACTAACAAATCAAAACGTTGAATATTTATTAAATCTCATTTATCACCTTTTCATTAGATGCAGTCTACTCAATGCGGGTTTAATCTTTTATATCTTAGCATCTACACCAGCTATAGCTCAGATAATACCAGACTTAACTTTACCTAAAAACTCCATAGTTGCACCCAATTGCAGCAACTGTGAAATTACTGGTGGCACTACAGCTGGAAATAATTTGTTTCATAGCTTTCAACAGTTCTCTATCCCAACAGATAGCAGTGCATATTTCAATCATGCCGCAAATATTGAGAACATTTTTAGTCGTGTCACTGGTAACTCTATTTCATTCATTGATGGGTTAATCCGTACCAATGATACTGCTAATTTATTTTTAATTAATCCGAATGGGATTGTTTTTGGTCCTAATGCTTCCCTCAACATACAAGGCTCATTTTTTGGCACTACAGCTAATAGAGTAAAATTTGCCGATGGAACTGAATTTCGAGCTACAGCAAACCAGTCTACTCCCCTACTTACTATTGCCGTACCTATAGGTTTAGGATTGGGGAAAAAGCCAGGAAAAATCGTAAATCAAGCATTCTCATTTGATGCTAACGACAATCTTGTTGGTCTTCAAGTACCTGCAAATAAAACCTTAGCACTAGTGGGTGGAGAAATAGCGATAGAAGGGGGTTTCCTAACAACATCAGGGGGAAGAATTGAGTTAAGTAGTGTCTCAGGCAATAGTGTAGTAAATCTCACACCAATAGATAAAGGGTGGGCTTTGGGTTACGAAGGTGTGCAAAACTTTCAAGACATTAGCCTATCCCAGGCAGCTTTTATTGGTTCCAGTGATTTTCTCCAAGGAGCCGATATCCAGATACAGGGAAAATTTGTCACTATTACTGAAGGGAGTCAAATTGCTTCTGTGGCTGTAACTGGTTCTCAACCCGGTAATTTTAATATCCGTGCCTCAGAACAATTAGAACTAGTGAGTAAACCAGAAGATTTCTTCATCACTGGTATATTCAATTACGTTGAAGGAGATGCCACTGGTGTCGGAAAAACACTGACAATTGAAACAAAACGGTTCATTGTCCAAGGAGGGGCACAGGTATCAACAAATACTTTTGGCACTGGACAAGGAATAGATTTGACGGTAAGAGCTTTGGACTCCGTTGAATTGCTGGGTAACTCTCCCGTTTTTGGTATCCCAAGCGGTTTATTTGCCAGAGTTGAGGAAGGAGCCACAGGTAATGGTGGCACCTTAACTATTGAAACTGGAAAGTTGTTAATCCAGGGAGGAGCGCAGGTATCAACTGAAACTTTTGGTGCTGGGATTGCAGGGGATTTAAAGGTTATAGCGGCTGATTCCATTAAACTTGAGGGTAGAACATCAGATAGCATCAATGGTAGCGCTTTGTTGGCTCAAGTGGCTCCTGGAGCAACTGGTGATGGAGGAACTTTGACTATTGATACTAAAACCTTAGAGGTTTTTGGTGGAGCACAAATTTCCACATCTGCTCGCAGTGGTGGAAAGGGGGGAACTTTAACGATAAATGCTGCTGACTCTATCCTGTTGAGTGGAACTGCTCCCAGTGCAGATGATTTGAGTAGAAGTAACATTTTAGTTTCCGCTGAGTTAGGAGCTACCCGTGATGCTGGAGAATTGAACATTACAACAGGACGCTTGATTGTTGAAGATGGAGCCAGAATATCAGCTGATAATTTCGGTTCGGGTAAGGGGGGAACTGCAACATTAAATGTGAGGCAGTTACTAATTCGCGACGGAGGGGAAGTTAGAGCAGCTTCCTTTAGTGAAGGTTCTGGTGGTACTTTGAATGTCAATGCCACTGAGTCTGTAGATATAATTGGTACTAACACAATTGGTTCTAAACCAGTTGTCAGCACCTTATTCAGTCAAGGACTGGCATCAGGTAAAGCAGGCAACCTTAATATCACCACCCCCAAACTTAACGTCCGGGATGGGGCAGAAGTAACCGTAAGTGGCAAAGGTTCTGGTTCTGCTGGTAATTTAACAATTATAGCCAATGAAGTTCGTCTCAACACAGGAACTTTAACAGCAGAAACCAATGCTGGAGAAGGGGCAAACATTAAGCTACAAAACTTCGACCTCTTGTTAATGCGAAATCAAAGCCTAATCTCTGCACAAGCCTTTAACAATGCCAACGGTGGCAATATTAACATTGATGCAGCTAAGGGTTTTGTGATTGCCATTCCCAACGAAGACAGCGACATTAGTGCCAATGCTTTTGAAGGACGTGGTGGAAACGTCCAAATCAACTCCCAAGGCATTTTCGGTATAGAACCTCGCTCCCAGCAAACCGATAAAAGTGATATTACAGCCAGTTCAGAATTAGGAATTCCAGGAAATATCAATCTCACCACCCCAGACAATAGTAGTATCCAAAATAACCTTACCGACTTACCCGACAATCAAATTGATACTAACGCAATCATCGCCAATAGTTGCATTGCACGCAGCAACAAGCGTCAAGAAAACTCTTTTACCATTACAGGTCCTGGTGCTTTGCCCACTAATCGTCCTGGGAATGTTTTGGTTTCTACCTACACCACTGGCGAGGTGAGAGGTGTGAAAACTACACCCCGTCCCTGGAAAAAAGGCGATCCGATTATCGAACCTCAGGGTTTATATCGGTTGAATAATGGACAGTTGTTACTGAGTCGAGAATGTTCTAATTAAGGTGTTTCTGAATCATGGGATGATTTCGCCCAATCTGGAACGGATTTTCAATAGTTCCAACCGCCAATTCATCCCGCATTTATGCAACGTCCTCATTAATACCGTGCGATCGCATGATTGTATGTTCTATTTTGCCGAAAACTGGGCGTTGCACAATAGAGGGATGAAGTAATGAACCACAAAGACGCATTAGACACGAAGTGGCTTCCCGTAGGGTAGGACGCAAAGAAAGGATTTTCTGATAGAGAGAGAAAAGAAAATCATCCCGCAAAGGAAGCAACGCCGAAAACTGTATATC
>JAAUYD010208514.1_pt1 | contig 13565 bp, 8 predicted proteins | sample 7278101 | NCBI WGS metagenome assembly JAAUYD01 (sample SAMN14350128, study PRJNA611818) | marine sediment metagenome | isolation source: surface marine sediment (0.6m) | place: French Polynesia: Moorea | collected 2018-08
ACATCCCCCAAAGAATCAATGACGGCATGGCGAATATGTCTTGCCTTGATGTTTCCTTCAGTCACGATATTTGCGCCGATGATTCCTTTAGAAACCACGATATTTCCCTCTGTACTTACATCCGCCTGAAGAATCTCATCAGCTGCAAGCGTTTTGCCTTTGACACGGTATCCCTCCTGCACGCTGCCGACGACCTCAATATGACCGTCAAAATCGATGTGGCCGGTTTCAATACCTAAATCTCCCGAAATTGTAAGGACATTGGAAACACAGAGTGTGCCGTCATCCAAGACTTCGGGTCTTCCTTTTATCTCGGCCGAAAATTTATGTGGATCCTCTTCCAATCTTTGGACACCCATCCCGCAAGAGACCTTGACTTCCTCAAATTGAGGAGGCGGAACAGAATTGCCGAAAATGTCTTTCCCCGGTGCACCATCTGTCGGTGGAATAATTTCAGCGATAATTTCTCCTTCCTCGACCTGAGGAATTTCACCGCGGTTTTTAAAATCAATGGCCCCGGATTCGTCAATGGTGCCGGCTTTTATCGTATCCGTCTCAAAGTAATACTTTATTTTCGGTGGCTGCCCAGGTTTGACCGGTTTGCCCTCAGCAATTTTCCATGGCTCCCCCAGAGAAGGCCCGGATGCAAGGTATTCGACTATATATGCATCATCTATGACGCCGAAAGAAATTTTTTCCCTTTCTAAAAGACGTTTTAACGACTCAATAGCCATCGCAGGTGCCAGCGCTTGTAGGGGACAAATGTATGCATTCATTCGGTCTTCGGCTATCATCAGCTCATATCCCGAGTCATCGCGAATTTTTCTACCAATCTTTAAGCTGTCTTCCTTTTTTTCTTCTCTAATTTTGCTAGTTACTGCCAGCTTATCCTTGAGTTCCTTTTGACTTTCGAGAATGATATCTCTTTGTTTCTCAGATATTATTTTAGCGTGGATCAGGATGTCACCTAGAAACATATAATCGCCGTCGGAGCTCAACCGTTTTTGATCCTTGAGCGCTCGACTGATTTGCTCTTTGGTTGCAAAGCCGTGTTTGACTGCAAGAGTGCCAAACTTACGCTCTAAAACTTTGGTGCTGGTCATTACAAAAACCTTCAAAGGAACTTCAGGAATGACGTAAAACAATCAATAGAGTCTGCTGAAGTGTCGTAAAGATAGGGACGGTCCTACCCCAATAGATCGCAAACAAAATGGGACTGGCTTTTATCCATTTGATTTAGATAGTAATATTCAAATTATAGCTGCAGATTACAGCGCCTGGGCAAATGGGTTGTAAAAGTCGATTATAAATCACATTTTGTTGGCCCTTCGGGCTCCGCGATAGCGATCTGTCGGGAAACCCAATGGCACCCCATCTTCTGCGTTGCCAAGTGATTGCGGTAGACTACTACAACTTCACCTTAGGATGCCTTGTTGCAGCGAAGCGGAAATTCCGTCGCCGGGGAAGCTGGGGCACCCTCTACTTTCGCTCAACTAGGTTCCTACAGCATTATCTAAAATTGAAGATAATTTGTCAATTTTATAATTAATCCAAAATCAAGCAAGGACGGGCCTGTCGAGTGATTGCTAATGTGGACAACAAGTACCTTGGGCCGATTGGGATTGATCGCGCCCAGATCTTTGACGAGAGCGGTCTGCAGGGAACGCAAATATCAGGCTGATCCGCGTGTAATTGTGCGGCATTTGAAAACGGAACATTCGGCTATCTTCAGGTCTAGTTACAAATGCCTCAGGGTGTTCGAAATTTAAAACTTCAGTTAGATAACCCGGCCTTCCTCATGGTAGTGATTATTGCATCGTAAACTTGATCCGCTGTATAAAAATCGCTTCTGAACGTTTGCACGCCATCTGGAGAAAAAATTATCAGAAGTGGGATGGTCAGATTGCCAACTTCCCGGAGTTTTGCCTTTCCCGCGGGGTTGTTGCCGGTGATATCCACTTTCATCGGCACAATATTTTCATGGTAAAAAAGATTCACAATTTTTGGACTGTTTAAAACCCCCTGTTCCAGTGCTTTGCAGTTCAGACACCATTCGGCGGTAAATACCATTACAACGATATTGCGATTACCGATTGCCGCTTCATACTGTTGAGGAGAGAAATATATCCAATTAATCGGGCCCCGATCGGTTAGATGAATTGCTCCCCAAACCGAAAAGGCCACGACCAGAATACCGATACCGGCGAAAACTGATTTTACTTTTATTCCGGATGCGATCTGCAGCGTTCGATAAGCGAGCCAACCTCCGCCAGCCATGCTAAAAAACATTACCGGCCACCAGTACAGCTTGCTTGGAGGTGTTGCCGGGTCAGAAAATAGTGATACGAGAGCGACGCCAATAAAATAAGCCGCTGCAGCCAGCATGAAAAGTCCCATAACTTGTTTGATTAGCACGCTGGCCGGTCCGGTTTTCGGCATTTTTTGAACCAAAGCCGGTGAGGCGGAAAGGACCAGGTAGGGTAAAGCCATCCCGATTCCGATCGCGGCAAAAGTAGTCAGGGTGGTAGCTGCTGCTTGTGTCGACGCCCAGGCAGCAGCGGCACCCATGAAGGGTGCTGTGCAAGGCGTCGACAGAATAGCTGCAAGAATTCCCAGCCCAAAACTACCATGAAGCGTATCTTGTTCGGGATTGATCATGTATATGAATCCGGGCAGCTTCATGGAAAAAAATCCGAACATTCCAGTGGCCATCACACCAATAATGATTCCGATCAGGAATGTAAATGGGGGGTATTGGAACAATTGATTGGTGGCGCTGAATCCGCTGAACAGGGCGATCATGGTCCCCAATACGATCCAGAATATCAGTACTCCCAGGAACATTGCCAGTCCCAGCATAAAACACTGCCGACGGTTTTTTGCTACATGTGACAGACTGATGATTTTAATAGGGATCAAGGGAAGCACGCAAGGCGTAAAATTGAGCAGCAGACCACCGAATGCGGCGGTAATAAGCAGCAGAACAAGGCCTAAACCGGTAGTATTTATTGAAAAGTTCCAGCCGAAAAGATCAAATTCAACACTTCGGGAGCCCTCGGCCGCCGTATCTGATTCATAACCTGCGAACAATTCATGATTGATTTTCGATATGGGTGTTCCGGCTTCGACCACCTCAAACGAATCTTCAATTTTAACTTTTTGGGGAAATAGGCAGTAATTGGCAGAACAGGCCTGATATTCAAACTCCAGTTTGATGGCCCTTTTTACCGGTTTTAGCGTTTCTTCGAGCTTGATGAGCAGATAAATAATAGTTTTACCTTCAAAGGACATCAAATCTCCGGCAGCATACTGCACTTTAATCGGCACGGCCGGGGGGAAGCGGGGGGTTTCCATGGTTAATCCCGGATCGGCATCGACCACGGTCACTTTTGTAGGATAAGGTTTGAAATCCTCGAACGGTTTTACCTGTCTTGCATCGGCATTGATGTGGTATCCTTCTTTGATATCGGCCACAATTGCCAGAATTATTGAATCACCGGGCCGTGCCCGATCTGTCGACCAGGCAGTTGTAATAGTGACTACCTCCTCATCTGATGCACCCGGATCTTTAGCCGCTACAAACTGCAGTCCGGTGACAATCATGGTAATTGATACTAGCAGTAACAGACAATACGAAATTCGGTTCATCTCTAACCCTCATCGCGGCTAAAAAACGGCCAGTCGATCAATAGAGAAAATTTTTAGTCCTGAATGCAATTTTACACCAGCCCAGCTTCCGGCTATCCCGGCATGGAAAACTGGATCTCGCTTACATACCCCATTTCTTTGGCTTTATAGTCCAGGTGCAGAGATGAGATTTGTTCCAGTGGTGGATATATCATGCGTTCTGTTTCTCGAGAGTCAAGGGTTTTGACATATTTTTTGCAGCTGTCGCACAAATCAACCCTGAATTCATTTTCTCCTTCATTGAAGAAATATTGCTGGCTTTGGCTGTCACGGTTTTCGCAGAACGGGCAAAATACTCGTTGCACAGACCAGGGGTGCCAGCAGAAACTGCAGATAAGTGATCTGTCTCCGCTGCTGCTTAGGATCGAAAGCACCGGTGAACTACCGCAAATCGGGCAATATCCTTTCAGCCAAGGTTCTGCACTATCTAAATAAGATGAAAGTTGATCGGCGCATACCGCCAGTGACGGTTTTAGGCTATTATAGGAAATAAAGCTCAGAGTGCTGCCAGTGACTTTGAGTTTGCCGGCAATTTTTTGATAGACGGTTTCCTCACCGGCTAGCAAGCCAGAAAACAGTTTTCCGGGGATGTTAACCGAATCGATCGCGTCCAGAATGGTTTCTGCGTCGGCTGCCAATTTGGGATTGGCTTCTTTTACATGATTGCAAATCACCGTGAAAAGTCTACCGGCCTCATCTTCATCAAAAAGAAAATCTTTGATTTCGATGAGGGGCAATTTTTCCTGGGCCTTAACCCTGAGTATTTCAGCTGAAATTTGAATTGGCCGTATTTGGATTCGACTTTTACTGGATTCCTGTGCCTCAAAGATTCTACCATAAAAATCAAGCATATCGGCATAGACTGGTTTATTGACTCTTATGGCTTGAACTGTATTTTTTACCTGGCTGGCTGTCAGGACGAAATTTATTGTCATCTGCTTTCCTTCCAATCTTCACTTTCTGTCTTCTGTCATCTGTAATCTGTCCTCTGATAACATAATCACATTATATAAAAAAGGAGAGAAGGAATTCACCTTCTCCCCTTTCAGATGGAATGTGTGTGTGGTTCAGGTCAAATTAGCCCATTCATGAAACCAAACTGGCAAATGGGCGAAACATTTTTCTAAGAGCCGCCTGTCGGGAAATGCCATACGAGTTGACCGAGGCCACCGCACTTTCGTGGTAATGGCTGGGATCAAAGCCAACCAGGTAAATGGTACGGACATCACCCGGGTCCAGGAGCGTGGCCGCTGGAAATTTCTTTTTAGCAATATTCAGTTGGTTTTGAGCCAATTTTAAAATTTCAACCCGGTCGCCAAAATTCATGGCGCCCGTCGGACACACTTTTACACAGGCCGGCAGCAGGCCGTTTTCAACCCGATCGCTGCACATATCGCATTTGGCCAGAGTGCCGTCTTCAGCCTTGCGGGGAATGTCATAGGGGCAGGATTCACGAATTTCGGTGGCATCCAGGTCCCGTGTGTTTGCTGTGAAAATAACCGCACCGGAAAGCGATTCCGAAAAAATTGCGGTCGGCTCTCCTGCCGTATCCCGGCATGGAGGCTCCAGGCAATGCCGGCACTGATCTGGAAAGAACAGCCATCTCAGTTTACCGTCAATAACTTCTTCGCGCATACGCACCAATTTATAGGTGTCGAAGGAGAGATCGGCGGGGTTTTGGTATGATCCTCTATTAACGGTTTCTTCGGCCGGCAGATCATGCCATTGCTTGCAGGCTACCTGGCAACCCCTGCAGGCCGTGCACAGGGTCGTATCGATCAAAAAGGATTTACTCATGCGATCACCTCCTTTTAGGCTTTAGCGACATTGACCATAAAGGCCTTGGTTTCCGGAATTCGGGTGTTGGGATCACCGGTTGCCGGGGTGAGCAGATTGGCGCTCTCCTCCATACCACCGGTGGGCATACGCCAGCCATAATGCCACGGTAACCCGACCTGATGAACCACGGCCCCACCGATCTTAAATGGTTGCAGCCGTTTGGTTACGATAGCCGTGGCCTCTAGAACACCTCGCGGTGAAGATACCTTGACGCGTTCACCGTTGTTAATTCCTTTTAACTGACCCAATTCTTCACTCATTTCCACGAAAACCTGGGGCTGCATCTCCAGCAGCCAAGGCTGCCATCGGGTCATGACACCGGTCTGCCAGTGTTCTACTACCCGATACGTTGTGGCGACATAGGGATATCGGGGATCGCAGGAGGCCCATTCATCAGCCTTGGTCTTATAAATCGGTGCTGTCGGATTGATGCGTTGAGCGTTCATTGGATTCTTTTCAATCGGGCATTCGAGCGGCTCATAGTGTTCTGGAAATGGACCGTCGACCCGACCCGGCCCAAAAATCTGGCCGTGACCGTGCTTGCGCATGATAAATGCAAACTTGGAATCCTTGCGCTCAGACCCGTCCGGGTTTTGCATGGGATACCATCCACCATCAGGTACGTCACCAATCCATTTTCTGGAAGTGTATTTTCCGTCAACGACATCACCTGCAAATTGAATGACCGGATGTTCCTTATCCCAGGGTTGGCCTTTTAGATCCACCGAAGCACGATTGTAAATGATCCTTCGATTCACCGGCCAGCACCAGGCAAATTCGGGATACAGCCCGATACTGTAGGGACCGTCCTTCTGACTGCGTCGGGCCGCCATGTTGCCTTTTTCGGTATAACTGTTGCAGTAAAGCCAGTTGCCCGATGAGGTCGAACCGTCTGCCTGCAGGAAGGCAAAGCTCGGTACCAAAGTGCCTTTGGGGTATGTTTTTCCCTTGAGGGTGACGTCTTGCAAGAAATAGCCATTGATCTCTTTAGCTACTTTGTGTGGATTGTATTCGCCATTGGTTAAATAATCCCATTTGAGATTAATTATTGGTTGCGGGAAGGTGCCGCCCTTCTTATACTCGGCTTTCAGTTTGTTGCCCAGTTCCATAATTATCTGACCATCCGGCATACTATTACCCAAGGGCTTGGGACCCTGATAGCGCCACTGACTCCAGCGACCGCTGTTGGTGACGCTGCCTTCTTTTTCAACTGAAACAGCAGCTGGCAGGAAAAAGACCTCGGTCTTAATGGCGGCGGGATCCACACCTGGTCCTTTCCAGAAAGAGCCGGTTTCATTGTCAAAAAGGTTGACGTTAACCATCCAGTCCAGTTTGGCAAATGCTTTGCGGTTTTTGCCGGCATTGGCACCGCTGCAGGCCGGATTCTGGCCCCAGGCAAAAAATCCCTTGAAGGTGCCTTTGTACATCTCATCAAAAAGCGACAGCCAGGAATAATCCTTGCCGTCATCCACTTTCGGTAACCAGTCATAGCCGAAATCATTGGCGCTTGTGGCCTTGTCACCGAAAAATGATTTGAGCATGCTGACGGAGTACTTGGGATAATTTTGCCACCAGTTGGCACTCAACGCATCGTTGCTTTTAGGCGTCCATTTGCCGTTGTAGGCTGCTAAAGACACGTTCGAAGCCCGGGGGGTTTTTAGATAACCCGGCCAGATGTGCCATAGCAGGCAGTGGTCCGTGGATCCCTGTACATTGGATTCTCCACGCAGGGCATTGACCCCACCACCGGCAACTCCCATGTTGCCCAGCAGCAGCTGAATGATGGCCATAGTGCGAATATTCTGAACGCCGGTGGTGTGTTGGGTCCATCCCATGGCGTACATGATTGTACCGGCTTTGCCGCGGGCGCCGGTGGTGGTATAGGTTTTGTAGATTTCCAAGAGCTCTTTTTGGGGGGTTCCGGTAATCGCGGAAACCAACTCGGGGGTATAGCGTGAGAAGTGTTTTTTGAGCAGCTGGAAGACCGTACGTTCGTGGTTCAGCGTACGATCCATTTTGGGAACCCCGTTGGCATCCATTTCAAACGCCCATTTACTTTTATCATATTTACGGTTGTCCGGATCGTAGCCCGAAAACAGGCCATCTTTGAAATCAAATGCTGGTCCCACTATAAAGGAGGCATTGGTGTAGTTTGCGACGTATTCCTCAAAATACAGATTGTTGTCCAGCACATATTTGATCATTCCACCCAGAAAGGCGATGTCCGTGCCGGAACGGATGGGTGCATAAATATCTGCTTTTGAGGACGTGCGGGTGAATCGGGGATCGACACTGATCAACTTGGCCCCTTTCTGCTGAGCTTCGCTGACAAATTTAAAGGAAATGGGATGATTTTCGGCAGCATTGCTGCCCATGATGAGAATGCAATCACTATTTTTAATATCGATCCAGTGATTGGTCATGGCACCGCGTCCGAACGACTCTGCCAGAGCCGCAACAGTGGCGCTGTGTCAGATACGAGCCTGGTGTTCGATATAAGTGACGCCCATGGCCCGGATTAGTGCCTGGTAAATCCAGCACTCTTCATTGTCCAGTGCGGCGCTGCCCACCGACGCGATGCCGGCGGTGCGATTGACGACCTGGCCTTTGGCGTTTTTAGCTTCAAAGCTGGCTTCGCGGGTGGCTTTGACGCGCTTGGCAATTTCGGTCAAGGCCCAATCCCAGGACACTTTTTTCCACTCTTTGGAATACGGTGCGCGATACATGGGATCGGTAACACGCTCGCCGTTTTCTACCAGCTGAGCCAAGGCGGCGCCTTTTGAGCACAGTGACCCGCGGTTGATCACATGGTCCGGATCCCCTTCAATGTTGATGACCCGTCCGTCACCTTTCTTACTGGTATGGACGATGGCGCCGCATCCGACCGCGCAATAGCAGCAAATCGTAGTGGTTTCCTTGGCATACCGGGTTTTGAGCATCTGGGCATGGGCTTTAACCGGGCTTAAATCAAATCCCAGGCCACTGACGGCAATGCCGGCAGCCGTGGCACCGGTGACCTGGATAAACTCCCGTCGGTTTAGCTTCATAATGCCTCCTTGTTGGTAGGTAGGTTAAAGTTGATTAACTGGACCCCCGTGGCGCAGGCTGAAATCTCTGCCCTAGTTGGGGTCGCTCCCCGATTGTCCTGTGTCGTATACGCTTTCTACCTCCTTTGTTCATAAAGAAACTGTTGGAATTCGTTATTTATTTTTTTAATATACAGAAGCCCTATATGAATTCGAAGCTCCTGTCAATAGCCGGAATTCCCTCACGTGTTGACCAGATAGCGCTGCAAAGGGCAGCCTATAACCAGTTAAATTTATTCAATTCAATAAAACAAAACGACTGTTGACATATACTCATTAGGGAGATAATATACTATGTTTATTAATTTAATAACCATTCACATGCTGTGAGCTTGCTGCCTGAGGAGTTCTTCTGTACACTTCACCCACCATCCTACCGGATGGGCAAGCCCTGAATATTAAAATTGTTTGAAGGAGACATTCTATGGGAAGCGAAAGTTATTTTTTTACCTCCGAGTCGGTGACCGAAGGTCATCCAGATAAGGTTGCAGATGCCATATCCGATTCAGTGTTAGACAACATTATGGCCATGGATAAGAAATGCCGTGTGGCCTGTGAGACTTTGGTTACGACAGGGCTGGCTTTTATCTCCGGTGAAATCACGACCGAGTGTTATGTAGATTTGCCTCAGGTTGTCCGGGATACGATCCGAGATATCGGTTATTCTTCTTCTCGAATGGGATTCGATTACCAAACCTGCTCGGTTATCTCCAGCATTGATCGCCAATCCCCGGATATAGCCCAGGGAGTCAATGTGGGCGAGGGGCTTTACAAGGATCAAGGCGCCGGTGATCAGGGATTGATGTTCGGATTTGCTTCGGATGAGACACCTGAGTTAATGCCGATGCCGATCACTTTTGCCCATAAACTTTGTCGTCGTTTGACCACCGTTCGTAAAAACGGCTCGTTGGACTTTCTGCGGCCTGACGGAAAATCCCAGGTCACCATCGAGTATGAAAACGGAACGCCCAAACGCGTGGATGCGGTGGTTGTTTCCGCCCAGCATAAAGATGATGTCACCTATGAGGATTTGAGAGAGGCAATTATCGAAGAGGTCATTAAAAAAGTGATTCCAATGGATATGACCGACGGCGATACCCGTTATTTCATCAACCCCACCGGCAGATTTGTCATTGGCGGACCCATGGGAGACTGCGGGCTGACCGGCCGTAAAATTATCGTGGATACCTACGGCGGTCAAGGAAGCCATGGGGGAGGGTGTTTCTCCGGTAAAGATCCATCAAAAGTAGACCGCAGTGCGTCATATATGGGCCGGCACATAGCTAAGAATATTGTGGCCTCCGGCATCGCCAAAAAATGTGAAATACAAATTGCTTATGCTATTGGTGTGGCCGAGCCTGTCTCGGTGATGGTCGATCTGATGGGTACCGGTGTTATCCCGAAACAGCGAGCTGAAGAAATTATCAAAGAAGTGTATGATTTGAGACCTGCCGCCATCATTGAATATCTTGATCTCCTACGTCCGATATATCGCTTGACTTCCGCTTACGGTCATTTTGGAAGAAGTGAAGATGAGTTCACCTGGGAGAAAACCAACAAAGCGGACATCATCCGGGAAAAAGCGGGAATTTAGTGACGATCAGTTTTAGAAAATTCCAATCTCAAAGGCTAATATAGAATCATGAAAAGGGAGATGTTTTGATGACCAAATACGATGTCAAGGATATTAAACTCGCCAAGGAAGGTGCCCTTCGAATTGAATGGGCCAATCAGAATATGCCGGTTTTAAACCGGATCCAAAACCGATTTGCCAAGGAAAAACCGCTCAAAGGCGTTCGTGTCGGTGCTTGCCTACATGTCACCACTGAAACGGCCTCATTGATGAAAACCCTCAAAGCCGGTGGTGCCAAAGTATCCTTGTGTGCATCCAATCCCTTGAGTACCCAGGATGATGTGGCCGCATCATTGTCCAAAAACGATAAAATTCCAGTTTTTGCCGTTAAAGGAGAAAATCATAAAACATATTACAGCCACATAAATGCGGTTTTGGATGCAAAACCCCACTTTACAATGGACGATGGTGCCGATCTTGTGTCGGTGCTGCATACGAAACGCAAGGAACTGATAAAAGGGGTTAAGGGCGGTACCGAAGAGACCACTACCGGGATCATTCGACTGAGAAGCATGGCTGCTGACGGCGTTTTGCAATACCCGATCATAGCGGTCAATGATGCCCAGACCAAACATTTTTTTGACAACCGTTATGGTACCGGACAAAGCACCATCGATGGCATTATCCGGGCAACCAATCGATTACTTGCCGGATCTTATTTTGTTGTGTGCGGCTATGGATGGTGCGGAAGAGGTGTTGCCATGCGGGCTCGGGGCATGGGGGCCAACGTCATTGTAACCGAGGTTGACCCGCTGCCAGCGCTTGAGGCGGTAATGGACGGTTTTACGGTCATGCCGATTCGAAAAGCCGCCAGAATGGGTGATTTTTTCTGCACACTTACGGGGGACATCAATGTGATTCGCAAAGAGCATTTTGCGATCATGAAAGACGGCGCCATCGTGGCCAATTCGGGTCATTTTAACGTCGAGCTGGATTTAGACGGTTTAAAAAAGATCTCCAAGTCAACCCGCAGCATCCGGCCTTTCGTCGAGGAGTTTACCCTCAAAGATGGGCGCCGGATCAATATTTTAGGCGAGGGCCGCCTGATCAATCTTGCGGCGGCAGAAGGCCATCCTTCTAGCGTCATGGATATGAGTTTTGCCAACCAGGCCCTGAGCATCGAATACATGGTGAAACTTAAAAAGCCGCTTGCCAAAGATGTCTACCCCGTTCCTCAAAAAATTGATAAAATGATTGCAAAAGAGAAACTGGCTGCCATGGGAATTACCATCGACCGGCTTACCGCAGAGCAGAAAAAATATCTGGCATCCTGGGAAATGGGAACTTAGGTGGAATGCCGAATGGGGAAGGTGGAAGTGGGAATTTGGAATGCGGAAGGTTGAATGGGAAATAAGAAAAGCTAGAGCCCAACTCAGAGTGCATGGTGGTCAGTATTAAAGGTTTAGTTGGCAACCAGAAACGTTAATTGAATTGTTTAGATTGATTGGTTGGCTCGATTTGATCATCATAATTTGTCCCACCCAGTTCTCCGACTTCCAAGTCAAAAATGTTTCCACCTTCCGCATTCCCAATTCCGAATTCTGTTATCTGTCATCTGTCTTCTGACTTCTGGTCTCTTTTTTCACATCGGATCGAGGACAATCACCACCCTGCATTCCCTCATAAACAGCAGGTGCTCTGAAGCACTACGAAGCTTGGCCGCATCCGCATTGCTGATGACGAAATCGCAGCGTCCCGGCAATGGGGATTTAATGGCCTTGACGATCAATGGGTTATCGGAAACCCGCGGATGGAATTTAGCCTTCCACAAATCGGTTGTGTAGCGGACCATACCATGCTGGACGGCAAACTCACGACTAACATAGGCCGGACCGAATACCTCTTCCCGGTTCTCATCCAAGACTACAGGTGCAATTGCCGGAACAGCCTGAATGCCCCGGGCATCCACCACCATACCGGTAAAAATTTCCGATGAACGTGCACGAGTTCGCACCTTCGAGGGACTATTTGGTTTTAATACCTGTTTTATGGGTTCAATTTGCCTGATTTCCGGCGGAAGGATAAGTTGGGTAAAACCGCCACTCATCGACATCTGGGACCAAACTTCTATCGTTCCGTCGTACTGATATTTTCTAAGTGATTGAATTTCTTGTGCATTGTGAGCCATATCCCTTAATTTTGTCATGATAGAAGGGAAATTTTCAACAATATCGATCACTCTGCTCCGGGAATCAATCCGCAGACCGACGATGGTCTCCAAAAGATTATGACCTGCCTTATTGATCGCTTCGGAAAGGATTACTTGACGGTTGGTCCTGGGTTTGGCCTCGTATGAGTATGTCCTCGGGACACCGATGCCTTTGGCTTCTACCACACCAGCGGTCCAATCAATGTTGCCGTTTTTTTTGAATTCGATCAGTGCGCGGGGATCGGAACCATATCCGGCGGCGGTAACTAGGGTGACTATCGCAATGATAAGCGCTTTGATCAACTGCCTTTTCATCCATCCTCCGTGACACCGGTTGAATAGCTCATTTCACAGGTTTAACGATGCCGACGCCGCGAGCCGAGGGCTCGGTCGATAGATTGGCAATACATAATTACCACGTTTCTATGATTCACATTCGGGCAGGCGATGCTTTCAATGCCGGATTCACGGAGAAAGATTGCTGTGTTTTTCTCTAAACCGTCGATCATACGGCCATTTATATTGCAAGATTTCTGGGAAGTCAACCTAACCAGGATTTCGATCAGGGATTCGGCTATATTGATGATATCTTGACGAGATTGAAACAATTCAACGTCAACATCCTTGACCTAAAATCTCAATTTCCAATATTGATGGTTTCGTAAAAAGTCTTGAATCCTCATTTAGCGTCATTCCCGCGAAGGCGGGAATCCAGTATTTTCAGGTAGTTCTGGATGCCTGCCTGCGCAGGCATGACGGAATAACCGACTTTTTACGAGCTTGTCAAGATTGATATGGCCACAAAAAGTCGCAAAAAGCACAAAAATATAATTTTTAAATCTTCAATCGTTTCTGGAGGGGATAGATGAAATTTAAAAGACCATTTTTCGATCAGAATGCAGAGTCTTTAGGACGGATACTCACGCTCATACTAGTCATCATTGTTTTCTCAGTGAAGGTTGGCACGGCGGCGGAGCCGCTTACCGTGTATGTTGTGAATTACCCTTTGAAGTATTTTGCCGAGCGTATTGGCGGCGATCACGTCAGGGTAGAATTTCCGGTACCGACAGATGTGGACCCGGCCTATTGGAATCCGGATCTTACCGGCATACCGGCCTTCCAGAAGGCTGACTTGATCCTTCTAAACGGCGCCGGTTACGCCAAATGGGTG
>JAAUYD010034968.1_pt1 | contig 13559 bp, 13 predicted proteins | sample 7278101 | NCBI WGS metagenome assembly JAAUYD01 (sample SAMN14350128, study PRJNA611818) | marine sediment metagenome | isolation source: surface marine sediment (0.6m) | place: French Polynesia: Moorea | collected 2018-08
ACATGACAATGTCATTCAACACCACGTCCGGGTGTCAGGCGTATTTTTCCAAGGCGCATGACATGGTGCGGCGGTCGGTGCGGGAGTTTGTGAACCAGGCCATACGCCCCCATGTCGACGACTGGGAGGAAGCCGGAAGCTTTCCCAAGGAACTATACCGCCAGGCCGGAGAGGTTGGCATCCTGGGGATCGGCTACCCCGAGGCGTTGGGCGGTACGCCCGGGGACATCTTCTTCAAGATCGCGGCCAGCGAAGAGCTGATGCGCTGCGGGTCGGGCGGGCTGGTGGCGGGGTTGGGGTCGCTGGATATCGCCATCCCGCCCATCGTGCGCCACGGTACGGCCGACCAGCACGCCCGTTTCGTGCGGCCGGTTCTGACCGGTGAGAAGATTGCCGCCCTGGGCGTCACCGAGCCCGGCGGGGGCTCGGACGTGGCTGCGATCCAGACCACGGCCGAGCGGCAAGGCGACGTCTACGTGGTCAACGGCGGCAAAACCTTTATCACCAGCGGCTGCCGGGCGGATCTGGTGGCTTGCGCGGTGCGCACCGGGGGCGAAGGGGCCCACGGGATCAGCCTCCTGGTGATCGAGAAGGATTTTCCCGGGTTCGCCGTTTCAAGGCCCTTGAATAAGATGGGCTGGTGGGCGTCGGACACGGCCGAGCTTTTCTTCGACAACTGCCGCGTGCCCGTGGCCAACCGCATCGGGGCGGAGGACCAGGGGTTCTATCTGATCATGGAGAATTTCCAGAAGGAGCGCCTGGCTTTGGCGGTGATGGCCAACATGACCGCCCAACTGGCGCTGGACGAAGCGCTGGCTTATGCCCGGGAGCGCCGGGCTTTTGGAACAACCCTTACAGGTTTTCAGGTGACACGCCACAAACTGGTTGAAATGGCCAGCCTGGTGGAGATCAGCCGGGAGTTCACTTACCGGGTGGCGGCGCGAATGGACGCCGGCCAGGACCAGGTCAAGGAGGTCGCGATGGCCAAGAATTTCGCCTGCCGCGTCAGCCAGCAGGTGACCCATGACGCCGTGCAGATCTTCGGCGGCTACGGCTTCATGCGCGGGTACCTGGTGGAGCGACTCTACCGGGACAGCCGGCTGTTGTCCATCGGCGGCGGCACCACCGAGATTATGAACGAGGTTATCGCCAAACTGATTTTGTAGTCCGTACATCCCTTGCGGGCCGGACACCGAAGGATTGGTTGACCTTGCTGGCAAGGGGTCCGCTATGACGATCAGAGCCGGAACAGCCAACGGGCTAGGTAGAAATAGAACGAAATGCTGAGAATGTCGATCGAGGTGGTCACGAACGGCCCGGTGGCCACGGCCGGGTCGATGTTGAAGCGGGCAAAGGTCATGGGCAGAAGAGCCCCCACCACGGCGGCCATGGTCATGGTGAACACCACCGCCAGGGCCACGAGCAGCCCGAGTTGCCAGATCTGATAGCCGAACTGGGCCAGCACCCCCAGCAGCACGCCGTAGACGAAACCGAGCATGAACCCCACAGCGGTCTCCTTTAAAACGACGTTTCCCAGGCGATGGACCTGGATACTTTCTGTGGCCAGGCCGCGAACCACGATGGTGGCCGACTGGGTGCCGATGTTGCCGCCCATACCCATGATCACAGGGATGAACGCGGCCAGGTAGACCATCTGCTCCAGCGTCGATTCGAAATGCCCGATAATCATGGTGGCGGCGATGCCGCCGCCGCAGGTGGCCAGCAGCCAGGGCAGGCGGATGCGGATGCTGGACATCACCGATTTGGTTTCGATGAAATCCTCGCCGGCCCCGGCCATTTTCAGGATGTCCTCGGTGGCTTCGTCGCGGATGATGTCGATGACATCATCCACCGTAACGATGCCAACCATCCGCTGGTCGGCGTCCACCACCGGCACGGCCAGCAGGTTATAGCGGCTGACGACGCGGGCGACCTCTTCCTGGTCGGTATCCGTGGATACCGAAAAGGTTTCGCGTGTCATCAACGCGCTCAATGCCGTATCCGGCTTGGCGGTGACAAGGGCTCGCAAGGAACACACCCCGCTGAGCCGCTGGTCTGCTCCGACGACATAGAGATAGAAGGCCGTTTCAACGTTGCGGTGCTCTTTTTGAATCCGGGCGATCGCCTCGCGAACCGTGGTGGTTTCCGCCAGGGCGAAAAATTCCGTGGCCATGATGCCGCCGGCCGTTTTGCGGTCGTATTGCAGAAGATCCCCCACCCCCTCGGAGTATTCACGCTGCAACCCTTCCAGGACCTGGCGGCCGATCTCGGGCGGCAGGTTTTCCACGAGATCCGCCAGGTCGTCGGCGGCGAGGTGTTCGCTGGCCACGACAAGATCCCCTATCGGGATGGCGGCCGCAAAGGGGTGCAGGTCGTCGATATCCAGTTTGGCGAGGAGGACGCCGCGTCCGGCGGGATCATCGATCAGGTCATAGAGTTGCAGCTGTTCGTTCAAGCTCAGGACCGAGAAGGAGCGGGCCAGGTCGACCGGGTGGGCGCGGCGGACGATCTTGCGCAGATGGGAATACGAGCGCCTGCGCAGCAGGCGCTGAATCGTTTTGGCCAGAATATTGCGCGTGTCCACTGTCATGGCGATCGCACGCCGACGTTGAGATTATCCGTGGCCATCACCATATCCGGTCGATACTGCAGCGGTCCCGGCAATCAGCATCTGCAGATGGCGCTGCGGGTTTATTTGTAGGCTTTGTGACAGTCTTTTTTCAGCTGCTCCAGCCGGGCGTAGCCATCCTTGAAGGCTGTCCAGTTTCGGGCCTCATAGGCATCGGCCAGTTGGCGGCAGGCTTCCCGGTAGGCCGGATAGTCGGGTTCGCCGTATTTTTTGCCCGCAAAGGCCATCATCCGTTCGGAGTCGGAGAGGAAACCATTCAGAATTTCAGGTTCCGGAAGCTTTTGCTGTTCCAGCGCTTCACCGATTTCCTTAAAAGACGATTTCATCCGCTTCTTAAGCGGTTTATATTTGATTGGCGGCTTGACCGGGGCTGGGCCCGACGACGGCTCGTCCGCCCCGGCTTCGGGCGCTGTTGGCTCGGCGGGGGGATCGGCCTTGATTTTTATTTTCAGTGTCCACCCGCCGCCGGCGGCTTTGCCTTTGAGCTCCAGCCTGCCGATCGGTTCGGGAAGATCGGACAATTCCGGTGGCAGATTGTTGTCTTTCTTTTCTAAAGCATCCGCCAGCCGGCGCAGGCAGGCAGGTATTTCTTCAAACGGTACATCCTGTTTGAACTTACGTTCCGAGGCCTTCATGGTGGCTTCCTTTCTTGCGCGGTCATTTCGTGATGATCGGGGTACCTCGATGGGCTGAAGCCAATTTGCTGACCGTTGGTTAGATTATGATTAGGCGCTGCCGGGGGTTTACGGCGGTGAGCACAGTGCGTAATAAACATCCTTAGGCATCCGATCCAATAGGATAGATTAGTTCCTTGCCTGGATTTGGCAAGGATCGGGCGAACCAATTAATCGACCGATCCTAACACGTAACTAACATCGCGAGATGAATATGACGGCTTTGATAGGTGCAGCCATAGACGATGCACCTCTGGCCGGATTTGCGAATCGATCGGGATAATCGAGATATGAAATCAAGCCAACCCCAGAAAAGGACCGAATGGTTTTCGGTCATTCCGGACAAAATTCCCGAGGACGTCACCGCGGCAGACGAAGCCCTTTTCGATGCCATCACCGCCACCCGGCTCTCCGAAGATCAGCAGCAGCGCGTGGCGGTCCCCGAGCGGGTCGTCCATCGGCAGGAGAGTGTCCTGGCTATTCACTGGCATCCGGAATATGTTCCCATGCCGTTGATCGCTCGCCGGATAGAGGCCATGTACCCGGACAAGCGCCGATCCCTGATCATCCCGACCCAGCACAATGTGCTCACCGCCTGCGGTGATTATGCGGGTGTCGAGATCGACTGCTATTCGCGCGGATTCAACCAGAAGGTCCAACTCCTGCTGCATTTTGTCCGTTCACGCATCGAAGATGCGGATTTGCTCAAGTCCATCCTGGCCCATACCTTCAAATACCGATCGTCCCAGTTGTTTGAATTCATGCACACCCTGACCAAACCGGTGGAGGCGCGCATCGCATCGGCGGCCCGGGAAACCGGGGCCAATGAGGCCCTGATCGATTTCACCCGGGTTTACATCAAAAAGATCAGCCGTCTGCTGGAGGCCAAGGGGGGGGATTTGCCGCCCGAGATGATCAAAAACAAGATTCTCCGCAATTTTTTCGACGGGTTGCGGGAGCAGCACGGCGACACCCTGATCGATCGTGTGCAGACATTTCTCAAAGCGGTCAAAACACGGGTCAAGGCCGAGTTCCCCCTGCATTATTTCTACCGGACGTCGGAGGTGATCGAGGAGGCACGCGCGCTGGGGGCGGGTATCGTCATACCGCACCCCGAACAATTCTGGCCGATCCTTCTGGCGGACTACGATGTCGACGGGATTGAAGTCTGGAACCCGCAGTCGCGCAAATACACGGAGTTTTTGATCGCGGTCATCAATCAGAAAAACCGCTGCGGCGGCCTGTCCAAACGCAATCTTTTAATTTTCATGGGGGACGATACCCATATGGCGGAGAAAACCCGCGCCCCTGAGGTTCAGGACCAGGAAAAAGCCGCCCGCGAAATCGGCTACCAGCCGGCCTGGGACGATTTTAGCATCCGCAAAGCGCTCATCCGCGCCGGTGCCAATCGACGCAATGTCATTCAGGAGTATGAAGCGCGTTTGGGGCAGTAACCTGCAGCAAAGGAATATTCGACCATGGCGGAATACGGCAGTTTTGAATACGAATCCTACCAGGACCTGGAGACCATCCAGAAGTTTCTGGAGTCGCTCACCCAGGGGTTTGCCAAGGAGCAGATTTTTCTCAGTTCGGGTGACGACACCATTGAACTTCAGCCCAAAAATCTGCTCAAATTTTCGGTGAGTGCCAAGAAGAAAGAAGACAAGACCAAATTAAGCATCAAGATTTCTTGGAAGGAAGGCAAGATCAAGGCCGCCAAGCAGCCTTTGGAAATTGGACCCTGAGCCATGATCACTTTTGAGTCCCTCGAAGAGAATCTCAAATTCCTGGTGCTGGAGGTCGAAAACCAGCTAACGCTGACCTTCCGGCTGCTCAACGACGCCGACCCCGACCTGCTGGAGAAAGTCTCCGCCAAAGACGACTACGTCGACAACCTCAAGGCGATCATCGAAAACGAATGTTTCTCCCGTCTGCACGGCGATGCCGGTAAAGGATCGGACGACATCCGGACCATCCGGGCGTCCCACGCCATCGCCGTCAATCTGGAGCGCATCGCCGACTACTGTGTCAACATCGCGCGCCAGACCGAGTATCTGATCGATTTCAATCATTTGCACCAATCCAATTTCCAGGAGATGTTCACCCTGATCCAGTCCAGTATCGAGCAGGTCCTGCCGGCCCTGAAAAAGCAGAATCTGCCCCAGGCCCTCAGAATTTGCCGGTCGGAACAGCAACTGGACAAACTCTACAAAGAGAATTTCGACTGGATCATGGCCCGTCTGCGCACCGGCCATTTCGTCGAAGACCTGATCACGACGCTCTTTATTTTTCGTTATCTGGAGCGCATCGGTGATTCCCTCTTGAATATCGGCGAAGCGTTGATTTTTGCCGCCACCGGGGAGCGCATCAAGATCGAGCAATTTGACGCCCTCAAAGAGGTGCTGGCCAGTCCCGGCCTGGAAGAAACCCTCACCGGGGCGGAATTCAAATCCATCTGGGGCTCACGGTCGGGCTGCCGGATCGGACGGGTGGACATGGCGGAGGGGGCGCCGGCAGCGGCACAAGGGCTCTACAAAGAAGGGGTCAGGGCCAAGATCCGTAAGGAAAAAGAAAATATCGAACTCTGGGGAAAAATCATGCCGGGACTGGCCCCGCGTATCCTGGCCTATCGGGAAAACACCGACAAGGCCACGCTGCTGGTCGAGTTCTTCGAGGGTCGCACACTGGATTCGATCATCCTGGGCAACGACCACAGGACGCTGCAGGCGGCCATGGCGGCGCTGGAGAAGACCCTGGGAGAAGTCTGGCAGCGCACCCGGCGCGAGCAGGCGACCCCGACGGACTACATGGGGCAGCTCAAGGCCCGTCTGGGTACGGTCCGGCGGGTGCATCCCGGGTTCATGCGATCCTGGAAGGCCATCGACCAGTTGGAGATTCGATCGTCCGAAGACCTCATCGATCGTTGTGCGGCGATCGAACAGGCGCATCCCGCCCCCTTCGGCATCCAGATTCACGGCGATTTCAACGCCAACAATGTGATTTTCAACCCCGATAGCGGGCGGATCAACTACATCGACTTCCACCGCTCGCGTCAAGCCGACTACATCCAGGATGTCTCCGTCTTTCTGGTCTCCAATTTCAGAATGCCGGTTTTCGAACCATCCCTGCGCCAACGTCTCAACGATGTCATCAAGCGTTTTTTCGCGTTCAGCGCCGATTTCGCCCGCAACCACGGCGATGCCGATTTCGAGCTGCGTATGGCGCTGGCGTTGGCCCGGTCGTTTTACACGTCCACCCGTTTCGAGCTCAACCAGGACTTTGCCCGCGACATGTTCACGCGCGCGCACTACCTGATGGAAAAAGTACTGACGCATTCGGAGGCGGCGTCCGCCTTTCGGCTGGAACGCCAAGTGCTCTACTACTGAGGACACCGCCATTCACCCGATTTCTGAAAGGGCCTGACGGCGCCCTCTAAAACCCAAACGGATACTGCAAGTAAAAGGCTCCCAATGAACATCAAACTTGGCGTGGTCGGCACGCCCGGCGGCTGGTCGTCGGAAAAACTGGCCGATACGGTGGCCGCGATGACCGGATATCGGCTGTTGATCGACATGTCACGCCTGGCGCTGGACCTTTCCGAAGGGCGGGCCTGGTTCGAGGGCACCGATGTCAGCGCCCTGGACGGTCTGATCATCAAAAAAATCGGGGCCTGGTATTCGCCCGATCTGCTGGACCGCCTCGAAATGCTGCGTTTTTTGCACGCCCGCGGGCTGCCCATTTTTTCTTCGCCTTACAATATCATGCGCGTGCTGGATCGCCTGAGTTGCACGGTCACCCTTCAGCTGGCCGGCATCCCCATGCCGCCGACGACGGTCACCGAAGACGTGGATGCGGCCGTCGCGTCGGTGGCCCAATACGGCGAGGCGGTGTTCAAGCCGCTCTATTCCACCAAGGCCAAGGGCATGCTGCTTTTGTCCGACGGGCCCGGCGCCCGTCAGACGATCGAGGCCTACCACAACGAAAACCCGATCATGTACATCCAGAGGAAGATGGATCTGCGGGGCAAGGATCTGGGGATTGCGTTTCTGGGCGGCCAGTATTTGACGACCTACGCGCGGGTGAAAGGGGAGGGCGCCTGGAACACCACCACCCGTTCCGGGGGGCATTACGAGGCGTTTGAGCCGCCCGAGGAATTGATCACCCTGGCCCATAAAGCCCAGGCGCCGTTCGACCTGGATTTTACCTGTGTGGACGTGGCCGAGACTCCCGGCGGTCCGATCGTTTTCGAGGTTTCGGCCTTCGGTGGCTTTCGTGGCATCGAGACGGCCAGCGGCATCGATGCCGCCCGGCGTTACGTAGAATTCGTACTGGAAAGGATCGGACATGAATCCGCTGCCTGAAAGCCGTCAGGCGCTGGTTGCCCAAATCAGGGAGGCCCTGCCGGCAACATCAACGTTTTACCTGCAGCTCGGAAGATGTTTGCTGGCGGTCCACACCGACCGCGAATCGATCGTCGACGCCCTGCGCGAATATTTTAAGCCTTTTGTGGCCGAAACCGGGGTTGCCGATATCGAGGTCAGCATCCACGAGGCGCCGGAGTATCGGCTGCCGGTTGATTTCACGGTCAAAGAACCGGATCCCGGCAAGACCAAAATCAAAGAGGAATTCTATGAGTTGGCCGATGGGCGGATTGTCCGCAAATGCCTGACCGGGATGCTGTTCGTTATCGGCGGGGGCGATAATGTCGCTGTAGGCCCCTGTCTCGACAATCTCAACCAGGTCGTCAATTTCATCAATAACCGCTACATCGAGTGGATCTTATGCCAGGGCAGCCTTCTGGGGCATGCCGCCGGTGTGGTTCTCAACGGCCAGGGCCTGGCGCTGGCAGGGTTTTCAGGCGCGGGCAAATCCACCCTGGCCCTGCACCTCATGAACGAGGGGGCTACCTTTATCTCCAACGATCGATTGATGATCGAAAAGAGAAAAAACGGACTGGTGATGCACGGTGTTGCGAAGATGCCGCGCATCAATCCGGGAACAGCGCTCAACAACCCGAAACTGCGCACGGTCATGAGCGCGGAAGAGCAGACGCGTTTTGCTTCCCTGCCCGAAAACGAACTCTGGGAGCTCGAGCACAAGTACGATGCATTGATCGATGACTGCTATGGTCCGGACCGCTTTGTGCTGCGGGCGCCGATGCAAGCGCTCGTTCTGTTGAACTGGCGGCGCAATGGCGGGCCGACTGAAGTGTCGCCGGTGGATCTGGCCGAGCGACGGGACTTGCTGCCGGCGTTCATCAAAAACGTGGGCCTCTTTTTTGTGCCGCCGGAGCAGTGTGCCATGCCCGCTCCGGTCGAGGATGCCTATATCGACTTTCTTTCGCGCTGCAGCGTTTTCGAGGTCAGCGGTGGAACCAACTTCGCGGCTGCGGCCCAGGCCTGCCTGCGATTTGTCCGTCCCGACCCCTCGGCGGCCTGAGCCGGTTACCCGCATGCAGATCGAGATCACCCACACCATCGACCTTCCCGATCCCCGCCGGATGGAGCTGCTGCGACGCAACCCGGATCTGGGGCCGCGGATCCTGTTCTTCAGCGGCGGCAGCGCCCTGCGCAAGACCAGTGAAGAACTGGTCTATTTCACCCATAACTCGATCCACATCATCACACCGGTGGATTCGGGCGGCAGCTCGGCCGTCCTGCGCAATGCGTTTCAAATGCCGGCCATCGGCGATATACGCAACCGCTTGATGGCGCTGGCCGATCGCGGCCTTCGTGGCAACCCCGAGATTTTTCGACTGTTCGCCTACCGTCTCCCTCATGGGGCCGGCCCGGAGGCGCTGGCCGACGAACTGCTGGAAATGGCCCGGGGAGAACATCCTCTGATCCAACGGGTTCCTGACCCCATGCGCAAGATCGTGCGCAACTACCTGCAGTCCTTCGTCGACATGCTCGGCAGTAATGAACGGCTCAGGAGTTTTGACCTGCGGGGGGCGAGCATCGGCAATCTCATCCTGACCGCCAGCTATCTTAGCAACCGGCGGCATTTTGACCCGGCCATATTTATTTTCTCCAAGCTGGTCAACGTGCGCGGCACGGTGCGTCCGGTCGCCAATGCCGACCTGCATCTCGTCGCGGAGATGGAGGACGGTGAAACCATTGTCGGCCAGCACCTGCTCACCGGCAAGGAGGTGCCCCCAATCGAGAGCCGGGTCAAATCGGTCTACCTGAGCGCGTCACGCCAGGCACCCAGGCCGACCACCCTGGGTATCCGGGAAAAAATGAAAACCCTGATCGGTTCAGCCGACCTGATCTGCTATCCCATGGGCAGTTTTTACTCCAGCCTCCTGTCGAACCTCCTGATCCGTGGGGTATCGGATGCCATCTGGCGCAATCCGCGTCCCAAGGTTTTCATCCCCAGCACAGGCAACGACCCTGAACTTTTCGGGCACAGCTTGAGCGATCAGGTCGAAGTCTTGCTGGAGGCCCTCAAACGGGACGACCCCGCGAATATCAAAGACGGTGACGTGCTCAACTACATCCTGCTGGACGAGCGCAACGGAAACTACTCAGGGGCATTGGATCAAGACGCGCTTGCGCGGCGAGGTATTCAAACGATCAGCTGCCGCCTGGTGAGCATGCGCAGCCAGCCGTATATCGACGAGAAGATGCTGGTACCGATCCTGCTTTCCCTTTCCTGAGACCCGATCGCTTGGAATGCGCAGGAATCGGTTGGCGTTTTTTATCGACATCCGCTTGGGTGGCAATATCGCCGCGGATTTCATTTAACCTCGAGGAGAAAAGCAAATGGGCGAGAAATCGATTGGCTTCAAACGCATGGTCGACATTCACGAGGCCGTTTCATATTTGGAGGCGTTGGCCAAGGGTTTTCGGGACGGGCGCATCGTCGTGGAGCATGGCGGGAAGACGCTGGATATGGAGCCGCCTTCGGTGGTTGTTCTGGAAATCGAGGCCAAGCAAAAGAAGGACAAAAATAAATTCGGTTTTGAAATTGCCTGGAAAAACGATGCCGAGCAGGAAGGTGGCGAACCGTTGAGAATATCATCCGGATCCGGGGAATTGCCCCCGGCGGCGTAATCCGCAGCAAGCGTTCCCCGGGGTGTCCAATCAAAATCCGCTTTGTATTTCACTCGCCGCGGTCGCGCCTGCACCTTCTGGTAAGTGATTGATCGACCGACTATCGGGGTACGAGAATGGTATTATTCTGACATATCGTGTCGTCATTCTCGGTGCGGGGATCATCCTGGGTTAAATCCATGAATGTCAGGTGGACCCATCCGCTGGTGGCGGTAATCGAAACCACGCCCCCTCGGTTGAGATTGCCACTCCAGATGATGCCGCTTTTACGACGGATAGACGGAGCCTTTTGGCTGCCACGCGAGTAGTGCGCTTCCAGATAGACCGGCTTGGTCGCCTTAATTTGGCAGGTGGTGTCCTCTTCGGCCCTCATGTCGGTTGGCAGGGCCAGGGCGATGCCCGTAAGGGCCAAAGTGAGCATAACAATCAGGATCCGGTTCATACGCTCCCCTTTCCAGTATCCAAAAACCTTAATCTAATAATGCCTGCTTGGCAATATTTACTGTTTGTCTTTGGATGCGAGGATAGGACGCATCTGTTCCTGATTGAATCCCCTCAGATTTTTCCATAGGACGATAATCATCCTAACGGTGACGGTGCATCATCGTGATTCGTCACCGCGGTACGAGTATTGTCCTTCCGTTCTTGCAGATCGTATCGTTGTTTTCGCTTCGCGGGTCTCGATCGGTCAAATCCTGATAAGCCAGATGAATCCAGCCGTTGCGGGTATTAAAGGACTGGACCTCCCCGCGGCGCATGTTTCCGCTCCAGATCACGTCGCTTTTATTTCGGATGCTCGGCGATTTCCGGCCGCCATCCGAGTAGTGCGCCTGGAGATTCACGTCCTTGATCGCTTTGATCGTACACGTGTTGTTGCGGGCGCCGGCATCGGGCGCCAGTGCGCTGGCCATGAAAAGTAATAACGCGAGGGTTGAGAAAATCGGTATCGGTTTCATCTAAACCTCCTTCAGGACAGAATATGATCCTGATGTTTACTTAGTGATCGGGCGATAAAATCTGACAGCGACAAAGCCGAAGTTTTTCAAGCACGGCCTTCATCGCTTTTAGATACAACAGCGATCATTCTCTCATTGGGAAGCTAGTAGCCGTACTCAGGATAATCAACTTAAAGTCAATTATTTAAATAATAATCACTGCCCGGCATTTGTCCTGCAATTGGATGAGTAGGCAATTGATAGGTAACCACTGGCAACTTAACCCCTTTTTACATCATCCATCGCGGATATGAGGGGGACGAGCAATAGGCACAGGCAGAGGCCGACGACCGCAGACCAGCCCCCGTGCTGGTAGGCCAGTCCCGTAAGGGTGATGCCCATCCAGCCGCCCAGATAGTAGGACAGCACATAGAGGGCATTGGCGCGGCCCTGGCCGCCGGCAATCCTGCGATTGAGTGCGCCCACAGCAGTGGCGTGAATCGCGAAAAATCCGGCGCAGATACCCATCAGGCCAGCCACGACAGCGCTGATGGACGGCGCCAGGAGAATCAGCACGGACAGGCCCAGCAGGACGGTGCCGCCGATCATCGTCACACCGCTGCCGAGGCGGTTGCTGGCGCGGCCCGCAAGCGGCCCCATAAAGATGCCGATGACGTAGGCCAGATAGAGCAGCGTGGTCTGTTGGGTCGAAAATCTGAACGGTGCTTCCGCCAGACGGAAAGGCAAATAGTTAAAGATCGACGAGAAGACCGCAAAGCTGGCGGCGGCGCTTGCACAAATACGCAACAAAGGTGCGCTGCGCAGCAGCGACGCGAATCCGACGGCATCGACCGACGACTCGGGGGCGAGCCTGCGGCGTGGGAGGAAGGCGACCGCGAAAATCGTGGCGGCCAGAATGAAGACGGCGGCGGCCACGAAAGCGAGACGCCAGCCGAGATAGACCTGAACACCCCCACCCAGCAGCCGCCCGCCCAGGCCCCCGAGTACGGTGGCTGAAACATACGAGCCCATGACGACATTCAGGCGATCATCCGGCAGGGTGCGGGCCAGATAGGCCACCAGGCAGGTGGTCAGGGCCGGAATGAACAGCCCCTGGAGAAAACGACCGCCGACGAGTATCCACAACTCGTTCGTGGCGGCGCACAGCAGGCCGCCGCCGGCGACCACCAGTCCGCCCGTCATGATGATCGGTTGGATCGGCCAACGGTCGGCCATAATGCCGAAGGGCAGGTTGGACACGGCCATACCCAGAATGACGGCTGAAACGGTCAGCGAAACAGTGACCATGTCAGCCGCGAACACGCCTTGAAGCACCGGCAGGATCGGCTGGGTCACGTATATATTGGTGAATGCGGCGGACACCAGGGCAAAAACGGTCAGCTGCAGACGCCCATCGGAAGCTTTGCGCATTGGACTCCGATTCAGCCCGGGAGGTCGATTGGTCGCCCCGTGGAACAAACGGCAGGGGCATGGCCCCGAACAATGTCGGAAGGATGGCAGGATTTCCCCGGGCCGTCAATACGGACGCTACCCGGCCCGTGGGGTCGTCCGCTTTCTCACGGGCTGCGAATCATGATCAGCAGCATTTTGAAGCGCCGGGCCGCGTGCAGGGCGTGGGGGATGTTGGCCGGCATGATCAGCATTTCACCGGACACAACGGTTTGACGCTCACCGCCGATGGTAATCTCGGCTTCGCCGTCCACGACATAGACCACCGCGTCAAACGGGGCGGTGTGTTCGCTCAGCCCCTGGCCGGCCTCGAACGCGAACAGGGTGATATTGCCGGCGTCTTTTTTGAGCAGGGTCTTGCTCACCACGGATTCGTCGAAATAGGCAATGTGCCCATCCAGATTGAATGCTGAACCGGTGTTGGTTTCCGACATGCGTCGATTCCTTTCGATGATATCGGGTTGGATCTCGCCCAGTTTTTGTAATTATCGAGAAATTCAGCCGAAAAAGCCGTTTTGTCAACCAGATGCGCTCCCAGGCGGCTATCGGCGCTGTCGCTGCCGCCCGCCGGGGCAACCCTGCGTTGACAAGAATTGAACGGCATTCGATAATGTCCGCTGTGACGTCTTATTCGACTATGAGAGAGGCACTTCAATGCTGGGCAAGAAGCGGGCGAACACGGAGAACATTCTGATTCTGGGGCTGGGCGGCGTAGGCGCTTACCTGGCCAAGCGCCTGGTGCACGAGGGTTACGCCGTCACGGCGATCGAGCCGGACAGCCGCTTGATTCGTCACA
>JAAUYD010031416.1_pt1 | contig 13558 bp, 10 predicted proteins | sample 7278101 | NCBI WGS metagenome assembly JAAUYD01 (sample SAMN14350128, study PRJNA611818) | marine sediment metagenome | isolation source: surface marine sediment (0.6m) | place: French Polynesia: Moorea | collected 2018-08
CGATAGTCTAGTGCAATCCCGGTCAGTGCTGAAATACTCGCTAGAGACCCCGCCACAGGCTGCGTTTCTTATGGAAAAACGAGCCGCAGCGCCCCGGCTCTTGTAGACTGCGGCTGCCAACCCGCATTCAGAGATTTCAATGAGCCACGATTTCGAACAAACACTGAGCAGCCTGATGGCGCGGGCTGCCAGTCCTCTGTCGGGATCGATGCGAGGCATCGAGAAAGAATCGCTGCGGGTGGATTCCGACGGCAGCATGTCAAAGCTCGCGCACCCGCGGTCGCTCGGCTCGCCGCTGACCAATCAGTTCATTACCACCGACTTCTCCGAGGCGCTGCTCGAATTCGTCACTCCCGTATTCGGTACGACGTGGGAGGCGATGCGATCCATCTGCGACATTCATCAGTTCGTCCAGAACGCGATCGATGATGAATTGTTATGGCCGGCAAGCATGCCCTGTCTCCTGCCGAAGGACGAAGCCATTCCGCTGGCACGCTACGGCACCTCGAACATCGGCAGGATGAAGACCACGTACCGACGCGGACTGGGGTACAGGTACGGTCGACAGATGCAGACGATCTCCGGCGTGCATTACAACTTCTCGCTGCCGGAGGCATTCTGGCCGGAGTACCAGGCCGTGCTCGAAGCGACGGACGAAGAATGCGATTTCCGCTCGACCCAGTACCTGGGACTGGTCAGGAATTTCCGTCGCATGGGCTGGATCATCCTGTATCTGTTCGGCGCATCGCCGGCGCTTTGCCAGTCGTTTGCACAGGGTCGGGAGCTGGACATGCCGATGCTCAATGAAACGACGTACTTCGAGCCTTACGGCACGTCTTTGAGAATGAGCGACCTCGGTTACAACAACAAGAACCAGTCGAGGATCGCGATCTCACTGAACAGTCTGGACAGTTACATTCGGGACCTGACGGCGGCGATTCACACGCCGGAGCCGGACTACGAGAAGATCGGTGTGCTCGTCGACGGCGAGTACCGGCAGCTGAACGCGAACCAGCTACAGATCGAGAACGAGTACTACAGTTCGGTGCGGCCCAAGCGCGTTGCGCGTTCCGGTGAGCGACCGACGGCCGCGCTGCGTCGAGGCGGCATCGAGTATGTCGAAGTACGCTCGCTCGATTGCAATCTCTATGACCCGGCGGGAATCAGCCAGAACACGATGCGCTTTATCGAGCCGTTCCTGGTCTATTGCCTGCTCGAGGACAGCCCCATGTTCGATCAGGACCTGCTGGCCGAGTGCGTTGCAAACCAGGCCCTGGTGGCGCGCGCCGGACGAGATCCCGAGCTGCGGCTCAGCGACCGCGGCGAGTCCCGACTGCTGACCGAATGGGCCGACCGGATTGTTGAAAAGGTGGAACAGGTTGCCGCAGTCATGGACGACGATTCGACGTGCTACTCGGAAGCCGTCGCAGAGATGCGCAAGCGCATTGAAGATGCGTCCCTGACGCCGTCCGCGCGGATTCTCGAGGACCTGCGTGAGGAGGGCATGAGCTTCTTCGAACTTGCCTTGGACGCCGCGCGGCGACACAAAAAGTACTTCAGGCTGCTTACGCCGTTGAACGAAGAGGTTGAGGCGAAACTGCAACAGGAGGTGTCGGATTCGCTTGCTCGTCAGTCAGACATCGAGGCGGAAGACACCCTCAGTTTCGAGGAATACCTCGAATCCTGGTTCGACGCAGACTAGCGCAGGCGCTGGCTACTCTATAGGAGTACCGTGCTCGTACGCGAAAGCCCTGTGCAACTGTTGCAGGCGTTCGGTAATCGCGCCCCTCGCACCATCACCAACGACTCGGCCATCGGCCTCGAGGATCGGTGTCAGCTCGCCCATCGTACCTGTCGTGAACGCCTCGTCCGCCGTGTAGAGCTCGGTCAACGACAGGTTACGCTCTAGCGCCGGGATCCCGTTCCGCTCGCACAATGTGAGGATCATCTGCCTCGTCAGACCCGGCAGGCAGCTGTCGGCATGTGGCGTCATGACCTCGCCGTCCCGGACGATGAATAGGTTGGTGTCGTTGGTCTCGGAGATAAAACCCTGCATGTCCAGCATGACGGCGCTGTCGACGCCGGCGACGTTTGCCTCTATCGACGCGAGTATGTTGTTCAACAGGTTGTTGTGGTGAATCTTTGAGTCGAGGCAGGATGGCGTGTTGCGGCGTGTCGACGCTGTGACGACGCGAATCCCGTCGTCGGTGTAAACAGGCGGTTTCCATTCGGCTAGTACGATCAGGGTACAGCCCGACTGGTTGAAGCGCGGGTTCATGCCGGACGTAAGTTTCTCGCCGCGAGTCAGCGTTAGCCGGACATGTGCCCCGTCCGTCATGTCATTTGCCTTCAACGTGTCGAACAGGGCGGACCGGATCGTCGCTTCGTCCGGAACCTGTTCGAACGCAAGCGCCCTTGCCGAGTCGCCAAGACGCCGCAGGTGTTCATCGAGGGCAGCAATGCGCCCGTTGTACACACGCAAGCCCTCCCAGACCGCGTCGCCGCCCTGGACGACGCTGTCGAACACGGAGACTCGCGCTTCGTCACGCGGCTTCAATCCGTCCCCTACGAATACCTGCAGGTTCTTGTTCCTGGGATCAACGCTCATGGTGCTCTATCCGGTTGAATAGCGACGGCGATCAATTTGTCATACCAGGGCTTGCACTGTCCAAGCAGGTCGTTCAGCGACTCCGGAAACTCACCCTTAACCCGCGGAGCATGAAAACCGCTGCTCTGGTGAACCGCGTGATACCAGTGCGGCGCCCACACCCCGTCCTCGGCCCGCGGACCCGGTTTCCAGTGCAACATTGTCGGATCATATGCGACGCCAACGCGCTCGCAGAGGCGTCTCATTACCGGGCCCGGGTCTGATAGCAGGATTCCCGAGTCGACGACCGCGGGGTCCTGCCCGCGATTCCCAAGATCCTCGTAGAGCCGCCATTGCTGTTCGAGCCCCGTATCGCTTAGCGTTGCCTCGGGAATCTGCACGGTCAGGGACGGTAGCATGTCCCTCGGGTCCCGAATCAGCAGAATGTTGTCCATCGCGTCGAGAAAGTTCGTGTCCAGCTCGAGCAGATGATGCGCCATCTGTTTCAGGAACAGCCGACGATCCTTCATCGTCGACTGGTGTCGCAACAGCGCGCGCATGACGGTATTGCCATCGGTCTCCATCGAGGCGAGCACGTCGTCGCGACCCGGGTGTTCGAGCCCCGTCACGCGCAGGTAATGGCCGTACAGGGGTTCATCAACCACGTCGATCGCCGGCAGCTCGGCAAAGCTGTACATCATGGCCGTCGACACGTTTCGCGGCCCGGACCACAGGCAAATGGGACGATTTTCAGCCATAAACGGTTTGTTAGTGTAAGGAGTGCCGTGAGGAGCCTGTGCGGTCCGTCACAGTTTCCATTCATTCTAGTGTGAGGAGCAAGGCAATTTAACTAAACTTGTGCGAAGCCGTGAATTGAACTCGGGTTGGGCGTACGACAGTGTTTAAGACATTCATATTTGGCATCGTATTGGGCGTGGTCGGGACGATCGTCGCCGTGTTGTTCGTGCCGGTCGTCGACCAGGCACGTGAGAACTCCGTGGTCACGGTTGCAACGAACGGCGGCAGCGCCGAGGCCTTCCATATCAATATTCCCACCGACCGAATTGTTGTAGGCGCGCCGGGCGATACGCCGACGCTGCCACCCGGTTTGACGTGGCCCGATGAGCTGAGCACTGCCAGCGCCGATATGTACAAGTTGCGCAATGTCCACAATGCCGTTATCGGCGTTGCCAGCCGAGTCGTTTTGAGCGATGCGGAGCAGGGCGACGTCGTCGAGTGGGTATTGCATTTGCCGGCTCGCGGATCGCTTTATGTCGGTATGGATGTCGACAACGTGCAGGACGGTGCCCGATTGGGCACTCTGCATCGTGGAACGCGTGAGTTCGCGAAGACGCAAGGCGCCTTCAGTGAGCGCTGGGTAGCCGGAGACAGCAACGATGAGCTGAATCGAGGAAAAATCGAGCTGGTCTCCCGATTCATGAGCGTCGCAGAGCAAACGAGCGCGGTCCAGTGATGAAGTACGTACTCGCATTGATCGTTGGAGTGCTTGTCGGCGTGCTGGCAGCATTTGCGCTGCTCGTTTATAACCCGCTCGCGGGTAATCGCGGCCTGACGCCTCTCGCCGTCAGCGACCAGAGCCTGATGCAGTTCAACTACTCGGGCGTTGCCGCAGCATCCATTGCCTATACGAATGACGGTGAGTCGACGACGAAACCACACCCGGCGAAGGTTCTGCAGCTCTGGGAAGCTCCCGTGCGACGGACCGACGCGATGATGACGGTCTTGTCGGATGCGCGCGGTCGAATCGTCGGTCTTGGTATCAAGTATATGTCCGATTCCGAGAAGACCAACATCGTCAATGGCGACGCGATCGTGGACAGCGTCTGGCACATCGTCGTGCCCGGTCGCGGCACACTGTTCGTGGAGCAGACAGAAAACCACTGGGGTTTCCTGCGCGATGTGGTCCTGCCGGCGCACCTGAGTGCCGCGGACAGCTGGAAGGGTAACTGGAGCGGCGACATGACGGCGGGACCGGGAGCACTCGGTACCGCGAGGGTCATCGGTGGCTCAGGCGAGTTTGCTCAGCGAACTGCAGAAGCGGTTGAATCCAGAACGGCCAAAGCCTATTCGACCCGACAGGGTGCGATTTCCGTGGAAGGCCGCATCATGATCGAGATGCAGGCACTCGCAGCCGATAACGACGCGCCCTAGCTCGCGTCAACCCTGCCGCATATCCCGCATCGTCAAAGACGTGTCCTTAAGCATCGCGGGATCGATCCGGCAGGCGTCCTTGATCAGGGGCTTCGACATCATGAAGTCTCTGGGCGAGTTGATGCTGTCAATCGCGATCAGTTTTCCATCACGCAGGTAGGCGCAGGAAAAACTGCCGCCGTCCGGGTCGCCCCGCAGCACGTAGTCATCGAATCCCTCCGAAAGACCCGCAATCTGCAGCTTCAGGTTGTATTGGTCTGACCAGAACCACGGTACGTCGTCATATTCCTCATCGCCACCGGCGATGTTCGCCGCTGCGGTTTTTGCCTGCTCGAGCGCGTTTTGCACGGACTCGAGTCGAAGGCTGCGCTGGTAAATCGCATTCGGATGTCGCGTGCAGTCACCGATGGCAAAAATACCCGGGTCGGATGTCCTGCAATGGCTGTCTACGACGATGCCGTTGTCGACGTCGAGTCCGGCCGCCCGGGCCAGTTCCGTGTTCGGCGATATTCCTATGCCGACAATGGCAATATCGCCTTCGACGCGATCTCCGTTCGTTGTCACGGCAGCCTCGAACCTCTGGTCCCCCTCGAACGACTGGAGACCGGTGGAGAGTTTCAGGTCGACACCATGCTCGCGATGCACACGCTCGAAGAACGCAGACACCGGCGGTGACACGACCCTGCTCATGACACGATCCGCCGTCTCGAGAACGACCACGTCAGACCCCATCTCGCGCATGACGGCGGCCACTTCCAACCCGATGTAGCCAGCGCCGATAATGACGACGCGAGCACCGTCATGGGCGTCTTCCCTGATGTTGTCGACGTCCTCGATGCTGCGCAGGTAATGAATGCCCGCCAACTCCGAGCCGGGGCAGGAGAGGCGATTGACCTGGGCTCCTGTCGCGAATACGAGCGTTGTGTACTCGATCGACTCCCCGGTGTCTGTCTCTACCGTGTGTGCATTCCGATCGACCGCCGTCACGCGAGTGCCCAGGCGGACGTCGATTTGCTGATCGTCGTAGAACGCCGCCGGCTTTACGAACAGCCGCTCGGCCGGCAATTCGCCAGCGAGGAATTTCTTGGACAGCGGTGGTCGCTGATAGGGCAGGTAGGGCTCGTCGCCGAGTAATACAATACTGCCGTCATAGCCTTTCTGCCGAAGGCTCGTAACGAGCTGTCCGGCGGCGTGACCCGCGCCGATAATCACCGTTTGCTTGTTCATGCTCTTATACCGGCTGCAGCGGCCAGAGAATCGGAAGAAGCAGCATGACAGCGATAAAGACGACGATTGTCAACGGGACACCGACTTTCAGGTAGTCAACGAAGCGATAGCCGCCGGGGCCCATGACCAGGATGTTAGCCGGGTGCGAGATTGGGCTCGTGAAGCTGGCTGAGGCCGCCATGGCGACCGCCATCATCGCAGTCTCCGGCTGGAAGCCCATATCGCTCATCGCGGACATGACGATAGGTGACATCAGGACCACCAGTGCCGCTGTCGGGATGATCATCGTCGCCGCTGCCGTCAGGATATAGAGGCCGACAATGACCGGCCACGGCCCTGCGTCGCCGAGGAAGCTCATGACCTGGTCCGCGAGGTAGGTTGCGGCGCCGGTATCCTGCATGGCAATGCCCAGCGGCAGCATGCCGGCGATCAGGAATATCGCTCTCCAGTCAATTGCCCGGTAGGCCTGTTCCATGTTCAGGCAGCCGGTCAGGACCATGATGGTGCCCCCAACAACGGCGGCGACCGAGATGGGTGCCCAGCCCATCATCACACTGAAGACGACGCCAAACATGATAAGCGCGGCGAGCGGTGCGCGACGCGTGTCCGGCGGCGTGCTGCCCAGGTCGGTCAGTACGAGGAAATCGGGGTCATTCGATAACAGCTCGAGGCGATCGCGCGGGCCCAGCATCAGTAGCGCGTCACCGACCTGCAGGCGCTCGTCCCCGAGCTCCGTGCCGAGGGTTTCGCCCTCGCGCCAGATGCCGGCCAGTTCAATACCGTATCGCTCGCGGAAATTGAGTTCGCCGATTGCCTTGCCGGCCAGGCTGGAGCGCGGGTCGAGCGTCGCATCCATCAGCGACAGGCGTTCGGATTCGAAGGCGCCGAGATTCGACGGCACGGATGTGTCGATCTCGAGATCCTGCAGGCCGCGAAGAACGTCGAGGTCGGCGGGCTGGCCCTCGATCAGCAGCAGGTCAGCGCCGGACAGGACCTGGTCTCCGCGTGGCATCACGATCAGGTTGCCTTCGCGGAAGATGGCCTGGACACGAAAATCGAACGCCTCGCCAATCCGGCTGTCGGCCAGCGTGGTGCCGACGATCTCGCTTTCCTTCGGCACGCGAACGACGAACAGGCGTTCGTCCGACTGGTAACGCTCGGCAATCTCCGCATCCGAGAAAATGCGAACGTCCGAGAAGTCGCTTTCTCTCTCCAATTGTTCGATCGCGTCGCGTTCACCCTGGACCAGCAGGCATTCGCCCGATCGCAGCGGGACGTAGGACAGGTTGGTCAGGCGGTAGCCGCCTTTGCGTCGCAGGCCGACAACGGCCACATCGAAGCGTCGACCGAAGCGAGCATCCCGAACGAGTTGGCTGACAAGCGGCGAGCCCTCGGCGATTGTCGCCTCGGCGTAGACCATCTTCGCTGCGACCATGGATTTGAGAACGGGCGATTCACGTTCGATGACGAGGTCGCTCCAGCGCCGCAGTTCGCGGAACTGGTCCACGCGCCCCTGCACGAGGATGCCGTCACCGCCGCGCAGCACGGTCTGTCGTCCGGGTAACGTGTCACTTCGTCCTTCCCGCATCACGGCGAGGATGATAAGGCCTGTCGAACTGCCGATTCGAGACTCGGCCAGCGTCTTACCGACCAGCAGGGAGTCGCGAGGCACGCGCAAAAGGAACGTTCGTTCGTGCAACTTGTACTGCGCACGCAGGCTGCGTTGCGATACGTTGCGGTCTTTTTCGACCGGCTTCGCCGGCAGCAGCAAGCGACCGAACAGCACGACGAACATGACTCCGGTAACCATGACAATGCCGCCCAGGGGCGTGAAATCGAACAGCGCGAAACCGGGATAGCCGCTCTGTACGAGCGATTCGCTGATCAGCAGGTTGGGCGGCGTGCCGATCAGTGTCATCAGTCCGCCAAGTAACGTCGAGTAGGCCAGTGGCATCAGCAGCCGGGACGCGGGAATCCGTGTGCGGCGCGCGACGTCCACGACGACGGGCAGCATCAGCGCGGCCACGCCGATGTTATTCATGAAGGCGGAGAGCACGGCGCCGGTCATCATGATGACGAAGATCAACGGCATTTCCTTGCCGCCCGCCAGGCGCATCACCTGCGACCCGATGATGTCGGCGATGCCGGTGCGAGTCAGGCCTTCGCTCAGGATGAACATCGCCCAGACGGTAATGACGGCGCTGTTGCTGAAGCCGGAGAAAGCCTGTTTGCTGTCGACCAGGCCAGTGACAGCCAGCGCACCGAGCACGATCAGCGCGACGACGTCCATGCGGATGACCTCGCTGATGAACAGGATCAGCGACACGGTCAGGATGCCCAAGACCAGTGCAATCTCAAAGGTCATACGAAGGCAGCTTCTTTGGTCATCGCAGGCTCGGGATTCACGCGGTATTTATACACCAGAGCGGGGCGCACCGTCAGCATAAAGGTTTGAGTTGCCTAAGGTTTATCCGCAGACTCCGGTGTTGCCGGGCGTGATTCGCGCTTGCTGATGCAGGAAGCCATGGCCTATGAAGCAATAAGCCCTGTCCGAACGAGTATGGTCGAGATTCGCGGCGTCGACCTGAACGTGAATGAATGGGGCGACAAAGACGCGGAAACCCTGCTGTACCTGCACGGTTGGGGCGATACCGGCTCGAGTTTCCAGTTTGTTGCAGACGAACTGGGCGATCGATGGCGGGTGATAGCACCGGACTGGCGGGGTTTCGGCCGCTCGGCGTGGAACGCGGCGTCGTACTGGTTCCCGGACTACCTTGCCGACCTGGATCAGCTGGTCGCCGCACTGGGTATCACCGAGCCGGTCAAGCTGATCGGTCACAGCATGGGCGCCAACGTCGCTGGCCTTTACGCGGGCGCCGTGCCTGCGCGCGTCTCGCATTTCATCAATGTCGAAGGTTTCGGACTACCGGAGACGAACCCGGCTGATTCGCCCGCCCGCTATCGCGACTGGCTGCAACAGTCGCGCGAGACGCCGGCGTTTCGGCCGTACCCGGACTTCGGCGCGCTCGCGCGACACCTTAAGGGCCGGAGCCCGCTGATGACCGACGAGCGGGCTGAATTCGTGGCTCGACTGTGGGCCAGGGCAACAGGCGACGGCATCGAGCTACGGATGGACCCGAATCACAAGCTGCCGAATCCCATCCTGTACCGGCGAGCCGAGGCAGAGGCGTGCTGGCGGGCGGTCGAGGCTCGCGTGTTGCTGGTCATCGGCAACAAGAGTCGCTTCGCGAGACGCCTGAAAGCGGACGAGGAATCGGGCGGCGGACAGCGGTTTTTCCCCGATGCCGAGACGTTGGTCGTCGATGGGGCTGGCCACATGATCCACTTCGAGGCCCCGGAGACGTTGGCTTCGGCCATCGACCGATTCATGCGCTTGTAAATTTATCCAGTACTGTATACAAATACAGTTTTTGCGCGAGGACCGTCGTGAGCGTCGCGGAGTCGTACCTGGATAAACTGAACGAGGCGCAGCGCAGGGCCGCCGTGTTCGGCGCCGAGTCGCGCGGCCCGCTGCTCGTGATTGCCGGGGCCGGGACCGGCAAGACGATGACACTCGCGCACCGCGTCGCCTACCTGATCGACAAGGGTGCGGACCCGGAGCGTATCCTGCTGCTGACCTTCACGCGGCGCGCCGCCGAGGAGATGACGCGCCGCGTCGAAGCCATCGTTCGAGAGTCCAGGCCGGGACAGCGCTGCGAACTTCCCTGGGCCGGCACGTTTCACTCCGTCGCTAACCGGCTGCTGCGACGGTTTGCGCCCAATCTCGGTCTGGATCCCGGCTTTTCGGTCCTGGACCAGGGCGACGCCGCGGACCTGATGGATGTCGTTCGCCACGAGCTGGCGTTGTCTTCGACGAGTCGACGATTTCCCGGCAAGGCCGCGTGCCTCGCGATGTATTCGCGCTGCATGAATACGATTCAACCGCTGGAAGTCGTCATTCGCGACAGCTTCCCCTGGTGCGTCGACTGGCCGCAGGAACTCGCGACGCTGTTTCGTGCCTATGTCGAGCGGAAGCAGACCAGCCAGTCGCTGGACTACGATGACTTGCTGACTTACTGGAGCCACCTCGTGGCGGATGCCGGTTTCGCCACCGAGATCGGAGACTGGTTCGATTTCATTCTCGTCGACGAGTACCAGGATACGAACGTCGTACAGGCAAACATCATTCGCGCGATGAAGCCCGGCGGCCAGGGCGTCACGGTGGTCGGTGACGACGCCCAGTCCATCTACTCTTTCCGCGCTGCGACGGTCGACAACATCCTCGAGTTTCCGGACCTGTGTTCGCCACGCGCCGAGGTCGTCACCCTCGAGCAGAACTACCGTTCCAGCCAGCCGATTTTAGACAGCGCCAACCTGCTGATCGCCGACAGCGAAAGACAGTTCGGCAAAAGGTTGTTCTCGAACAAGCCCGGCAGCGCCCGGCCGAGGTACGTCACCGTCGAGGACGCCGATGCCGAGGCGGACTGCGTCGTCGACGGCGTTCTCAAGAATCGTGAAGCCGGCCTGTTGCTGATGGACCAGGCTGTCCTGTTTCGAAACTCTCATCACAGCGATCGTCTCGAGGTGGAGTTGGTCAGGCGCAACATCCCGTACGTCAAGTATGGCGGGCTGAAATTCCTGGAAGCGGCTCATGTGAAGGATGTGATTTCGATCCTCAAGTGGGCGGACAATCCAAAGAACGAGGTCGCAGCCTTTCGCGTGCTGAAACTGCTGCAGGGCATGGGGCCGCGCTACGCAGCTCGCTGCTATGCGCATCTTCAGTCGGAAAGTTTCGACATGACGGCCCTGCGGGCATTCACGCCGCCGCCGGCCTGTCGCGACGAGTGGCTGCCGTTTTGTTCGCTGATGGAGCAACTGGCAGACAGCAAGCCGGAAGTTGCCTGGCAGTCCCAGTTCGCGCCGTTATCGACCTGGTACCGGCCGCAGCTCGAGCGCTTGTACGAGTCGGCCGAGACGAGGCTGGCGGATGTGGAACAACTCGAACAGATATCGGCGCGTTACGCGACGCGAGAACGGTTCCTGACGGAGCTGACGCTTGACCCGCCGTCGTCGTCCGGCGACCAGTCCGGTGCGCCAATGATCGATGAGGACTACCTGATCCTCTCGACAGTGCATTCGGCCAAGGGCCAGGAATGGGAGGCAGTCTTCGTATTGAACGTGACGGACGGCAACTTCCCGTCCGAGTTCGCAACCGGTGACCCGGCGGCCATCGACGAGGAACGACGGTTGCTCTACGTGGCGATGACGCGGGCAAAACAGTCGCTGTCTTTGTTATCGCCACTGAAATTCTTTGTCACGCAGCAGCACCGTCACGGCGATCGCCACGTGTACGGCGCTCGCAGCCGGTTTATGACCGATCGACTGATATCGAGCTTCGATGAGTGTTACTTCGGCGATTCGGAACGGCCTCGATCGCTCAAGCCGAGGACGGATCGGAAGATCGACGTACAGGGCGCACTCAAACAGATGTGGTGAATAAAAAAGGGCGGTGGAAGCCCACCGCCCAATCCACGAAACAAACAGCATAAGGGAAGTTCAGTTTGTTACGTCAACGCGCTTCGAGTACCGGTTTCCGCGCGCGTCTCTCCTTTCGCTTTGAAAGATCACGGCTTTTTCGGTAATCGTTGACTATTTGATGCGTGAGCGGGCAGATTGGTTGCAATCAAAAAGGAATAAGTTCTTAAGCGTTCAAGCATGACCGGTCGTCCGGTCATAGCGGGAGATTCAAAATGACTACGAGTGATGAAGAGCGCCAACTGCGAGTCGATCTCGCGGCATGTTATCGCCTGATTGCGATGTTTGGATGGGATGACCTCGTCTTTACGCATGTCTCTGCGCGCATTCCGGGTAGCGACGAGCACTTCCTGATCAATGCCTACGGCATGATGTTCGAAGAGATTACTGCGAGCAGCCTGATTCGAGTCGATGCCGAGGGCAACAAGGTGTCCGAGTCCGACTTTCCGGTCAACCCGGCCGGATTTGTCATTCACAGCGCCGTCCACGCGGCCCGCCCCGATGTCGCCTGCGTGCTGCACACGCACACGAAGGCGGGCGTCGCCGTCTCGGCGCAGAAAGACGGCTTATTGCCGTTGTCGCAGACCTCGCTGTTTCCCTACGCGTCGCTCGGTTACCACGATTACGAGGGCGTAGCGCTCAACGACGATGAGAAACCGCGCCTCGTCGCCGACCTCGGGTCGAAGACCTGTCTTATCTTGAGGAATCACGGTTTGCTCACGGTCGGACCGACGATCGCCGACGCGTTCCTGATGATGTACGTGCTGGAGACTGCCTGCCAGATTCAGCTGATGGCGCAGTCCACGGGCAACGAACTGGTGCAGGTACCGTCGCCTATCGTCGCCGGTATACAGGCACAGGCCGAAGAGGTGACCAAGGGTCTCGGCGGACAGCTCGTCTGGCCGGGGCTGCTCAGGAAACTGGACCGGCGAGATCCTTCTTACCGCGATTGAACGCTATCTCAATGGGCACTATCTCAGGAAGATCGCGTAGGCCGGATTCTCGGTTTCTTCCCAATGGGGATAGCCCAGTCGCTCAAGGTGGGCTTCGAGCTCGTCCATGTCGTCTTCGGGCACGTCGATGCCAGCGAGTACGCGCCCGTAGTCGGAACCGTGATTGCGGTAGTGGAACAGGGTGATGTTCCAATCTGAGCCAACGGCTGCGAGGAAATCCAGCAGTGCCCCCGGCCGCTCCGGAAACTCGAAACGATAGAGCCGCTCGTTCTCGACGTCGGCCTGTCGCCCGCCAACCATGTGCCGCACGTGCAACTTGGCCAGCTCGTTGTCGCTCATGTCTTTCGCCCGGTAGCCGGCGTCGGCGAGCTGCTTGAGAATATCGCGGCGTTCGCTGACGCCTTGCCTCAGCTCGACGCCGGCGAAAATGTGCGCCTGGGCGGAATCGCCGTACCGGTAATTGAATTCAGTGATGCTTCGCTTGCCCAGTGACTCACAGAACTTCTTGAAGCTGCCCGGTTCCTCGGGAATCTCCACGGCGATCAGCATCTCCTTTTCTTCGCCGACCGCGGCGCGCTCGACAATGTGCCTCAAGCGATCGAAATTGACGTTTGCTCCGCAGCTGATCGTGACGAATTGCCTGCCCTTGATGCCGTTCTCCGCAACGTACTTCTTCAGGCCCGCGACCGCGAGTCCGCCTGCCGGCTCGACGATCGAACGGGTGTCCTCGAAGATATCCTGGATACCCGCGCATATCTGGTCCGTATCGACCGTCAGGAACTCATCGACATAGGCTTGGCACAGTCGGAATGTCTCGTCACCGACTCTCTTGACGGCCACGCCGTCGGCGAAGATGCCTACGTGCGATAGCGTGACCGGAGCGCCCGCCGCGATCGACTCACGCATCGCCGCGGAGTCTTCCGGTTCGACGCCAATGATCCTGATACCCGGCTCGACCGATTTGATGTAGGCTGCGATGCCGGCTATCAATCCGCCGCCCCCGATCGGGACGAAGATGGCATCGACGGGTCCGTCCAGCTGCTTCAGTATCTCGGCGCCGATCGTGCCTTGCCCGGCGATGACG
>JAAUYD010128888.1_pt1 | contig 13556 bp, 16 predicted proteins | sample 7278101 | NCBI WGS metagenome assembly JAAUYD01 (sample SAMN14350128, study PRJNA611818) | marine sediment metagenome | isolation source: surface marine sediment (0.6m) | place: French Polynesia: Moorea | collected 2018-08
GGCGCGACGACGACCAGGCGTCGCGCCAGTCGAAGCCTTCGACGATCGCGCGGATGTTCACGCACAGGTTGTGATGTGTCAGCACTACGCCTTTGGGATCGCTGGTCGAACCGGACGAGTACTGGATAAACCCAATGTCGTCGGGCTGGGCGTTCTGAATCTCGCCATGCGCCCCGGGTTCTACATCGCTCATCAGGACAGCATGCTTGTCGAGCAGTTCGGAAACTGCGCTGAGTTCACGCTCCTTCGCGAAATCGATGAGCCGCTGCAGCAGGTCCATTTCCGTAAACAGCGTCGGATGTTCGAGTTGCGACAGGATCCGGAATAACTTGAGTTTGTGTTCGTCGCTGATGCCCACAGCGACCGGAACCGGCACCATGCCGCCGAGCACAGCCGCCCAGAACGCGATCACAAAGCTCTTGTTGGATTTGCTGAAGATGATCAGCTCGTCGCCCGGCTTCATGCCGCGCGCCTGCAGCGAACCGAGCAGCGCCAGCGACGCGTCCCAGAGCTCACCGAAACGCAATGCGCTCTCGTCCTTCTCGCCGTCGATGAAGCGGATTTCCCGGTCGCGATCCTTCAGGTCCGCGAACAGGTCAGTCATGGTGTCGTAGAGCTTCATGGAGTCCTATCGTTCTTCGGGAATGACGAAAATGTCGCGGGCCGAGCGCAGGTTGATCGCGAGCTCGAGTTCCGGCTGCGCCTCATCAACGAGGCTCATGCGGAACCGAGGCAGCAGAAGCCCGAGGTGCACTTTCATTTCGAGAAAAGAAAAATACTCGCCGAGGCAACGCCGAGGGCCAAGCGAGAACGGAAAATAGGGCCGGTCTTTCTTCGGCTTGTCGGTCGGTGCGAAACGATCGGGATCGAAACAGCCGGGCTCCGGCCAGTAATGCTCGGTCCGGTGGAGAATATACGGCGACAGGTAGATGTCGGTACCCGGCGGCACGTCGTAGTCGTCGAGTTCATCGTCCTCGTGCGACCGTCGCGTGAACAGCCAGACCGGTGGATACAGGCGCAACGCTTCCTCGAGTGTCTGTTGCGTGTATTGCATGGCCGTCAGATTATCGGCCGTCACCGCAGAGACGTTCGGTAGTACGGATTGCGCTTCGGCAATCAGCTTCTGTTCGACATCGGGGTGTTTCGCAATCAGGTACCACACCCAGTTAAGCGTATTGGCCGATGTCTCGAAGCCGGCAACGATCAGGGTCATGAGCTCGTCGAGGAGTTCGCCATCCGAAAACGGCTGACCCTGTTTATCCGTCGCGTCCAGGTACATCGACAGGAAATCGAAGTGCTGGCTGCCGCGACCGGCGCGTCGATCCGCAATGATGCTCATGAGCAGTTCGCGCAGATGCCGTACCTTCATGACCACTGACAGGTCGCGGGTCGAGTCGCGGCTCAGGAAGGCAAACGGGTTTTCCCCTTCGGTGACAATGCGGGTCTCATAGTCGTCGCCGAAGATGCTGATCAGGATGAGTTCGAGTGCGAAGTCACAGGTCTCTTCCGTGATGTTGAGCGTCTCGCCGGCCGCCGCCGCAGCGGCCCAGCGCACGGCTCGCCGATCCGAGCATTCGACCATGACGGTCATGAGCCGGTGCACGTTCTGGCGGCTGAAAGCCGGCTGGATCATTGTGCGCGACCGCCGCCAGATATCGCCGTCGCTCACGATCAGACCGTTGCCGAGCAGCATCTTCACGCGCTCGAAGCCGGGGCCCTTGTGATACTTGCTATGCCGACGGGTCAGGATGCGCCGGACCTCGTGGGCATCGTTGACGAAATACATGAGGCGGCCGTTCGGCTTGACCATGCTGACCATATCGCCGAACTCGCGCTGCAGATCCTGCAGCGTCGCGAGCGTCTCGGGGTCGATACCGAGCGTCACAGGCTGGTCGGGGCCTGGCGGCCTCCTGAATTCGGTTTGCGGCTGGGTCATGCTTAAAAGCAGGTTGGCGATGGCGCGGAAAATGCAGGCGCAATATTACATTGACCCGCAGAGATTCGATACCGCAAACTCCACCACTTGAACGATCGATCTCCCAATCATTTCGACTCTATCGAGTCACGACGTAGCGCCTCCTCACGGCGCCGCATGACGCCGGCGCGCCGGCTTTATTACTTCCTTGGCCTGCCGGTGCTGCGTGGCCTCATCCGGCTGCTGACCGCGACATACCGCTTTGAGGCGATCATTGGCGAAGACCATATCGAGCCCTTCGTTCGCGACGGCAAGGTGTGTGCGCCCTGTTACTGGCACCAGCACCATGTTCTGGGCTCCACCCTGATCCGCACATGGCTCCAGCGCGGTTTCAAAGCCTGCTTTCTCGTATCGGGCTCGGTAGACGGCGACGTGCCGGAGCGGATTGCACGCGCCTGGGGCGCCGAGGTGATCCGTGGGTCCGCCAACCAGAGCGGCGCACTGGCTCTGCGTGACCAGCAGAAAATGATGAAGAACGGCTACTCGATCGTCACAACGGCGGACGGCCCACGAGGTCCGAAATACGAGTTCAAACCCGGCACGGTCCTCATGGCCCGCATCGCGGGCATCCCGATGATTCCAATTGGCTGCGCCGCCGACCGTGCCTGGTACCTCAATCGCTGGGACGACTTCATGATTCCCAAGCCGTTCGCCCGGGTCGCCATTGCCGTCGGCGAACCAATCCCGGTGCCGCGCGAGATCGCGCTGGACGATCTGGAGCCGGTTCGAGCGAACGTTCAGGCTGCAGTCATGTCCCTAATGAGAGACTCGGAACAAGCCCTGAACGCATCCTGAGGAGGAATCGGGTGAAAATCCTGTGCCACATCGCCCTCATCTTGCTATTGAGCCTGGTCTTCGGGACCGCGCTTGCTGGCGACCTTACGCCACACAAAGCACAGTACAAAGTCAAAATTTCCGTGCTCTCCGGCAAGCTCAACACCGAACTTCGGGAAGTCGATGGCGGTTACGCGGCAACGCATTCGATTCGCGCCACCGGCCTGTCGCGGATGGTTTCGCGCGGCAATATGCACGTCACATCACAGTTCTCGGCCGGACCCGAAGGCGTTCGACCCGTTACGTTTCACGAGATCGACACAATTCGCGACGATCCGGAAACTCGCCTGACCTTTGACTGGACCACCAACCAGGTTACCGGAACGGTGGGTGAAGAGGACGTCACGTTGCAGCTCGACGGCATTGCGCACGACAACGTATCGATCCAGTACGCACTGATGCACGATCTGCTGTACGCCGAACCTGCCGGAACCTACGTTCTGTTCGACGTTGACAAGATGCGCATCGCCGACGTAACCGATGCGGGTAAGAAGACGGTAAAAACCAAAGCCGGCAGGTTCGACGTTATCGGCATTTCACACCAGCGCAAAGGCTCGTCGCGAATTACGACAATGTGGTGCGCGCCGGAACTCGGGTACCTGCCCGTGATCATTGAGCAACACCGCAAGGGCAAACTGAATTTCCGGGCGACGCTGACCAGCTACACGCCCACCTGACGACCCGACTCAGCCAAACAGGATCGACAGCTGCAGAATCAGCAGCATGCCCGCCGTCACAATCCCGGCCGCAATCAGGCTCGCGCCCCAGCGCGCCAGTAACGGCGCATTGGCAACGCCTGCGACAATCGGCACGGCCGGCAACACGGCGAGACACGCGAGCGGGTAAATGACTATTGCAGCTCGAGGATAGCGACTCGCCCAGGTCCTGAGCTCGGGATGCGCGGCCATCTCGCGAACGAGGTCGTCGACTCGCCCCAATCGCTCCAGCGCCCGCTCATGCGCCGCGCTCCGGCGCAGTCCCTGGTCAACGCCCGCCTCTACCAGATCCTCGTAGTGATCGCGCATTTCGTTGACAGTGCGGTGGACATGTTTCGGGGCAATGCCCGCATCAAGCAGACGTTTCGCGAAGGTGCGAAGATCAGGATTACGCATGGCCGGGGCTCTCCAATGCGGCGGCGATACCGGTCTGGATGCGGTGCCAGTCACCCTGCAACTTGGCCAGCCGGTCGCGCCCTTTACGAGTCAATGCATAGTAAACGCGCGTGCGACCGCCAACGGGTTTCCGTTTTGACTTCAGCGAGCCGCTGCGCTCCAGGCTGTGCAAGACCGGGTAGATAACGCCCTCGCCGAGCGAGATTGCCTCGCCAGTCACCTCACGAATCGATCGAACCAGCTCATACCCGTACATTTCGCGCGTCTCGAGGAGCCGCAGCAGCAAGAGCTCCGGGACTCCGCTCATGAATGGAGGATTGCTTCTCGCCATCGGGCGACTATACCTCGAACTAAAAGGTATATCAAGACTTACTTTGTGGTTCTAGGTATGTAAACTATACCTATTAATTCGAGGTATTTGCCCGGCGGCCGATGAGGACACACACGATGATTGCGAGATATGCATCTGCAGTAACCGCGGGAACACTGATCACCCTCGCCCTGCTCTATTCAATGCAGTCCCTGATCCATCTCCAGCCGATGGCAACCGCGGCGCCGCGCGAGCGCGCCGAAGTCACCTGGGTCATGCAGCGCCCCGAGCCGACACCGCCAAGTGTCATCGAGCATGTGATTGACCCCGAAGTTCTGAAGAACGTACCCGTGGACCCGGCGCCGCCTAAGCACGGATACAGCGGAGCTGGCCTGCGAGTGCATAGCGGAACGCACCGCCCCGGCCCCGTTACGAGCGGCCCCACTGGCATAGCGACCCCCGATGGACCTTTGATCAGCATGATGCTCGTTCAACCGACCTATCCGGCGGCGGCCGAAGCCCGTGGGCTTGAAGGATGGGTCGACGTCCGCTTCGATGTCCTGGCTGACGGCCGAGTCGTCAACGTCGAAATCTCTGCCTCGAGTCATCGGATTTTCGAGAACGCCGCGATCAGGGCTGCGGAGCGATTCCGCTTCCGGGCCCCTGTCGTCAACGGCGTCCCGCAGACTGCGAGCGACATCGAATACCGCTTCCGTTTCGATATGCCGGACTGACGTTACCGACCCCTGGGCGGTGGCTCCGAGGAAGGCCTTATCTTCCCGCCGGGCTGACCGACGAGCCACTGCCCGCTTAACCCCGGTCGTACAGCTGCTCGGTCGAAAATTTCTCGTCCTCACCTTGCATAACGGCGATTTGCCGCACCAGGGTTGCGCCACCGTCGGACAACGACCACGACTCCGTAAGCCGCGCACCGTCCTCGTCGAGAGTCTCGACCACGAACGCACTGCCTTCCCAACCGGATACTCGCTGCGCCTCGATTGGCCCAACCGAGACCCGGCGATTCTCACCGAACGTGTATTCCTCGACGACCGCGCGATCGAAGCTGATGAATAGTCCATGGTCGGTCTGCGTGATGCGCAGAGACCGTCCCGTCTCGAGAAAGACGCGCACGGCCGTGCCTGGCGAACGCCGCGAACGCTGTTGGCGTGACGGCTGCCTTGAAGACGTACGCTTCGGGATCCAGATTGGCTCTTCGCCGTCAGCCAGTGGCTGTCGCGACGGTTGCTCGCCGCCGCGCAAAGTCCACTCACCCGACAGATTGACGGAGGCCGAATTCGCGGCGCTGATGCTTTCCAGCGGAGGCGCGGACGAACACCCGACGGCAATCAGAGCCGTCGCAGCAAGTAGTGTCATGATCCTGTGCATGAGCGTAGTTTTCCACAGAACCGTGTCAACGCCTAACGGGCGGTGACGTTACGTAACATATGACGTTCAAGGAGACCTCAATGCGGACACCACGATTCATCATCGCTGCGGCATTGCTCGCGATGACCATGCCTGCCATTGCGCAGGACAATGACGATCTCGCCAACATGACCCCGGAACAACGTCGGGCACATATCGAGAGCCTTTCAGATGACGAGCGCAAAGCGCTGCGCGAGGAACGTCGCGCCCACCGGGAGAATATGTCGGACGAAGAGCGGCAAGCGATGCGGGACGAGCGCCGTGCCCGCTGGGAAGGCATGTCGGACGAAGAGCGGCAAGCGATGCGGGACGCGCGCGGCACGCGTTGGGAAGGCTTGTCGGACGAAGAGCGCCAGCAGGCACGAGAGCGTATGCGCGAGCAACGGGACTCCAAGCGACAGGCGAAACGCGAGCGCTGGGACTCGATGACCGAGGAAGAACGCGAGGCTGCGCGCGAGAAGCGCCGCGACCGGAACGAGCAACGCCGCATGCGCCAGGACGACCGCGGCGAACCTCAACAGTAGATGACGTCGTCCAGATCCAGCCAGGCCGCCAGGGAGTCGAGTTCGCTGTCGAGGGCGGACGCGGCCTCCTGCGAGCGGGCGCCCGTCTCGAAGTGCAGGCTCTGAACGAGCAGCTTCCCCGCCTTGCGGTCCGCCTTGAGATCTACCCGCGCGACAATCCGGTCGCCAAGGCGAAACGGTAACACGTAGTACCCCCAGCGCCGTTTCTCGGCTGGCACATATATTTCAATTCGATATTCGAAGTCGAAGATGCGCTCAGCGCGAGGCCGGAACCAGACCAGCGGGTCAAATGGCGACAACAAACAAGCACCGTCGATCGTGCGAGGAATGCGCGCGCCGTCGCACAGATAGCCCGGATCGCGCCAGCCCTCGACGTTGACTGGCGTCAGGACCCCTTCCTCAACTAACTCCGCCACCCTGGGCGCCGCGTCACGCGGCGACATCCGGTAGTAGTCGGCCATGTCCTGCAGCGTTGCGACGCCAAGCGATGCCGCGGACTTCCTGAGCAAGGCGCGCTGAGCATCGTCGCGAGAAATGCGACTCTGGCGGAACTCGTCATCGAGCAAACGCTCAGGCAGATCGTAGACCCGCTGAAAGTTCGCCAGGCGGCGGCGCACACCGAGTTCGCCGCGGCCGAAATGATGCTCCAGCGCCCAGCGTTGCAGTGGGCGGTGCCATTCCCCCGGCTTGCGCTTGGGTCCGGGCGCCTCCGGACAGTCGTGGGCCGTCAAAGCGCCATCCTGCCGCACTTGCTCGAGTATGTCGCTCAGGTAAGCATCCGGGTCCGGCAGGGACTCAAGCGGGTTTCGTTTCCACGGCGCCCACGCCTGACGCCGGTGTTCAAGCAGGGGCCAATCGCTGGCATGCACAATGGAGGCCTCGTGCGCCCATTGCTCCGTGTACTCGCGTGAGTCGTACAGGAAGCGCTCGCAATGCTCGCGATCATAGTGACCCAGGCGCGACCAGAGAATCAGGAAATGCGCTGGCAGCAGGACATTGACGAAGTCGAGCTGCAGAACGCCAATGGCATGCAAAGCACGGCGAATATGACGCACATCGCGCGATGCCGCCGGCCGCGGCCGGTCGAAACCCTGCGCGGCCAGCGCGATGCGCCGGGCCTCAGCTGCAGATACATTGGTGCGTCGTCTCGCCACCGGCGTCAGGCGCTGAACGATGCATCGACGATGGCATCTGCCTCGATCTCGACCAGCATATCCGGATCGATGAGCGCCGCGACCTCGACCATCGAGGTCGCAGGCTGAATGTCCCCGAATGCCTCACCGTGAGCCCGGCCGATCGCCTCCCACTGACTGATATCCGTTACGAACATCCGTGTCCGGACCACGTCGCTCAGTTGGGCGCCCGTCTCTTTGAGCGCCTTTTCGATGATCTCGATACAGCGCTGCGCCTGGGCATATGCGTCGCCGATGCCAACCACCGCGCCGTCGTCGCCAACCGGTGCCGTACCGGAGATGGCGACGAACGGCCCGGTCCGTACGGCCCGGCAATAGCCGACGGTGCTTTCCCACGGTGCGCCGCTTCGAACTCGTACACGATCGTTCATATATTTCACTTTAATTAGTATTGTTAAATGTTTATTTTATAGGATTTTTTTTAACTTGAATTGGCGTGTAAGTTAGCCATGTCGCAGAGCCGAGCAGGTATACGATCGCGCCAACCAGAACCCACGAGGATGTCAGCACGCCGGTGTATTGCAGGTAGAGCAAGGTCATCGGGACAATCATGAGCAGGCGCGTCAGCTCGAGTTTCCGGGCGCCTTCGCGTCCTTCGTTCAGCAGGCCCAGCGTGAGTAGCATCGTCCAGAGCGCCACACATGGCACGATGACGCCGAGACCCGCTGCATACAGGTTGCCAATCCAGATGACGAGGCCAATCGCGACGACGAATTGCGCGACAGCGTAACGTCGCAGGCTCGCCGCGACCAGCGGGTCAAACTTGCGGAAGTTTTCGAGGTCCGCGCGCTGCTTCGGGTAGCGGGACTCAACGTCGGCAGGCCGCCACCCGGTGCGCCGAAACCAGATGCCCAGCTTGTCCCGCCAGCGGCTCGCCTTGCGCGCGTCGAACAGCAGGTAGTCATAAACCTGCAGGTTGGCCCAGAACGGATTCCAGCTCGCGAGCGGCTTGCGCACCCCGAAGACCACCGGATCGTCGTCGTTCTCCGGCTCGTAAGAGCCGAAGAGGCGATCCCATACGATGAACATGCCACCGTAGTTCTTATCGATGTAGCGCTCGTTCTGCGCATGATGAACCCGGTGATGGGACGGCGTCATGAGGATCGCCTCGAGCGGACCGAGCCGTTTGATGTGCTGCGTGTGGACCCAGAACTGATAAATCAGGTTGACCGCACTGACGATCAACAACACCTCGAGGGGAAAACCGATGACGAACAGCGGCAGGTAGAAGATCCAGCCGAACAGGAATCCTGTACTGGTCTGACGCAGCGCCGTCGACAGGTTGTAGTCCTCGCTCTGATGGTGGACTGCATGTGCCGCCCAGAGAATCGAGATCTCGTGACTAAAGCGGTGAAACCAGTAGTACGCGAAGTCCCACGCGATTGCGGCGGCGACCCAGAGCGCGACACCGCGTGGCGACGCGTCGAACCACGCCAGCGGCATGTCGATCAGGGCAAAGTTCTGCAGCACGAAGCCCCAGGCCAGCAACGGCAGGAACTTCGTGAAGTAGCCAAGCGTCGTATCCAGCATGCCGGCGCTGATGCTGTTGATCGCATCGTTGGCCCGGAAATGATGCGTACCGCGACGCCAGTCCACGATCAGCTCTATGATGATCGCGAGCAGGAAGAACGGTACGGCAAGGGCAATCAGGTCCATAGGCGGAGTTTACGGTAAGCTGCGCGGCGTAAGGAACTGGAAACCGAACAGGTGGGCAGACAATTATTAATCGTCGCGAAATTGAAATCCTGACAGCCGCGCTGGAGACACTGGACGCCGGCTACCGGGACATGCCGGACTTCGACCCGGAATTTGATGCGGACAAGGTGCACGACGTGCTCGTCGAGACGGCAGCCCGCATGCACGACAACTTCCCCTATTACCACCCGCAGTACGCAGGTCAGATGCTCAAGCCGCCCCATCCGGTTGCCCGGCTTGCCTACGCGCTGTCGCTCTGGGTGAACCCGAATAACCACGCACTGGACGGCGGCCGCGCCAGTTCCGCGATGGAAAAGGAATGCATCGTCGAACTCGGCCGCATGTTTGGCTGGGATGGGCCGCTCGGCCACCTGGCCGGTGGCGGCACGATGGCGAATCTCGAGGCGCTCTGGGTCGCCGGTCGACTGCATCCTGGCAAACGAGTCATCGCCTCAGAGCAGGCGCACTACACCCACAGCCGCATCACCGAGGTGCTGGGCATCCCTTTCACTGCGGTTCCGGTGGATACCTATGGGCGCATGCAGGCCAGCGAGGTCGAACGCCTGCTCGCCGAGGGAGACGTCGGCACGGTTGTCGTCACGGTCGGCAATACCGGACTCGGTTCGGTCGACCCGGTTACCGAGATTCTTGCGCTGCGTGAAACACACGACTTCAGGGTACATGCGGATGCCGCGTACGGCGGCTACTTTGGACTCTGTAGCGCCCTGGACGCAGACGCTCGCGCCAATTTCGGGGCGCTGACGCACGTCGATTCCATCGTGATCGATCCGCACAAGCACGGTCTGCAACCATATGGCTGTGGCTGCGTGCTGTTCCGCGATCCTGCGGTTGGTGCGCTCTACAAGCACGGCTCGCCGTACACCTATTTCAGCTCGGCTGAACTGCATCTCGGTGAAATCAGCCTTGAATGTTCACGGCCTGGTGCGTCCGCCGTCGCGCTCTGGGCAACGCAGAGACTGCTACCTCTCGAGCACCATGGCGAGTTTGCGCACGGGCTGGATCGGTCGCTGCGAGCGGCACGGATGTTCTGGCACGACTTGCACAACAGCAGTTCGTTCACGCCACTGATGCCGCCCGAACTCGATATCGTCGTCTACGCGGTCAACGCGCCTTCGACGTCGCAATCCTCGGAGCGTGCCAGGAGCGTGTTCGACGAAGCTGCAGCGCGTGGCCTGCATCTCGCTTTGATCGAGCTGCCTGCAGACCTCGTAAGACACTACGCGCCGCAGCTGGAGGCCGACAGCGAGACCGTGACCTGCTTGCGTTCCGTGCTCATGAAGCCTGAGCATGAGGAATGGGTCGAGCGAGTTACAGCGCTGCTCGAAGCGAGCGCACAATAGCAAACCCGAGGTAGAAGCACGCGAAGCCACCAACGAGCGTGCTGAACAGATAGGTGAACGAATAGAAGATCTCGTTGCGCTGCAGCATCGTGTTCAGCTCCATGACCATAGTCGAAAGCGTCGTGAAACTGCCGCAGAAGCCGATCGCGAATAACAACCGGTATTGGTCCGGAATAATGCCTGCCTCGTTGAACCACGACGAATGCGCGATCAGGTGGGCAAGCATACCCATAACGAGACAGCCAAGCAGATTGGCCCCGAGCGTGCCCCACGGGAATGCGACGTCGCGCTGCAGGAACACGTTCAGCGCGAAACGCGCGACTGCTCCCAGCGCGCCGCCTACCGCAACAAACACATAGGACCAGAGAACGCCTTGCACGTCAGGCCGCATTCACGCGCGCCAGCGCCGCAAGGTATTCCTTTTCCATGCGCAACACGATATCGCGCGCGGGCAGGATATCGTCAATATTGCCGACGCCCTGCCCCGCACCCCAGATGTCCTTCCAGACCTTGGCTTCGATATCGCTGCCTTTGCTGAAGTCCATGTCTTCCTTGCTACCGTCGGCGAGGTTGTCGGGATCCAGGCCAGTCTTTTTGATGCTGCCGGCAAGGTAGTTACCTTTGATGCCTGTAAACAACGACGAATAGACGATGTCCGCCGCCTGGCTGTCGACGACCATTTCCTTGTAGTCCGGCAGTGCATGCGCTTCCTCGGTCGCGATGAACCGTGTACCGCTGTAGGCAAGATCAGCACCCATCGCCGTTGCCGCCAGCACGTCGTCGCCGCGTGAAATGCACCCTGATAAAATCAGGCAGCCGTCGTATTCCTTGCGAATCTCACCGATCAATGCGAACGGACTCAGCGGACCTGCGTGACCGCCAGCACCGGCACAGACGGCGATCAGGCCATCAACGCCCTGTTGGATCGCCTTGCGTGCGTGGCGAAGGCTGATGATGTCGTGAAATACCAGCCCGCCGTATTCGTGCACGGCCTGCACGATATCGCGCGGCGGATTCAGGCTTGTAATGATGATCGGCACCTGTTCTGCAACGCAGACCTCCATGTCGTCCAGCAGGCGTTTGTTGCTTGGATGCGCAATCTGGTTGACGGCGAACGGTGCTATCGGATCCTCGGGATTCGCCGCCGCGTGTGCCGCGAGTTCGTCCTTGATTTCCCCTATCCAGTCGACAAGCACCTCCTGCGGCCGAGCATTCAACGCCGGAAATGAGCCGACGATGCCGGCCTTGCACTGTGCCGCAACAAGCTTCGGATTGGACACGATAAACATCGGCGCACCGATGAGTGGCAGCCGAAGCTTGCCATGCAGGGAATCTGGTAATGCCATCTTAGGGCCTGCTCGTATGGATGTTGTTGACCCTGCCGTAGGTCATCTCTCCGTCCGGCAAGGCAGAAAGTGCGACGTGCAGCACCGCTGCACGAGCAACGGATAACGTGGCCGGCGGGGAAATGGCCCCGGCCCAGCGAGTTGCGCCTGAACAAGCGCCACGCCGCGTTACTCTTCGTTCATTTGGATTGACCAAACTTCTCTCCTCGCGCCTCGCATGGCGCTTGTTCAGGTGCAACAGGATCTACAACATCCATACGAGCAGGCCCTTACTCCACGAGGAAACTCGCCGTGCACTCGGCGATCAGTTCGTTGTCGTCCCTGCGGCGAGCCTCTCCCCGGAGAACCATCAGCCGCCCCTTGGTCTTTTCGACCCAGCCCCGCAGAAGCACCGTCTGTCCCTCGCGAAGTGGATTGCGATAGCGTATTTCGCACCGGGCGGTATGCGCAATCATGCCATTCTGGTAGGGAATGTTTCCGGTGACGTCGTCCAGCGCCGAATAAATGATGCCGCCATGGACGGTGTTCTCCCAGCTCAGGTGGTTTTCATTCGGCGTGAACTCGGCCGTGCAGTGATCGCCGTCAACCGTGTAGGTGATGTGCAGGCCGATCGGGTTGTCCTTACCGCACGCAAAGCACATGCGTTCGGAGGGGTTGCGTTCCTCCGCCAAGGTGTCAGGGAACCTGCTGGTTGATCGTCAGCGAAACCGAATTGTTCTCCGCCGGGCGCACCAGCAGTGAACCGAACCAGTCGCCCGATTGGGCCGCCGGCCCGCCTGACAGCGACACGCGGGCCAATAACTCGATCTCGGCAAACGCCGAGAGATTGCGTCCCGCAACCATTGACTCCGCGTCTGTGAGCGAAACAACGGTCGGCAGCTGGGACAGCAGCCGGCGCGTCACAGCGATGGGCGGCGACGGTGCCGACGGGTCACGCGCAATGATAAAGACGTTGGCGTCGGTTGTGATGCTGGCCATCGCCGCTTCAGACAAGGAAATGCTCGCAGCTACCACTGCGCCATCTTCGGCGACGGGTGTGCCCGGCGCTTCTTGCGCCTGCGCCTGCGCCTGCGAAGGAGGAGGCTCCTCGCCACGCCAGACCGCAATGTTGGATTCGAGAATATCCCGCACCTCGGCCGGCGGATTCAGGTCCAGGAGAATTTCCCAGCGATCGGCTGCGAGGCCTGTCTCGCCTCGATTGGCTGCCGCGACACCGGCATAGAACAGCGCTGCCTGGTTGTTCGGGTCGAGGCCGATCGCATTTTCAACCAGGCTGGCCGCGCGCCCTTCCAATGACGCCTGATCACGATTGACGATCGCGAGCGCGAGATCAACCATGGTCTGCGCATTCTGCGCACCCTCGCGCTTCATGATCGTCTCGTAGGTTTCGGCCGCGGCCGCAAAGTTGCGCATCGTCATGTGCGTACGCGCGAGCATGTTCCAGCCGCCAAGATCGTCGGGATTCTCCGCGAGCCTTGCTTCGAGCGACGCAATGACTTCTTCCATCGGCGGCAAATCGCCGTTACCGACGCCACTGCGGCCCGACGGAACACCGGGGCGCCCGACGGCATCGTACATGCCGACTGATATGGCGACCGTAAACACAATGATCGACGCAACGAGCGGCGAAAGACGATGTGAGCTCCGCCACAGGGGCCACACCGCAAAAACAATCGCCAGCAGGCAGAGCAGGACGAGAATAATCCAGAATGTCACTCGGTCATTCCTTCTTCCGCTTCGTCATCGAAAGGTAGCGAAGCGCGATGCCTGACAACACGAAC
>JAAUYD010130038.1_pt1 | contig 13556 bp, 6 predicted proteins | sample 7278101 | NCBI WGS metagenome assembly JAAUYD01 (sample SAMN14350128, study PRJNA611818) | marine sediment metagenome | isolation source: surface marine sediment (0.6m) | place: French Polynesia: Moorea | collected 2018-08
CTTCGATTTCAGCCCCTCCGAACTTGATGTCTGCATCAATGCGATAAATACGGTCTGCATCGGCAAACATTTTGTCGAAACTGAGTTCGTCGTAAATAAAAAGGCTGATAAGCAACGCACCGGCCATGCCGATGGCCAATCCAAAGGTGTTGAGGAAGGTAAAAAAGGGCTGCTTTTTTAGGCTCCTCCAAGCGATTTTTAGATAGTTTTTAAACATAACGGTCTGTTTTTGATTGATGATTTTACCCTTTCACTCCGTTCGTAAGCTCTTTACGGGATTGACCCTTGCGGCTTTGATTGCCTGAAAACTAACGGTGAAAAGGGCAATAAAAACTGCCATAAGACCCGCAATGGCAAATACCCATCCATTAATTTCTATTCGATAGGCAAAGCTCTCCAACCAACGTTGCATTATCCACCAAGCAATTGACCCACCTATAAGTAGTGCAATAAGGACCAAGCGAATAAAGTCTTTGGACAATAATTCAACAATACCCGACACACTTGCCCCAAGAACTTTGCGCACGCCAATTTCCTTGCGGCGCTGTTCGGCCGTATATGCAGCCAAACCAAATAATCCCAAGCACGAAATAATTATGGCCAGTCCTGAAAAAATTTTGGCAAGTTTACCAACCAATTCTTCATTTCTGAACCTTAAATTGAACAGATCATCCTCAAAATGATATTCAAAAGGAAATGCCGGATTATATTTTTTCAAAACACTTTCAATAGATTCCAGTGCGTCGGTTCGTGATAGATTCGGCCTCGGGTTAACATACATTGTAGTTGCATAATCATTGTAGTTATAAAACATGACAGGCCCTGTTTTTCCGTTGCCATACATATCACCATATAAATAGTCTTTCACCACGCCGATAACATGATACTCGGTATCGTTGCGTATTATGGTTTTGCCCAAGGCGCTACCTTTGCCCATTAGTTTGGCAAAAGAATGGGTTATGATAACATTGGTGCTATCTACAGCACTATCATTGTTAAAACCATGTCCATCAATCAATTCTAAGCCTACCGTATTGAAAAAATTAGGGCTTACATACCTGAATCTCACCAATATTTCTTCTGTGTTAACTCCACCTTGCCAACTCAACCCCGAACCATTATTTCCACTAGACAGCATATTTGTATTGGTCAGCCCTACATCTTCCGCTGTGTCAGACGCAATCAAATCTTCTTTTATGGCAGTAAACTTGTCTATCATATTTCCGTTTATTGGGATATTTATCAGACTTCCTTTTTCATAACCTACATCTCTGTTTTTTACATGTTCTAATTGTTGATAGACAATAATGCTACTTATGATGAAGACAATGGAAACTGCAAATTGGGTTATGACCAGACTTTTTCGGATGATTGCCGCATTACCTTGACTCTTTTTAGTACCCTTGAGAACCTGTGAAGGTCTAAAGGACGATAGGTAAAGTGCAGGATACCATCCTGCCAAAAAACCACAGACCAGTGTGATACCTAAAAGGGGAAGTAGATGTGAGGTTTCAAAAAACCTTAATTCAAGCTGTTTTTCTACAAGGATATTAAAAGAAGGCAACAAAACCAGCAATAGCATGATACTGAACAGCGCAGCTATACCAGCCAAAATGACCGCTTCCATCATAAACTGACCTACCAATCCTTTTTTGCCGGAACCCAGTACTTTTCGTACACCTACTTCATTGGCTCTTTTTTCGCTTCTGGCCGTTGACAGATTTATAAAGTTGATACAGGCTATTACCAAAATAATTAGGGCGATGAATGCAATGGATTGCACGACCTTAATTCGACCCCCTACGATTTTCCCTTCCTTAAACTTAGACCGTAGGTGCCAATCTTTGATTGAATGTAGAAAAGCTTCATTGGGGGTGTCATTTTCAACCACCATTTTAGATGCAATCATACCCCTTACTTTGGCATCTACTTTTTCGAAATTTGAATTAGGGGCAAGTTCTACAAAAGTGTCGGCAAAATTATTACCATAGTACTCTGTCCAAGACATATCGTCCTCACCTAACTGAAACCGCTCAAAAGGTAGAAGCCAATTAAAACCAAACGTCACGTTATTGGGTAAGTCTTTTATAACTCCTGTAACTGTAAAAGTGTATTTGTTATCAACTTTTATTGTTTGGTTCAATACGTTTTTATCCAAACCAAAAAGGGCGAAGGCTGTTTCTTGCGTCAATACAATGCCATCTGGCCTAGACAGGGCACTTTTCATTTCTCCTTCCAGAAAGGTTAAACTAAAAATATCCAAAAAGTCAGTATTCACGTATCGGCCATAGCGATTGATTCCTGTTTCACCATTAGAAAGCAAAATTTCTCCGCCCCACGTCGTGGAAGACTTTGTAATTTCAGGTATCTCGTCTTTTAAATCTTGTGCCAAAGGTCCGGGGGTAGAATAAAAGGTGTACACTTCCCCGTCAAAAGTTTGATTTGTAGGCACCATATAAATTTGATCCTGATTCGGAAAAATAGTATTGTAGTTGACCTCGTCCTCGACCCAAAGCAATATTAAACTGGCACAAGTAATGCCAATGGCCAAACCAAAAATATTTAGGGCACTGTACCCCTTGTTTTTCCAGAGGTTCCGCCAGGCGATTTTTAGGTGATTATTGAACATGACCGTTCGTTTTTTGATTGATTAAAAAATAGAGGACTATTACTGTGCCAAAATTTAAAACAATGATTATCAATTAGTTGTGATAACATATATTTCTTAACTGTAAATTATTTTTACAGTAGCTGTACAATTTATTTACAGCTAGAAAAACAGTGGCTTATTCCGTTCTTAGGCTTTTTACAGGGTTCTGTACTGCCGCGCAAAAGGCCTTATAGCTTATGGTGAGCAAGGCTATGAGTAAGGTGAAAAGCCCGGCAAGGGCAAACATGTGCCAATCTAACGTGATGCGATATGCAAAATCTTGTAACCACAGATCTATAAAATAATAGCCAAGTGGGAAGGCCACCAAAAAGGAGATACCCACAGGCCTTAGAAAGTCTTTAGACAATAGTGCAACAATCTGTGCTATGGAAGAGCCCAATACTTTTCTAATGCCTATTTCCTTAAAACGTTGTTCGGCAGTAAAGGTAACCAACCCGAACAGCCCCAAACAGGCCACAAAAATGGTAAGCACGGCAAAGATACCCAGTACCGTACCCATTTTTTGTTCGGCCACATAGGTTTGTCGATATGACTCGTCCAATAGGGTATAGCTGAAGGTTTCATCGGTATTTAGGGAATTCCATAGTTGCCCGGCGTCTGCAATAAGCTCTTTCATATCGGTAGTCTTCGCACGTACGATGAGTCCTGCTGTTGACCCATAACTTAAAATCAGGGGTTCTATGGCCCGGCGAAGCGATTCATGATGAAAATCTTTGACCACACCAATCACCGTGACTGTTTCGTCACCATTTTCAGTTGCCCTTTCAAAGGTTTTCCCAATGGGATTTTCACCTAGACCAAATGCTTTTGCCGCACTTTCGTTGATGATCGCTTTGTTTTGTTCAGATCCAAAGTCCTTGGAAAAATTCCGTCCCTTCAATAGTTCCATTCCCATAACCGATAAATACGCATCGTCGATGTAATACTGCATGCTTCTTCGAAGGAACTTCCCATTTTTAAAGATTTGGGACACCGAATTATCTGAAGGCCCTGCCGGCACAAATGGTGATACACTGACATCCTCTACCTTTGGGTTTTTCAACAATTCATTCTTAAGGGCGGTTTGGTTTCCCTCTCCGAGCAGAAAGGCGTTCCTGAGCACCAAGATTTCCTCTTTGTCAAAGCCCACATTTTTACTCTGGATGTAGGATAGTTGCTCTTTGACCACCAAAGTGCCGAAGATAAGCCCTGCAGAGATTACAAATTGAAAAACAACCAATCCGTTTCGAATCCCTTTCGTTTTACCTCCGCTGGAGAACTTGCTCTTCAATGCCGTAACGGGTTTGAAGGAAGACAAAAACACAGTCGGATAACTTCCGGCCAATAGGCTTATGAACAGCATAGCAATCAATAATATGCCCAGTACCAAAGGTTGGGTCAAAAAGCTGATCTCCAATTCTTTTCCCGAAAGGGTATTAAAGAAGGGAAGTGTAATGGCGACCAAAAGTACCGCCAACAACATGGCCATAGCGGTTGCCAAAAAAGACTCCGTCAAAAATTGGTTGGCCAGTTGTTTTTTACGTGATCCCAACACTTTTCTAATGCCCACCTCCTTGGCCCTGTTGGAAGCTGTTGCTGTAGAAAGGTTCATAAAGTTGATACAGGCGATGAGCAACATAAACAGTGCAATGGCTCCAAAAATATAGACATACTTAATATCGCCCCCCTCTTCCAAGGTGGAGGCCTTGGTAAATTCCGGATTCAAATGGATGTCTGTCAACGGCTGCAGAAATAGCCCTATGGGATTCTCTTTGCTGAATTCAGCGTAGGAAATACCCAGTTCTTCTTGAAGCTCGGGGCCCATATTTTTTTCGACGATTCCAGGTAGCTTTACTTCCACATTGCGTCGGGAAGCTCCTTCTTTCAGCACCAGATAGGTATGGAAATTCCCTTGAGTCCAAGAATTACTATTTGCCGAAGCGACTCCTTTCATAGACACAAAAACATCAAAATGAAAGTGGGCGTTTTTTGGGATGTTTTTCATGACGGCTGTCACCTCATAGGGCTGCTCGTCTTGGTTCAATAGCAATGTCTTTCCGATAGGATCTTCCTTGCCGAAATATTTGGCGGCCGTTTCTTCAGTCACCACTAAGGAATAAGGGGTTTCTAAAGGATTTTCATTATTGCCCTTTATGATGGGCAAGGTAAAAACATCAAAAAAGTTTGGGTCTACGTAAGCCAAACGCGTGTTCCTGTAAGTAGTTTTATCATGGATCACATTTATGTTGTGCGTGTTCTGAAGCCTTGTAGCGTCCAAAACCTCTGGTAGCTCCTCCTTCAGAGTTTTGGCTACAGGCGCCATCACAACCGCCTCTTTGATATCCTCATTTTCGATTTTTGCTTTTAGCACCACCCGCACCATATCATCGGCCTTTTCGTTGAAACGGTCATAACTCAATTCATCGACCACAAAAAGCATAATGATCAAACAGGAAGCGATGCCCAAGGCCAGACCCAAAATGTTTATCAAGAACATTCCCTTGTTCTTTCTGACGTTTCGCCAAGCGATTTTTAGATTGTTTTTGAACATGATATTTCGTTTTTGATTGATGATGGTTGTTGTTTCATTCAATCCTTAAACTTTTTATGGGATTGGCCGTAGCAGCTTTTAAGGTCTGTATCATAATAATACATATGGTGAGCACTAGAACACTCATCAGGGCAATGGCGAAAACCCAAAAATTGACATGAATTCGATATGCATAATTCTGTAGCCAAGCTTCCATGAGATACCAAGCTATGGGAACAGCGACCAAAGCTGAGATGCCAACCAGTTTTACAAAGTCATTGGCAAACAGTTGAATAATCTCCAGAACGGAGCTTCCCAATACTTTTCGAATGCCGATTTCCCGTATACGTTGTCCCACAAAAAAGGAAATCAATCCATATAATCCAAGGCTTCCTATAAAAAGGGCTAGAAAAGAAAATATTTTAGAAAGCGTGAGAAGGCGTCTTTCTGACTGATATTGTGCCGCTATTTGCTCATCCATGAAATCGTAGTCAAAAGCATAACCGGGGAATGTGTTCAAATAGATGTCCTCAATGGTCTCCAGCGTTGCCGGTACGTTGCCCAAAGTCATTTTGATTCCCAAGTTTCGAAATGACCAAGGTACCGGAGCAATAAATACAGGACTAATTTGTTCTTGAAAACCTAAGTCGTGAAAGTCAGAAACTACCCCCACAATTTCGGTGGCAATGGTACCTCCATTGGTATGTAGCGTTTTTCCCAGAATCTCTTCTGGGTCACTGAATCCCAATCGTTTTACCAAAGCCATATTGACCAAGGTCTCATCAAGGGAATCGCGTCGTATAAAATTTCTGCCCGCTACAAGGTCTAGACCAAAAGTGTTTACATAATGTTCATCTGCCGGTTTAGCGACTATAGAGAATTCTTCCGATTCTGGGCGACGGTCAAATCGAATACTGGTGCCCCAGCCAAAATCAGAGGGGCCTGGACTTCCCATACAGGCCGTAACTTCTTGGATTCCTGCGGTGGTTCGAATACGCTGGCGCAGAGTTTCTAAAGTGGATGACTCTACCCCATCTGGAAGCGCGACCATTATGATGGCTTCTTTATCATATCCCAAATCGGAATTGGTGGCAAAACGCAATTGCTTTCCAATGACCAATGTGGCAACGATCAATATAATGGAGACGGCAAATTGAGCAATGACCAACACTTTTCTGGTCTTTTCTCCCCCAGTATCATTTTGACCCAGCTTTCCCTTGATTGCCAATACAGGAACCACGCGGGCCAGCAAAAAACCCGGATAGCTTCCGGAGGCCAAGGAGACCAGCGACAATATGACCAACAAAAACCCGAAGAAACGAACATCCAGAGCATCCCAAAAGGAAAGCTCCAATTGAAATAGCGTATTAAAATAGGGCAGGATGCCAACGGCCAAGATTCCACCCAGGAACAATCCTAAAAGACTTAGAATAAAGGTCTCCGAAATAAATTGCCAGAAGAGATGGTTTTTAAGGCTCCCCAGTACTTTTCGAATGCCCACTTCCTTAGAGCGTTTAAAGCCTTGGGCAGTGGCTATGTTTATAAAATTTATACAGGCAATACCTAAAAGAAAGAACCCGATTGTACCAAAAATCCAAAGGAGTTTTGCATTGAAACCTCCGTATCGATTGTCTAAATGCACATCGGCCATCGATTGTAATTTATACACATGCTTGTTCTTCGAATTCGGACGGTGCTCTTTTGGCAGTTCGGTCAGTATTTCTTCAATGTGGGCCACGGACTGATTGGGTTTCAACAGGGCATAGCATTCCAAATTACTATCGATACCTTGCCAAGATTCGTTAAAAATGAACCCACTATAATTTTGGATGGTTGGGAAAGAGACAAACAGGGTTTCTTTGGCAAATGTGGTCTTTGGCAACGCTTTTAAAATACCGATTACCTCAATGGTTTCCTGGTTTTCCAGCACAAGGGTTTTTCCCAAGGCACTGTCTGATTGAAACATGCGTAGTGCAGCATCTTCTGTGATATATGCGGTGTTGGGTTCATCCAATGTCCTACCAGAAAGTTCTGAAACCATCGGATAATTGAAAATGTTGAAAAAAGAAGCCTCAACAAAGGAAATGTCCTCGCGTGATTGTGTAATTACGCCTTCAGAGGAACCAATATTAATCAGTTGCTCCTCCCAAAAAACGCGTCGACTTAGTTTTTCGGCAAATTCATAATTTGTTTCAAAGGCTGTTTTGAATCCGGGAGGAACCGCAGCAACAAATTCAACATCATCCATATGTTCTTCTGTGACAATGCGATAGATGCGCTCAGTATCGGAGTGAAACTTATCAAATGAAAGATGGTGCAGCACAAAGAGATAGATGATGATGCTACTCCCGAAACCCAGTGCCAAGCCCAGTGTATTGATGACCGTAAAGGTTTTTCGTTTGATTACATTTCTTAGCGCAATTTTCAGATGATTTTTGAACATGACCGTTCGATTTTTACCCTTCGGCTTCGCTCAGGGCAGGTTGATGATTATTCTGTTCGCAAACTCTTGACTGGATTCTGCTTAGCGGCTCTGATAGCCTGAAAGCTTACCGTCAATACTGTAATGCCCATGGCGCCCAACATGGCCAAGGCGAAGATCCACCACTTTAAGATTACCCGATAGGGATATTCTTGCAACCAACCATTCATCACGTAATAGGCAATGGGGACGGCAATAAAACAGGAAATAATGACCAGTTTCAAAAAGTCTTTTGACAACATATTCCACACATTGAAAACTGTGGCGCCCAATACTTTTCTAACCCCAATTTCCTTGGTGCGTTGCTCGGCGACGAAAGAGGTCAATCCGAAAAGACCCAAACAGCTGATTAATATGGCAAGGGCTGTAAAAATCCCTGAAAGACTTCCCACGCGTTCTTCGGCAGCAAATTTTCTACCATACTCCTCGTCCACAAATTGATATTCAAAAGGGATATCAGGAAAATGCTCTTTAAACACCCGTTCTACAACGGCAATATTTTGAGCAGCACTTTGTTTGGGGTTCAATCTCAAATTATAATAGCTGAAATTATTGTAACGGTCATAAACATATACCCCTTGTTTTACGGGTTCATAGGGAGATTGGGCAATCATGTCTTCCACCACGCCAATAATTTTCATTGGTGGTGCAGGATCTTCTTCATCGGTATCGCGCAAGTACTTGCCAACAGGGTCGGCCATACCTAGGTATTTTTTTGCCGTGGCATTGATCAATACCCCAAGGGAATCAGAGGCAAAATCCCTTGAAAAATCACGCCCCTCCAAAATCTTTAATCCTAAGGTTTTGGCATAGTCCACCGATACTTCGGTCCAAGCCAAATCTTCTTGAAAACCGTCTGGCTTGCCCTCCCAGGTGAAACCACTTCGATTTGACCAGATTCGTGTGGTCGGACTACTGGAAGTTGCCATCTGCACCACAGCCCCGGATTTTATGAATTCGTTGCGCATCAATTCTGTCTTATCCTCAAAGTCTTGGGCGAAAGTGGGGACTTGAATCAAACCTTCCTTGTCATAACCTATGGGCCTATTTTTGGCATGGTTGATTTGTTGCATCACGATAAAGGTGCCGATGATAAAGGCCACAGAAACCGTAAACTGGAGCACAACTAGAATTTTTCTTGGTAGACCCGCGTATTTTCCTGCTTTGAATGTTCCTTTTAGTACATCCACAGGTCTAAAGGAAGATAGGTAGAGCGCTGGGTAGCTTCCCGCCAAGAGTGCCGTGAATAGTATAAAACCGAGGGAAATCAACCAAAAATTGGCACTTCCCCATGGGAAGCTTATTTCTTTCCTGGCCAATTCGTTAAACCCATTTAAGGATAACAGAACGATGGCGATTGCCAGAACATAGGCAAACAGGACGACCAAAAAGGATTCGCTCAAAAATTGATAAATGAGTTGGCCTTTTTGCGAACCAATGGATTTTCGGATGCCTACTTCCTTGGCCCTTTTTTCCGACCGGGCCGTACTGAGGTTCATGAAGTTGATACAGGCCAAGATAAGTACGAAGGCCCCGATGACTCCGAATAACCAGACGTAACGAATACGCCCGCCGGTTTGAACACCATCTTCAAAGTTGCTACGCAAGTGCCAATCTTCCATTGGGTGTAAGAAAATTCTAGGATTGTATTGAACTACCTCTTCATCAGAATTCTTTTTAATGTCAATGATGGCATTGGTTACCGATTCAAATGAAGTGTTATCGGCAATTTGAACGAACATTTGAAAAGAGTTGTTCTGCCAGTTGTCCAGTGAATTCTCAATCCATTCATTGTTGGCCACATAGAAGTCCCACGGTATGATAAAATCGGTATCGTTGAATGCGTTGTTGAAGGGGATGTCTTTATAAACACTGGTCACCATCAAATCATGCTGATTGCTTACCTTCAGCACTTTTCCAATTGGGTCTTCCGAACCAAAAAACGCCTCGGCCAAAGATTCGGATATCATTATGGAGTTAATGTCCTTAAGTCCATTTTTCTCCCCGTTGATTACTTCAAGACCCAATAATTCCACACCATTGGGCTGCATATAATTTCCAGTTCGTGACAGGCTGGTTTCACCGTATTTGATGTAGTGCGACTGTGTCCATGAGCACATGGTGATATGTTTGAAATTTTCCGCATATGCTTCTCTCAGGCCAGGTTCCAAGGGTAGGGGAATGGCTGGACCGGTACCCGTTTGACCATTAAAAGTCTGTGACTGGAAAATTTGAGCAATTTTATCCTTGTTTTTAAAATAATTATTGTAGGTCAGCTCATCATGAATCCATAGCCCAATGACTAAGGTTACGGCCATGCCCAATGCAAGACCTCCGATATTGATGGCAGAATATCCTTTGTTCTTTAGAAGATTTCTCCAAGCGATTTTTAAATAATTTTTGAACATGATTTTTCGTTTTTTGATTCGTTATTCGACCCTCAAGTTATTTGCAGGATTGGCCATTGCCGATTTTATAGCTTGGAATCCAATTGTCAAAAAGGTAACGGCCATTGTCAAAAACCCGGCCAGTATGAACACCCATATCGGAATGTTGATACGATAGGCAAAATCGCTCAACCATTGAGACATGAAATAGTATGCTAATGGAGACCCCACAAGAATTGCCAAAGAAATCAATTTGAGAAAATCTTTTGAAATCAGCAACGTAATACTGTTTACGCTTGCTCCCAATACCTTCCTTATGCCAATTTCCTTAGTACGCTGTTTTGTCATAAATATGGCAAGGCCGAACAATCCCAAACACGAAATTAAAGTGGAGATAATAGCAAAGTAACGGGCCAAAGTACCTGTCAATGTTTCGGCCCGGTAATTCGAGGCATATTCTTCGTCGAGAAAATCATAGTGCAAGGGACTATTGGGCAACACTCGGTCAAAAACGGCCTGGACAGATGAGAGGCCTTCAGCGGTTTTGGTCCCATCCAGTTTCACAAATAATTCCCCAGCATCGTTTGGGTCTAAAAAGAAGATAGTTGGCTGTATAGGCTCATAAAGCGAACGGTTATGAAAGTCTTTTAATACTCCAATAACACTTCGCTGGGAGCCCCAAAGTTGAATTGTTTTTCCAACCGGGGCTTCTCCCAATTGCATAACTTCAGCAGCTCTTTGGTTGATTACTAGGTTCAAAGTGTCTTGTGTACCTTCTCTATAATACGACCCAGCGGCCATAGGTATGTTAAAAGCATCGGGAAAATTATGGGCGGTCCATAAAAGGGCAAATTCTATATTTTCTTGCTCTTGTTTCTTGCCAGGCCAATTGACCCCACTACTGGAAGCTGGGGTGGCTAAAGGTGAAGGACCAACAAGGGTTACATTTTCAATGCCTGGCGAACCCAACAACTCATTTTTTAGGATTTCATATTTTTTTGTTATTACCTCATCTTGATGAATGGAAATCATGTGGTCTTTGGCGATGCCCAAATCTTTTTGGTTCACATAATTGACTTGTTGCTGAATAACCAGAGCTGATATTATTAGCGATATGGACAAGGTGAATTGTAATACTACCAAACCTTTCCTCAAAACGATGGTGTTCTTTTGTTCTTGGCCATGGCCTTTTAATGCAACAATGGGCTTAAAAGAAGAAATAATAAATGAAGGGTAGATTCCTGACAACAAGGTTGTCAACAGGAATACACCCAATGCGATTAACCACAGCTGAATGTTTGAAAAGTCAATTTCAATTTGTTTTTCGGTAAGCGTATTCATTGTGGGTAACAACAGGGCGGTAAGCGCAAATCCAATAAGAAAAGAGAAGAACGTTACAATTGAGGTTTCTGTAAGGAACTGACCAATAAGGGATTTCTTTTTTGCGCCTACCACCTTTCTAACGCCAATTTCACCAGCTCTTTTAGTGGCATAGGCAGTAGACAAGTTGATGAAGTTGATGCAAGAGATTACCAACAGAAAAATGGCCGCGAGCGCGAACAATCTTACATATTCGATACGCCCACCAGAGACCTTAGCCTGTTCATCAAATTGATTGTAAAGGTAATTTTCAGAAAATCTTTGTAGCAAAATACCTTCTTTGAATTCGCCTGAAATATTTTCTTGAAAAAGGGCCTCAATTTTTTGGGATACTTCAGTAGTATTGGAATCCTCCCTTAACAAAAAGGCCCCTTGCATCCCATTGTTTCCCCACTCTTGCATCCATTCATTTTGATTTAAATGACCTTGAAAACTGTAATAGAAATCATTTTGTATGGAAGAATTGGTTGGAAAATCTTGATAGACCGCTTCTACCGCAAAATCACCATTATCATATATATGTACCGAACTATTAAGGGCTTTCTTGGGCCAATCATCTCCCCAAAATCGATGTGCCAAGGTTTCAGAAATTGCAATAGCTTCAGGCTTTTCGTCCAAGGAGTTTATGTTTCCAAGAAGAATTGGAAAAGAGAAAGATTTAAAAAAGGCTGCATTGGTAAAGGTGCCAGAAGCCCTAAAATCGGTATTTTCAATTCGAATATTATCCTCAAATGAAGGACCTAGGGTAATATATTCTTCTACCTCTGGAAATGTTTCTTTAGCGGTTTTAAGAAGAGGATAGGAAATACCGCTGTACACATCAAAAACGCCTTCTTCTAAGGGAATCGTCCGTTTTACCAAAACTAGCTGATCACTTTTTTCATGGAATTTATCCACACTGTATTCGTCAAAAACCCAAAGTAACATTAAAAAGGAAACCGTGATGGCGATAGACAGACCTATGGTATTTATTGTGAAATAAATCCTATTCTTAAGCAATGTCCTCCAAGCGATTTTTAGATAGTTTTTAAACATGACCTTCGTTTTTGATTATGATTTCGGTCTTTCACCCTTTGTTTTGATTGCGCTTAACACAAACTCGCCCAGGGCAGGTTGATTTCAATAATATTTGGATTGACGAATAAACTCGATTTAAATAGCAGCTCCAACAGCCCTATTTTGACTCTCGGTGACGATTTGACCATCAAATAAGTTAATAACTCTGTGCGCGTAGTGCGAATCCCTGTCAGAGTGGGTTACCATCACGATGGTGGTTCCCTCTTGATTTAATTCGGTCAATAGGTTCATTACTTCGATTCCGTTTTTAGAATCCAAGTTTCCGGTAGGCTCATCTGCAAGAATCAATTTCGGATTGGTTACAACAGCCCTTGAAATGGCCACCCTCTGCTGTTGACCTCCTGAAAGCTGTTGTGGAAAATGATTTTCACGATGGGCAATTTTCATTCGCTCCAAAACGGCCCGTACTTTTTCCATACGTTCAGCTTTACCCATTTTTAAATAGATGAGTGGAAGATCTACGTTTTCAAAAACGGTTAGCTCGTCGAAGAGGTTAAAGCTTTGAAAGACAAACCCCAAAATACCCTTTCGTAACTGTGTGCGTTGGCTTTCCTTTAATCCCGCCACTTCATGTCCGGCAAAATTATAACTACCGTCGGTTGGGTTGTCCAACATGCCAATGATGTTCAAAAGGGTAGATTTACCGCAGCCAGAAGGCCCCATGACCGCGACAAATTCTCCCTCTTCTACGCTTAGGTTGACTCCGTTGAGGGCCAAAGTTTCTACTTCCTCGGTTCTAAAACTCTTTTTTAGGTCTTTAATTTGTATCATTTTTTGACTGATTTATTTTAGTACGATTCGCTCGGCTTCGCCGAAACTGTCATAATTACTGGTTATTACTTGTTCTCCTGGTTGAAGTCCTTCTAAAACTTCATAGTATCTTGAATTTTGCTTTCCGATTCTAATATCGCGCTTGAGCGCTTCGTTCCCGTTTGAGTTGACCACAAACACCCATTGCCCTCCAGTACTGGTGAAGAACCCACCTTTGGGAAGTAACAATGCGTCGCTTGAAGCTCCCAATTGTAACTTGATATTGTAACTCTGACCTGC
>JAAUYD010035810.1_pt1 | contig 13549 bp, 7 predicted proteins | sample 7278101 | NCBI WGS metagenome assembly JAAUYD01 (sample SAMN14350128, study PRJNA611818) | marine sediment metagenome | isolation source: surface marine sediment (0.6m) | place: French Polynesia: Moorea | collected 2018-08
TACGAGCCTGTGTTATGGACGCTTACATGTCCCGAAATATCTAAAGTCAAAAGTATTATTCATAGGTTTTAGCGCGTCTACAACAAACAGCGTTCACCAGTGTCCTAACCTAATTACGCAACACCTCAATAAATATCAGCTTGCCTACTCCCATGTAGCAAAAATAATAGACAAATAAAACTAATAGGCAAATATTTACCCTGCTATTTCCCCTGCTGCTTGATTTGAGTAGTAATAATTCCAAAAAAGTATTTACTCTGAATTTTTTGCACTAGCTAAATTTACATCACAAAAAATTAAAAATATTTACCTTATATAAAGCACCAAAGGTCATATAAAATTAAAATTTTCAAATATAGTTCTTATTAAATCCATAAGTACATCTTCCAAATAGTATTTCCTTGGCAAGATGCTACATAAAACTATACATAAATCAAGATTAATAAATACTTTAATTCCATTAAGGTGTATGATAAGTTTCAGAAGTTTTTCTTATATTTTTTGAAAAAAACTGTTACATCCAACATCTTGCCGATGTTGTTTTGTTCTTGTTGTGAATTCGAACTGAACCATAACAGGAGTGCTTGTTGTTCAATACAACACGCATAAATTTAACCAATTTACAGATTCCCTACAAGTGTTGTGCGTGGGTTGAGTACATGACAAAAGAAACACATTAGCGATGAATCATAATCAATCTCACCATTTAATAACTCTTAACATATATTCACTCAAATGCTGCGATTAATTTTTCTCGGACCACCTGGAGCAGGGAAAGGAACTCAGGCTGCGACTTTAGCTGAGCATTGGAATATACCCCATATTTCAACAGGCGATCTGCTGCGTCAAGCGGTAGCAGAGCAAAATGTTTTGGGCAAACAAGCTTCCTCATTTATGGATAAAGGGGAACTAGTTCCAGACTCTCTGGTAATTGAACTGATTAGAGAACGTCTGAATCAGTTAGACTGTCAACAGGGATGGATTTTGGATGGATTTCCTCGAAGTATTTCCCAAGCTCAAACCTTGGAAGAGTTACTGCAGAGCATTCAACAGACATACGATTTCATCATCTATTTCCAAGTAGAAACCGAAGCTTTAGTTCAAAGGATGTTAGGGCGAGGTCGTCAAGATGATAATGAAGTGACTATCCGGCGTCGTTTTGAAGTTTATCAAGAACAAACTTTTCCTTTGATTGATTTTTATCGTCAAGGAGGTTGTCTCAAAATAGTTGATGGAAATGCACCCGTTGCTGATGTAACCAAGACTTTATTGGAATTGATTTCATCATCTGAGGGTTAAGTATGTTAGAGGAGTCAGGAGTAATGAGTAATGAATAATTACCAATTCCCATATAGCTGAAGCCAAAAACCGCGTAAACGGTGCAATTACCAATTACCACATGGCTTATGGCTTAATGCTAACACCGACAGGTGCGGGCATATACCAATTACCAATTCCCATTAACCAGTAAAGATTATGTTTCTCAGTGAGGATACTAAAATGATTGGTGCAGCAGAAATATTACAAAACTATGCAGCAGGAAAAAGAAATTTCAGAGGTATAGACTTAAGTGGGGTGATTTTGGGTTCAGCCAAACTTCGAGATACAGATTTTTCTCGAGCTGTTATGACCGGAATAGATTTGAACAATGCGGATCTTTCTCAAGCTCTTCTTACTGAAGCTAATTTAAAAACAGCTAATTTGAGTAAAACCTGCTTTTATAGGGCGAACTTACAAAAAGCTAAACTTCAAGGGGCTATGCTTTCTGAAGTCGTTCTGCGCAGAGCGTATCTCCAAGGAGCAATTCTCTCACATGCGGTTTTAAAGGGAGGGAATTTACAACAAGCAAATTTAATGCAGGTTGACTTAAGCGGAGCAGATCTTAGCGGTGCAGATCTAACAGCTGCATTTTTAGTTAATGCAAATCTACGGGGGGCAAATTTGACAGGAGCTAAACTTTCACGTGCAATTACAACTGGAGCAATTATGCCTGATGGTCGTGTCAGTGAACCATTAATGAGAACTTAAAATACTTAAAATGCTCAAATAGATTAATTGACAGGGGGTTTATTCAATTATTTGGTAATGGGTATAAGCCTGCACCTATCGGTGAGTGGTAATGGCTATAGCACTACGTAATTAGGTTACGGACTTTGGTAAACACTCAAAGCTATAACTAGTAGATTTTTGGTCACTATAGGTGGGGTCTGTTTTGTTAGCGTAAGCGTGACCTTTTAGGTCAAATTTTGACTTACTCTTACGAGAAGGCTTACGCCAATGACTTTTGACTTTGAACTTTTTAATTTTGACTTGTATTTAGGCTTGTTGATAAATGATTTCTTCAAACTGAATTATGTCTTTTTGCGGATCGGCTAAGATCACTTTGACCGACACTTGTTCGCCTAAACTAACAATACGTTTGAAAAACATTGGTAACTGTAAGCCTAATTCTTCAATCAAAATGAGTGCCAAGTTACTATCTTCTCTGAGCCACATTAAAACTGTTACTTGCCAAATATTGCCAACATGACGACGCAGATACTCTAAAGCCCAATACCTATTAGTTTGGCGTTCCACCATTGTTACTTCTTGGGTGGTGCTAATCACGCTCATCATCACTTCTCTGAGTTGATCGGCGGAGAAAGGTGGAGTATCTCCTCTCAAATGAGCTTTGATTTGAAAGTGAGTCAGCAAGTCACTGTAACGACGAATTGGAGAAGTAGCTTGAGTATAAGTATCTAAACCTAAACCAGAATGACGTAACGGAGTAATGCTCATTTCACTTTTAGGCATACAACGACGCATTGCGCAAGCCCGAACAAATCCTGCTGGTAATGACAATAATTCTTGTTCTGGAGGTAATTCAGGCTGGGGTTGACCGCGAAATGGTAAAGGAAGATTGTGTTCTTTCCCATAACGAGCAGCTACTTCCCCCGCAAGAATCATCATTTCTGCAACTAATTGCCGTGAAATCGAATCGTCTAAGACATCAATACTAATTTCATCTTCTCTGACTTTAATCATCGCTTCAGGCATACTGATGCTGACAGCTCCTTGTTCGTAGCGCCAAGACTTACGTTTACGTGCCCATTTGGCGATCGCTTCTATTTCTGGTTCTGCAGTCACACCTAACTCTAACATTTCATCTACGTCTTCGTAGGTTAGGCGATATGTTGGTTTAATCAAACTGGCATGAATACTGTATTCTTCTACACCACCATTTTGATTTAAAATAACTCCAAAACTCAGGGCACAACAAACTTCTCCCTGAACTAAGCTCATGGGTCCAGTTGCCAGTAATTCCGGGAACATGGGAACCATACCCGTAGGTAAATAAACCGTACTACCACGTTTCCTGGCATCCAAATCTAATTCATCTTCTGGTAATACCCAACGTGACGGGTCAGCAATATGTACCCACAATCGCTCCCTACCATCTGCAAGTTTATCCCAACTCAAACCATCGTCTATTTCCGTGGTTGTCTCGTCATCAATGGTATAAACTTTTAATTTGGTGAGATCCAGCCGATTGATATCTAGATCTGGTGGATGTGCTTGCAGTCGCTGTTGCGCCACTTCTATTACCTTTGTTGGAAATTGAACGGGAATCGATGAACGACGCAGGAATAAATTTTCATGGGGGCTCCACCAACCCAAGTCTACCAATAGCTGAAAAGCTCCTTGGGGTGTAGCCTGACGTCCCAACATGCCCATCGTTTCCAAAACTGGTGCAGGAGGAGGAAAAGCACGAGCTAATGATTCATAGTTTACGCCAGTACGGGGAATATCAGCTAGTAACGCCCCATACTTTTCCAAAGCTTCTAAGCGGTGGCGATCGTGACGCTGCCACTCTACTTTCTCACCTTTGAGTGCTTGGGAAACTCGCTCCAAAAATTCCTGTTGTCCCCTAGCTTTGAGTGCTTCTACTTCTAATTGGTGTTTGCGTTCTGCTACTTGGTTTGCACTTCGCGGCTCATAATTATCTCCTTTTTGCTTGAAATAAACTTTATCATCTGATAACAAGCAATAAGCTGCATAACTGTGAGGGGCTTCTGACTCAGAAAACAGCAAATTTGCCATATTCTTGGGGCTGATAGACTCGCCATCTTCCACCAATAATTCCCAAGCCACTTCCAAGCTAGATGGATCTAAATACGGCTTGACTTCTTCTAAGAAACTGTCTATCTGCGAAGGCTTGTAATCGCTACCGTTTATTTTGTAGGTAACTTGTCGAGGGGCTAGGCTGTGGGATTGACCTCCCTTGTCTATCACAAACCAGCGGGATTTTCCGTCTGGACGGTCTACAACTCCCAGACGGCGATCGCCCCCTATTCTAAATTCAACTAATGTGCCCTTCTCCACAAGCCTCGCAGTGAATCAGTTTTCTATTTTTGACTTTAATAACTGGCATCTAGATCCAAATTTATTTAATCCAAATCTAGTTCACAATTACCAATACCTAAGTATTAGGAGCTTGATTTTAGCTCCTGAATTAATTTTAGATTTTGATTTAGGTTTTTAACTAAAAAAATACCAAGTTTGACGCATAAAAAATCTAACTTATTGGGATATTAAACTATCTGGGATAATTTTAGATAATTTTATTTAGATAATTTTATCCTGTCTGGTATTCTGACACTAAATCAATTGAAATTGTAACCAATTGGAATTATACCCAATTGGAATTATACCCTTGGGCAAAGTTTATCCTTCAGCATTGATAAATGGCAACAAAGCTAAAACTCGAGCGCGTTTGATGGCGATGGTCAAAGCTCGTTGTTGCTGAGATGTCAATCCAGTGATCCGACGCGGTAATATTTTACCCCGTTCGGTAATAAATTTCCGCAACAAATCCACATCTTTATAATCGATGGGGTCTCCTGGCTTAATTGGTGACAGACGGCGACGGTAGTAGCTCATTTTTGCTTAATTTCCTTTTTGAGTGAAGGTACTTGTTTACTTAATTTCCTTATGAACGGTGTGACGATTGCAATGAGTGCAGAACTTTTTAAGTTCTAAACGGCTGGTGGTATTACGACGATTTTTGGTACTCGTATACCGCGAGACGCCAGGAGAACGTTTGTTTGTGTTGCTGCGACATTCAGTACATTCGAGTGTCACAATGATTCGGACACCTTTATTCTTAGCCATAATTTTAGATAGACAGCCAGGAGAGAATAAATACGATCGATAATTTTCTCATATCACGCCGTAATATTTCAACTAAACGTTTGACTTTAATTTCGAGCGAGTAGTCCTATTACGACGAAATGATGATATTTCTAGCATTTTGCTGGTGTAAAGCTTTGTCTGGGTTTCGACAAAAAGCTGCTCCACAGTCAATGCCCTACACTCAATTACTAGGCGAATGCTTAGTACTATAGCAGTAGAACTTCTAATTATATTGCTAAAAGTAACAGAAAATTTTGGATTGGGGATTAGGGATTGGCGATTTGCGATTAAGTGAGTGTTAAAAATAAAATACTTAATCTTTCCAGTCACCACTCACCAGTCACCAGTACCCAATCGCCAGTACCCTAAAACCTCCTCTGATACTCGACCCGAAATTCCCCAAAATCATAGTTATAAATAAATCTGACAGAAGAATTCTCGTTGATATCTTTTAAACCTGTGACTGAAGGGAAAACCTGTAAGCGTGTCAGACCGATTTTTTTACCGACAGAATTAACTGGTCTTTGAACATTCCACAAGAATTCTTGGTAATACTCATCGACAATTGGTAATACTACATAGTCAACGAAGGCTGACCTGATCAATTCTTCCTCCTGACCATTAGCAAGTTTTTCCTCGACTTCTTGCACGATCGCTACGGTTCGGTTTCCAAGTAGAGATAGTATTTCGGTTTCGTTGCGGCTTGGGGTACTTGTTAGTTTCACAACCGGATTGTTAAGTAATTCTTGGTTTCTGATTGCGACCATTGAGTCTTTATTGATACATTCTTCTACTTGTTTTAGTCTTGCTGGTGAATACTGTGCTGAGTTATTCGCGATTGCTGAGGGGGAATTTATTTGACAACTGGAATTATCCAAAGAACCGATTAATTGGCTAGCTTCTCCTTGAATACCAATTCTGACGTCAATTTGGTCGGAGTTTGCTGGGGCGATCGCGTCTTCTCGAATTTCCGAATCAACTGGTTGGAGGCGATCGAAGCTAGGAGCGTTAACGACGGTTGTTTGGACTTCCATATCCAGGTAAGGATTAAATAAGCTTTGGTCTGAGGAAAATACAATAAAGTGTTCGCGATCGCGTGAAAGGAAAAAGGAATTATCAAGAAAATAAATGCTTCCTCGACGCAAATTGATGATTCCGTCGGCTCGTAAGTTATCCAGGGTACCATTGACTGTTAAGCCACCAGCAATTAAAAAGTTGGTTCGAGGAACGGATTGCTTAAATCTAAATCCCTTACCGATATTTATTTGTAAATCTTGGAAGGTTGGTTCAAAAGAAAATTCATTTTGAGTGGGTTTTCTGTGTCTTGCTGGTTTGTTCTTAACCTTTGCTTTTTTCTCACCCTTGGTTTTTTCGTGATTCAGTTTTGGTACAATGATTCGCCCGCGATCAATGTTAACTTCTCCACCAATTATCGGACGCATCGCTGTGCGCGCAACTTCAATGTTGGCGTTAATATTTCCTTTGTAAAGTCCTTTGAGATTTATCTTTCCTGGACCCAGGGCTAATTTAAGTAGGTTTGGGTTGTTGGGGTCATTTGTTGTTCCCGAAACTAAAGGTAAAGCACCTGTGAGGGAAAATGGACTTCCGTCGAAATTTCCTGCTAATTGATCTGCTTGAAGTTTTTGATTTTTTAAGATGATGTTACCAGCAAGATCCAGATCGATATTTTCTTTTAGTTGCTTGGTTTTGATTGTGGCGTTGTTAATTTGCACCGTAGAGGTCGCAACTAGGTCTTTTATTAGTTGAGGAGGCTTCTTGGCTTCCCAATTCAATGGTCCTTCAGCTTTGAGGGTAATTTTTCCATCTCCTTTGACCCATTCGAACTCACCTTGAGTGAAAGTACTTAAAAATGCGAGACTTGAAGTGCCGATAGTGGCATCTAATTCCAAAGAGTTACTTGTGTTGGGTTGGGGGGGATAAGGTACTTTAGCGTTGATTTGGGCAAAGGAATCGGGACTAGTGTTAAATGTGGCGATAGAATCAATGTAACTGAAAGTACCAGAAAATTCTCCCAGTGGTTTTTGATTGAAGCTACCATCAACTAAGGAAATTTTTCCTTCTGGAATCTGGGGTTGGAAGAAGGTTCCATCAAGTTTCGCTTGAAGATTTACTTTCCCACCAATATCAACGGGAAAATCAATAAAACCGAATTTTTCTAGATTGGCTAAGGAAAAGTTTTGTACTTGCAAAAAACCGGATGTTTTTCCTAGTGTAAGTTCTCCTCCCAAAGCAATTAGACCTTCTTCTAAGGCTATGCGCAGTGGATCTATTGTAATAGCCCCATCTTTGTAATTTAAGCGGGCTGTTACTTGTTTGATATTTAAGGTTTCATCATTGCGGTTGGCTGAATCTCTAGGGGATTGAGCTATAAAAACTTGAGATCGGGGACGTAATTCCCAATTATTACCATCAAGTTGAAAATCTATTTGAGAGTTATATGGGTTATATAAGTTTCCTGCAAGGTTAATTTTGGCGTCATATTTTCCCCGCAAGTCAAATGAATTTACGGGTTCTTCTTGTTGTTTGAAGATTGCATATTTTTGGATGCGTCGATCTACTGTCTCGAGTAAGCGTAATTTTTCGGCTAGGGATGCGTTTGGTTTTCCGACTGAGCTTGTTCCCAGGTCTGTAGCTTTAGCAGAATCAAAACCTAAGATAGTTCTTTTTAGATCTTCCAATCTTTTTCGATCAAAAACTTTTAAAATATCTTGCAATTGAGCAGATTTTGTCGAAATCTTGGCGTTGACATCACCAGAATTTATATTTAAACCACCTTGGAAGTCATATCTGCTTTGACCTCGCTTCAAGTAAGATGACGGGACTTTAGCCACTCCTTGATCATAGGAAAACTCGGCTGCGACTTCTTCTGCTTCGATGTAACCTAGGAAAGGTTTGGTAACTTTTAAGTTTCCAGCAGTGGCAAAGTCGAACATGTTAAAATCAAGTTTGCCGGTGACTATTCCTCCCACTCCAACCTTCAAGTTATCCTTCACTACTGGCAACAAATTTAATAAGTGAAGTGAAAAATTATCTAGATTAATATTGAGGCGATCGCCGTTACGTTTACCGCTGACCAGAATCGCATCTTGGGAATTTCCTCCTTGTTGTAAGTTAAAGGAAACTGGTAGATATGGTAAAAGGCATTTTGTTCTATGACAAGGTTGTAACTGGGCTGCAATTTGGTCTCTTTTTCCTTGTAAGTTAATTGCTAATTTTTTACTGGGTTCTAGATTTAATGAACCTGTTAATAATGGTTCAAAGGTAATTTGGTCGATGGCAAAATCTTTGAGGGTTAAATTACCAATTAATTTTAAATTATCGGGTGCGAAGGGATTTCCAAATAGGTTTTGACTTTGGAAGCGACCTTGAAAATTAACATTTCCGCCGATGGGAGTATTAGTTTTCTTCGCGAATCGGGAAATTAAAGTGAAGGGAATTTGGTTTAATTGAGAACTAGCACTAACATTTAAATTAGTACCTATTTGCAATCCTGTATTTTCATTTGTAGTTGGATTCTGATTTAAGGATATTGAATTTAAAGATATTGAATTTAAAAATATTGAACTTAAAAATATCTCACCATCAGCATTGAGTGATTGTTTTCCTGCTTGCAAAGATATAGTTTTAGCTTCGATTTTGGCGGGTGAGTTACCGGCAATGAAGGAATTGAGATCACCTACAAGATTAAATTTACCAGATAATTTTCCAACTTCAGGACAGGAGAGGTCAAAGTTTTGACAAATTGCTGGGGTGTTAATATTTGCTGCAGTTGTATTGCTAGATAAAATACCATTATTTAACTGGGAAATGGTATTTACTGTTCCCCCCTGTACCCTTAATTTGGCGACAGCATTGGCTTTAAGACTATTAGCTTTAAAGCGATTAAAATTTTGAGATAATAAGCGATCAACAGCAGCAGAAAGATTGACTCGGCTATCTGCGATTGTTACTGGTATGGGTAAATCGGGTAAAAATTGGTCAACTGCAACTCCTTTCGCGGTGGCGATCGCTTCTATCAGACCTCGCTCTAATTTACTATCAATGGCAACTTTACCATTATTGACATTTAAATCTAAGTCTGCGGTACCTCTAACTTTTCCGAGACTAAGATTATTTAAGTTAAGGTTATTTAGGTCAAGATTATCTAAAATATCTAAGTTACCAGCTAATTTAACGTTACCCTGCTGTAGGGTAATTGGTCGGTTTAGCTTTAATGGAAGTGCTTTAAGTTGGGAGAGAAAAGGATTTAATGCAACAGAATTAGCATTCATTGATGCTTGCCACGTTTCTGTTCCTAAATTACCTTCACCTTGAAAATTAATTGTGCCACTTCTTTGCCTTTGGGAGACCAGCAATTTACCGGAAGTTACAGCACGAAAACTATTTAATTTGTTACTTAAATTATTAATTAAATTTTTATTTTTATTTTTATTGTTATTTTTATTGTTATTCTGATTATTGTTTTGATTATTACTTTGATTATTACTTTGATTACTATCAGTTGCAAAAGATAATAACTGTTGTAAAGAACCAGAAATATTAGCTCTGGTATCTGCTAATGTCACAGATGAACCTAGACCGGGCAAAAATCTATTTAGGGGAACTCGATTAGTACTTGCATTCGCTACCACAATACCCCGATTTAATACCCCATCCACTGCAACTTTACCATTATCAACATTTACATCTAATTTTGCAGTCGCTTGAATATTAACTGGTCGGAAATTATCTAACCTACCTGCTAAATTAACATTACCCCGTTCTAAAAATAAAGGTACATCAATTGATGTTTCACCCTGTTGCAATTGAGATAATAAAGGACTTAAGGATAAAGAATTAGCAGTAACAGAACCCTGCCAAAGATTATTTTTCAGATTTGCTTCACCGTTAACATTAACCTTACCGTCTTTTGTTTGCAAAGTTGTATTGCGCAAACTGACTTTATTATCTGCATATAAAACATCCCCAATACCAGAAAGATTTTCCACAACTGCAGTATTAGCATTAGGTAACTTCCAAGAAATCACAGCTTGGGGATTTTGCAGCGTACCCCGAGCCGATCCTACTGCGGTAATTTTACTTAACTTAACTAAATCATCTGTTACTCCATAAGGAGCAATCATTGCTCCTGGATTGGGTAATCTAGCATTCAAATTTAATGCTAACTTTGACTGTGCTAAGTTCTTCATTTGGGGTAAACGTTGAGGAAACTTGACATCACCTTTAGCAACAATTTCCCCACCACTTACCGGGGTCGCCCGAAATTCTTTCAGTAAAAATTGGGATAAATTACCAACAAAGCTGGCATTTATTTTACTAAATTTGACTTTGTCAACAATAATTTTGTTATTATCTGAATCTGAATTAAATCTGTCCGACGTATTACTAAAAATATTACCTGTTAAAACTGGATTAGAAAATTCTCCCTTGAGCAGCATATCTGCCCGTAATTTACCATCTATCCCAACAGGTAACTTGACCGGTACAGTTTTTAAAACATTGGCGATCGCAAAAGGATTGACATTAACCTTGAGATCGAATCCTTCCTTGAGATCCACATCGCCAGACACCAAAGCCGTTAGATCGCCATAACTACCCTTCGTTTTCTCAAAACTTACCTTCTGTCCAGCAAATCGCAACACAGCGTCAGCATTAATTGGAGAGGGTAATTGCTTGCTTTTAACTTTCAATTGTTGTAAATTAGCGGAACCTACCACCAAAGGTAAATCAGAAAAAGTAGGAAGTTCTATGTTGAGATCGGCATCGAGTTTACCATTAGCAATATTAAAGGTGGAGAGATTAAGCGGGATTTGGGAAAGAAAAGGATTTAGTTGGGCTAAGGTCAGTTTTTCGATTTTGGTATTTGCTTGAGTTTTACCCGTCTCTAACTGAGTTTTACCCTTAAATTTCACCTTCCCCTGAAAAATTTCCGCATCAACGTCATATTTCAAACGTTGAGAATCTACATCATTGTAGTTAACAAAACCATTGATTTTACTCGCAATGGGGTCTTATAACCACGGGGAAGTAAAGATACTTTACCATCTCGTACCCGGAGAGTTGTGTCTAACTTAACAGGAAGTTCCCCATCTTCCTCAAGAGAAATATCGAACCGAGACCATTCTCCTTGCTTTCCTTGTTCGACATAGACCTCTGGTTTAACGACTGTGATATCAATAGGTAAAGTTCGTGAAAATACTACAGGTATGGGGTTAAAATTAACATTTACCGCTGCAATTGAAACTTTATTCGGGTCATTTGCAGTCCCCGGAAGGGAAGACGAACTAAAACTAATCCCAGTCAAACTCCAACTTTGTACCTCCCCAATATCAACCTTGCGATTGAGGAAATTGCCAAGTTGATTTTCTACTAAAGATGGTAACTCTCGACGTATCCAAAAATCTGTGGCAAAGTAGCCCAGGGTACCCATTCCGACAAGAGCAATACCAGTTGCAAACAGAGTGTTACGAAACCAAGGACTACGAAACCAAGAACCTTCGCCATTTTGATTTTGAGTTTGATTTTGAGATTCTTGGGAGTCAGCTTCATCTGGAGTATTTGGAGATGTCATAACTTCCTGGTGTTATGTTAGAGTTTATTTATCTTCCCCACAAAAAAATAAATTCTAAATTAAATAAATCCGAAATTAAATAAATTCAAATTAGTGTACGCTTAACATCATTTCTATGCGATCGCCTAAAAGCTGGCATAAAAAACCCCAAGCCAGGTTAAACACATTTAAATTTTGGCATTACCAAACAAAACTGGGAAGGTATCCGTAAAAACATGACATCGTTACATTTGTTAAAAACACAATCTCATTAACATTGGTAGAGACGCGACATGTCGCGTCTCTAAAAGGGTTTGGGTTTGATAATTAAAGATTTTCATATTCACAGTTTACAGGAAAAGCTTAAGGTGAAAATTTGCTATATCGTGAGTAATTCAACTGACATGATATGAAACAGTTTACAGTTGAATTAACGGTTTTTAAATTAACCTATTTCGCAGGGATTTCCTAGGTCATCTTATACTTTCTGATTTACTACCAAAAATCAATATTTTTTAGTAGTACAAAAGTTCTCACAGATTTGAGTTCTAATAACTTTTTGAAGGAAACCCGATTCCTGGAATGAATCAATTCAGTATTCTAATACTTCTTCGGTACGAATTTTTGCATACATATAGGAGGTCGAATATAATCCATCGCTTTCTGTCGCGGAAGTAATTCGATTGGTTCTGGTGTCAAATCTTCATAAGGAATCATGCTTAGTAGATGATTGATGCAGTTGAGACGAGCGCTTTTTTTGTCATCAGCTTCTACCACATACCAAGGGGATAGAGTTGTGTCAGTAGCAGCAAACATATCATCTTTTGCCTTGGAATATTCTACCCATCGGGTGCGAGATTCCAAATCCATAGGGCTAAGTTTCCAGCGTTTAGTAGGGTTCTCAATCCGTTTCTGAAAACGTCGTTCTTGTTCCTCATCACTGACCGAAAACCAATACTTGATGAGAATGATACCCGAACGCTGTAACATATGTTCAAATTCTGGACAGGAACGGAGGAACTCAACATATTGTTCGTGGTTGCAAAAAGCCATTACCCGCTCGACTCCAGCCCGATTGTACCAACTGCGATCGAATAGGACGATTTCTCCTGCTGCTGGCAAATGAGCCACATAACGTTGAAAATACCATTGGGTCTTCTCTCGCTCGGTAGGTTTACCCAGAGCTGCAATTCGACAAACACGAGGGTTCAAACATTCTGCTATTCGCTGAATTGCTCCCCCTTTACCTGCAGCATCCCGACCTTCAAAAACAACTACTACCCTTAAACCTTTGTGTTTAACCCATTCCTGAAGCTTAACTAATTCAATCTGAAGCCGCTTCAGTTGTTTGTTATATACTGTTTTCTTGATTTTCTTTGGCTTTGATTTTTCTTCGACTGCTGAAGAAACCTTAACCTTACTAGCTATAACTGACTTGTCTTTCAAGACATCTTTAACTTTCTTTTTCGCCATCAACTGACCCTTAGAATCTGTCAGACTGTGAAATATACTTTAAAATATACTTTGTGAAACAAAAAAAATATATGTAAAAATTATACACAAAATAGATAATAATCTATCTTGTGTAGAGTCATTACAGAGTTTAATTTTCGTAAACTTTATTTGCTCAAACTTATACTAGAAACCAGAAGACAGGAGACAGAAGACAGAAGACACTGTTGTCGCACTTCACACTTAATTTGTAGCTCTACGAGACTTACTGCATCATCTATCTTCACAAAGAAGAACTGGTATCAGGAGCGACATCAATGCCATCTCTGACCCTTAGATTTTGAGAGTAAGCGA
>JAAUYD010060307.1_pt1 | contig 13548 bp, 11 predicted proteins | sample 7278101 | NCBI WGS metagenome assembly JAAUYD01 (sample SAMN14350128, study PRJNA611818) | marine sediment metagenome | isolation source: surface marine sediment (0.6m) | place: French Polynesia: Moorea | collected 2018-08
ATATATCTTTGTCGCACCACATTCCGGCTGGTTTGATTTCAGACCGATAGCCCGATTCATGTGTGCCGATGTTGACATTCAATACCGTGTTGGGCTGTTGATATAATTCATTAAACCTGGTCATTGGGGCCAGGTCAGTGGGCATTGGCGCTGCTATTTAATCGGAGCTTGGAATTCCATGATCGCCCCTAACATCGAAGCAAAAGATAGCTTTGCTCGGCCACTTTAGTTCAATAGACAGATTTCCATTTTGAACGTTCGACGTTGCCCTGATGCTACAAAACATCCCCTATTAGGGGATAACCCAAAGCCGGGCCCTTTGAGACTGTGTCGAATTGCCCCATCAACGCGATTAGAGACTGACGTCATTCCGGTGGAAGAGTCTGTGTCATAATTGCATAAACAACGGCATTTGTTAACATCGTCATTCCGGCGAAAGCCGGAATCCACTATAAGTATCATTTACTTACGTTTATGGATGCCGGCTTTCGCCGGCATGACGGGCGGTATTTAGGAAATTTATTGAATTATGACACAGTCTCTGAGGCCGGGATCCTGATATTACCGGGAGCGCCATGGCCAATTTCATGGATTTCTGATGTGATCAAAATGTCGAGTCTCTATCCAAATTGACATGCTGACGCCTGTTCCGGGGTATGCGGTCAAACCGAACAAACTTATAAAATCGATAGGATACCTTGCTGACTCACACGAACAACTGCTCGCGAACAGATCATCAATGACACGCCGGGGGGCGTCCGCCTGTGGATTTGTTGAGGCGGTCCAGGTAGCGGCGCCAGAAGCCTTTGCGTTGGTTTACGGTGAAGTTTTGAGGTTCTGCATCAAATGCCTTTCTACATGATTCGGCGCAGAAATAGAGTTGAATCCCGTTGTAGCAGGTTGTGGCTGGGGCGGTTTTGGGATTCACCGTCATGCCGCAGACCGGGTCGATGTAAGATTTCCGTTTATCGCGTAGGAACATGGAGAACCTCCTTTGGATGCGCATTGGGATATATTTGGCTATAATATAACCATAAATTATCCCATAACAGGGGTACCCCTAAAAATAGCCCGGGAAAAGTCGAGAAATGAGGTTTGGAGCGTTGGAGGGCAGTAGCCCCCCAACGCATGAGGGTTAACGCCAGCAGCCACCGCCGCCCCGTCCGTAACCACGACCATAGCCGCGGCCGAAACCGCGTTCCTGGAATTTTTCGGGTGCGATTTTACGCATTTCCAATCGATGTTGCACTCGTTTTTGATCGAAATCGGCTTTGATGCCGGAGAGTTCTTTTCTGCAGCTCCAGTACCGTGGCTTCGTCAGGGGCTTCCTTGGTCATTTCATCTCGCAAATCGGTCCTTAGATTTCTCATTTGAGTGCGCAAATCCTTGGTTTCGGCGAAAAAATTTTCACGCGCCGCATCGATCTGGGCAGCCTCTTCATCGGTCAGGTCGCTCACACCTGCCCTATTCCCCCAGCCCGGACAATCGCCTCTCCCAGGGCATCCGTAACCAGGCCCCTTGGTATCGCCGTCATAGCCTCTGCCGCCCCACCCGCCTTGGGCAAAGGCGATGGTGCCGCCAATCAGCAAAATAACTGAGGCAACGATTATGGATTTGGTAATGCGTTGGGTTTTCATGAATATAATCTCCTTTGGTATGAATTGAAATTGCATATCTTGAAATCCATAATCGCAAGGCCCATGCCAAAACAAGAAATACATCTCAATATTTAATTTAAATGAAATGAATACAATTATATAAGTCAATTTTAGCTTGCAGAAGCAATCTTTTGTTTCCATGGTGGGTGGATAATTAATACCCACCCCAAAAAGACCTTTTCAGGTGTTGTATCATTTTTACCCACCAGGAGCCTTCCCCGGTTTTACAAAGAAAGAGATGCTTCGGCGGCCGGTCTTGTTTGACACACACACCCAACCTGTGTATCCAATGCTAGTTTACCGTTGAAACCTAAGCAATCATTACAATAGCATTGTTCAACCTTTGGTTTGATATGGTTCGATATAAGAGGATAGTATGAAGATCTCTATTCGATGGGCGTTTATCATTGGTTTTCTGGGGCTTATTTGGGGTACCCAGATCATCATTACCTCCTCTTCCTATTTGACGTCTCAGCGCGTCTTGCAGGACCACGCCCGCGATATTATGCAGAATATCTCTGATCTGACCGTGGAGCAATCCCTTAACCACCTGTCTTTAGCGCATCGCGCCGCACATTTGACCAAGCGCCTGATATCCTCCGACGTGGTCGGCAGCGAATTGGAGCGTCGCAGCGTTCTCGAGAAATATTTTTTGGACCAACTGGCCATCTATCCGCATTTCGCCGGTATATACGTCGGATTGCCCAATGGTGATTTCTTATATGTCAGCCGGTCGGATGAGCGTTCGAAAGATGGATTTCGCACCAAGATCATCAGCCATCACAGCGGCGGCAAAGAGACCACCCTCAAATGGCGAAACCAAATGATGGAGGTGGTGGGTGAAGCCAGCGATCCTCAGGACGCTTACGATCCTCGGAGACGACCGTGGTATAAGAGAGCGGTAGACAAGAAGAGTATTGTCTGGACCGATCCCTACATCTTCTTCACCTCCCAGAAACCGGGCATTACCATTGCCGGCCCTATTTTTAGGGGCGACGGTCAACTGCAGGCCATCGTGGGGGTTGATATCGAGATCGATCAGCTCTCCACCTTTATCGGAAAACTGCGCATCGGAAAAAACGGACGCGCCTTCATGCTCAACAACAACCGGGACGTGGTGGCGTTCCCGGACGCTTCGAAATTGAGACTGCGGGATACCGAGCATGACAAAACTCGGCTGGTCAAAATCGAGGAGTTGAACGACGGATTGAGCCGTGCGGCCTATGACTCCCTTCAATGGCCCGAAGGGGAGGACGGCCGGTTAGTCCTCCAGGGTCCGAAATTTTCTCGGTTCGAATATGACGGCAAGACGTACCATTCCATGTTTGCTCCGTTTGAGGATCAGCATTGGCCTTGGATAATCGGCGTATATCTACCGGAGAGCGATTATTTGGGCAGTATCCAAGAGAACCGGCGCCATAATATTTGGATGACCATGGGAATATCGGTTCTGGCCACTATCATAGGCCTTTTGCTGGCCAGGGCTATCATACGCCCCCTGGCCGATCTGGAAAAGGAGGCCCAGGCCATCCAGAAAAATGACCTGAGCCGGCAGATCGAGACCCGCTCCGCCTTTAAAGAGATTCAGGAGATGTCTGAATCCTTTGCCCTGATGAAGGAAGATATCCGGGGAGGCGAAGAAAAATACCGCGGCATCTTCGATAACATGCAGGATGTCTATTACGAAGCCTCCTTCGAAGGCAAAATTCTTGAAATCAGCCCCTCCATTGAGCAGGTATCCTCATATACTCGATCAGAGCTCATTGGGGCCAGTTTGGAAGAGCTCTACCAAAATCCCCAGGATCGTGAGCGCCTGCTGGCGGCCCTTGCCAAAGATGGGAAGGTCTCCGATTATGGCATCACCATGACCAACAAGAATGGCATCGCTGAGCATTGCGCCATCAATGCTGTGGTAAAGCTGGATTCCGACGGAAATCCCGAAAAGATCGTGGGATCCCTGCGGGTGGTGACCCGCCGCAAACAGGCGGAATTGGAACAGCAACAGTATCAGGCGCAATTGGAAGAGTTGGTGCGCGAGCGCACCCAAGATTTTGAACAATCCAACCGGCAGCTGCGCGCCCAAATCGAGGCCCGCAAGGAGAAAGAGGCGGCCTTGCTCGAAAGCGAGGGGAAATATCGCTCCATCATCGAAAACATGGAGAACGGGTATTACGAATTTGATTTAAAAGGCAATATGACCTTTTTTAACGATACACTGGTTGAGATGCTGGGCTACGCTCCCGAGGAGCTCATGGGGTTGAACTGCAGGGCTTACATGGACCCGGAAACGGCACCCAGCGTCATTGAAAAATACGAGACCATCCGCCGCACCGGGCGCCCGATGGAGTTATCAAGATACACCATAATCCGAAAAGACGGCACCCATCGCACCATCGAGTGGACGGCTGAGCTGATCACCGATGCCAATGGTGAGCCTGTGGGATATCGGGGGGTCGTGCTGGACATCTCCGACAAACTCAACACCGAAAGAGAAAAAGAGCGATTCGAGCTGCGCCTTCAACAGATTCAACGATTGGAAGGCATCGGCACCTTGGCCGGCGGCGTAGCCCATGACTTCAATAATCTACTCATGGGGATCCAAGGGAATGTTTCCCTGATGCTCCTGGATATGGCGCCTGAAAATCCCTATTATGCCAAACTCAAAGGCATCGAATCGTGCGTCAAAGGCGGTTCGGATCTGACGCGACAGCTGTTGGGATTTGCCCGTGGCGGCAAGTATATGGTTAAGGCCTTGAATTTCAACCAAATTCTTAAGAGTACCGCACAGATGTTCGGCCGCACCCGCAAGGAGATCACCATCCACGAAAATTTGGCGCCCGACCTGTGGACGGTCATGGCAGACCAAAACCAGATCGAGCAGGTATTGTTGAATCTCTATATCAATGCTTGGCAGGCCATGCCGGACGGCGGCCACATCTATCTGGTTTCCAAAAATATCGAACTGGATGAGCCTTTTGCCAAAACCTTTGATATCAAACCGGGGCGCTACGTGCAGATCTCTGTGGAAGATACCGGCTTCGGCATTGACGAAGCCAATCAGCAAAAAATCTTTGAACCCTTTTTTACGACCAAGGAGATCGGTCGCGGAACCGGTCTGGGCTTGGCCTCTGCTTATGGTATTATCAACAACCATGGCGGGGCCATCGACTTTACCAGCGTGGTCGGCCAGGGAACCGTGTTTTATCTCTACCTGCCGGTTTCCGATGCAAAGGTAGAGAAGAAGATTGTGCCATCAGTGGTCTTGGCCAAAGGCAGTGAAACCATCCTCATTGTCGATGATGAAAAGGTCATCCTGGATGTGAACAAACCCATGCTGGAAAGTCTAGGGTATACTGTACTGACGGCTTCCAGCGGACGGGAGGCGATTGAGGTGTTTGACTCGGATCATGCTCTCATCGATATGGTGATTCTGGATATGATCATGCCTGATATGGGCGGTGGCGCTGTATTCGATCATTTCAAGGCGGTTAAGCCTGATGTCAAAGTGCTCCTATCCACCGGATACAGTATCAACGGCCAAGCCGAAGACATCCTATCCCGCGGATGTGCTGGCTTTATTCAAAAACCATTTAATATTAGTCAGTTAAGTAAAAAAATACGAGAAATACTGGCACTCGATGATGAAGCCAAAACCGCCTAAAAAGACCCTGCCGCCGCCACAAAAAAAGGTACGTCATGTGAGGCCGAGGGGATCATTCTTTTGCTGTCTGTTTCTGTGCCTCTGCCTGGGGTGGCCGGCCATGGCCCAAACCCGCACCGTCACCGACCTGGTCGGCCGAAAATTGACCCTGGTGAAGGAACCAGAACGAATCGTCGCTATGGCCCCCAGCATCACTGAAATCGTATTCGCCTTGGAGCAACAACATCGCCTGAAAGGCGTCTCCAGGTTCAGTGACTTTCCACCCGAGGCCAAACAATTTCCCAGGGTCGGCTCCTATGTGCATCTGGATGTGGAGCGAATTGTGGCGCTGCGACCCGATCTGTGCATCGGTATCCGGGACGGCAATCCTATAGCCGTGGTGCGGCAGTTGGAGTCCCTGAATATTCCATTCTTCGGCGTGGATCCCAAGAACCTTGCTTCGGTGATGAAGAGCGTTCTGGCTATTGGAGATATCCTGAATGCCAAGGCCAAGGCCCAAACCATCGTGGCGGACATGCAGCGGCGTATCGATGCCGTCACCCAACAGACCCGCCAAGTTGATCGCAAACCCGGCGTGTTCGTTCAAATCGGGATTTCGCCCATTGTGTCTGTGGGGAACGGTACCTTTATCAATGAACTCATCACCCTGGCCGGTGGTGAGAATTTGGCGGCCGGCACCAACCCTTATCCCCGTTTCTCCCGAGAACAGGTGATCTCCCTGGCCCCTGAAGTGATGGTGATCTCTTCCATGGCCAGGGCCACGGTGTTTGAGCAGGTCAAAGCACAATGGATGCAGTGGCCGGCCATACCGGCGGTTCGCAACCAGGCGGTTCATATCGCACCTTCCAATATTTTCGACCGTCCCACACCGCGACTGGTGATCGGATTGGAGCAGATGGCGCGGTATATTCACCCCCAATTGTTCAAGGATATCAAATGAATCTGGCGTCGCCCAATATTGCCAGACGTTTGGCAACTGTGTCGCTGCTGCTGATCGTGTTATTGCTGGCGGCATTGTTTATGGGTCTTGCGGCCGGATCTTCCGGTTTCGGCCTTTCCGCCGTCATTCAAAGCCTGAAGGGGGGCGGGGATGCAGAGCTGCTGAATGACATTATCTGGCGCCTGAGGCTGCCCCGGGTGTTGCTGGCCGCATTACTGGGTGCCACCCTGTCATTGGGCGGCATGGTATTTCAAGCCCTTTTGCGCAATCCATTGGCGGAACCTTACATACTGGGCATATCCGGCGGTTCGGCGATCGGTGCCATCATTGGTATTTTAATGGGCTTGGCACGCTTTCCCGGTGTGTGGTTCATGGCCTTTATGGGCAGTCTGGCCACTTTGGGTCTGCTCTATCTCATGGCGACCGGGCGATCCATGATACGGGGCAACACCCTGCTGCTGTCCGGCGTCATGGTCAACGCCTTCTGCTCGGCCGTAATCCTGTTTCTGGTCTCCATCGCCCAGGACAGCCGGCTGCACAACATCATCTTCTGGCTCATGGGGGATCTGGCGGCGGCCACCAATGAGAATGTGATCTCTCTGGCCGCTACAGTGGTCCCGTGCTTTGTGGTGATCTTTGCGCGATCCCATGCCTTAAACCTTCTAACCCTGGGCAACGACATGGCCCGGACCATGGGCGTGAACATCAAGGCCACAACCTCTCTTTTGCTGGTCGTGACCTCCCTGATGGTCAGCGCCACCGTCAGCTATTGCGGACTAGTGGGGTTTGTAGGCTTGGTCATACCCCACATGCTGCGCCTGGCCTGGGGTCCCGACCATCGAATCCTGGCGCCCGCCTCGATTTTTGGCGGTGCCGCGTTTATGGTCGTGTGCGATATGTTGGCGAGAACCCTGCCCGCACAAGGCGAAATGCCGGTGGGCGTCGTTACCGCCTTAATAGGAGCGCCGTTGTTTGTCTATTTGCTCAGGAAGACGAATAAATAAAAGACAGTTTTAACATGCCCAAAGCGATCTCTGTTCAACATCTACGACACGCCTTCGACGGCCGCACGGTGATTGACGACCTCACGTTTGAAGTGTCAGCGGGGGAGTTCTTCATCATCATCGGCCCCAATGGTTCGGGCAAGACCACCTTGTTGAAATTGATGGTGGGATTGTTGCCTCTGAAGGACGGTCGCATCCATTTGCTGGCCAAGGCCCTGGGCGCATACAATGCCAAGGGCCTCGCCCAGAAGATCGCCTATGTGCCCCAAAATGTTCCGGTGGAGTTTCCCTTTTCCGTGACCCAGGTCGTTCTCATGGGCCGATCTCCCCATCTGGGGGTGTTGGGTTTTGAAGGTAAAGAAGATCTGAACCTGGCCCATGAGGCCATGACCATCACCGATGTGGCCCACTTGGCGGACCGCCGCCTGGACCAGCTTTCGGGCGGAGAGCAGCAACGGGTCTTTATCGCTCGCGCCATTTGCCAACAACCCGCAATTCTTCTCCTGGACGAACCCACGGCCGCACTGGATCTCTCACACCAGATACGCCTGATGGACCTGTTGGAACATCTTAAAGCCGAAAAGGGAGTGACCATCGTGATGGTTTCCCACGACCTCAATATGGCGGCCATGTATGCCGACCAGCTGTTGCTGATCTCCAAAGGCCGCATCGCCCGCACCGGCCCGCCCGAAGCGGTGATCGATTACGATCTGTTGGAAGAAGTTTACGGCTGTAAACTTTTGGTGGATCAGAGTCCTTTGGGCGACTATCCCCGGGTTCACCTGGTGCCGAAGCGATATTTAAATACTTAATAGATTGAAATCCTACTGATAACTCCTACATAAAATCTGGTTGGCATTACTTTGTAGGAGCGGCTTTTAGCCGCGATGGAATCTGCACCAGAGATAATTTATCGCGGCTAAAAGCCGCTCCTACAGGGAACCGGAAATGAGATTCAGGTCCCCTGCATTGAAGAATTCATCAAGGCCAGCTGCCAAAAGCTCATGTTTCTTGACAATTCCCCCCCAATTCGCTAACACCCGGTAACAACGTTCAGGTGCTCCAATGGAGCGTAAATAGGGAACCCCGTGCAATTCGGGGACGGGCCCGCCGCTGTAATCGAGGACGAAAGCTGTATCATGCCACTGTTCCAAAGGAACGGGAAGGCACAGCCGGTAGGATGATTCGAGAGTCAGAAGACCTGCCTGAACCGGACTGGCCGTATCGGCGTGGACAACCATAGGCCTGGTGGATTCGAAGGATAAAAAAGGGACATCCCGGATCGAGAATTTTCGGTCCGGGATTTTTGTTTTCTGCGCCCGGGCCCCAGCGACTTTATCAAAGGAAAGGGTATGAACATGGGAAAATTTTGGGTGTTGGGGATTGGTTTGATCATTGTGTTGGGTCTGGGGCCGGCGGCCCTTGCAGAAGACAGCAAGGGAGACGCCAAAGTAACCATGGGCGAGGTCGTCGTAACCGCCAGTGGTGAAGAAGAAGAGGTCGTGCGGGTACCTTCCAATGTGAGCGTGGTAACGGCTGATGAGATCGAAGATTCCACGGCCGCCAATGTGGCGGAAGTCTTAACAGCTGCGGGGGTTCACGTCAGTGATATCAGCGGCAACCGGCGAAACTATAGCGTGGATTTGCGTGGATTCGGAGAAAGCTCGGCTCAAAATATTCTGCTGTTGGTGGATGGCCGGCGGGTGAATTTGGATGATCTCTCCGGCGCCGACTGGAACACCATTCCCCTGGACCGGATTGCCCGCATCGAAGTCATTCGCGGCAGCCGCGGCACTGTGCTTTACGGCGACAACGCCACTGCCGGAGTGGTCAATATCATCACCAAAGAGGGGGAGCGCTCCGGCGTAACCGCCAGTTTGGTCTTCGGCAGCTATTCAACCCTTAAAGGCCATACCGCAGTCAGCGGCGTCACCGATACTTTGTCCTATGATATCAGGGGAAGCTATTCCCATTCAGATGGATTCCGCGACAACAGCGGCTCCATTGCCAAGGACATCGGCGCCAATATGAAGGTGGATCCTTCCGACCGTTTCAGAATGCATTTGAGTACCGGCTACCATCATGACGATACCCGCAATCCCGGAAGACTGTTCCAGACCGATTTCGACACCGGACTCTCTCGTACGGATACTGCGACACCGAACGATTTCAGTAAAGTGGACGACTATTACATCAAGATGGGAATGGAGGTCGATGTGATGTCCAACCATCTCATCAAATTGGAGACCTCCTACCGCGACCGCGACAAAACGAATTTCGGTACCTTTTCCGGCGGTTTTTTTGAGTCTGAAACAAAAACCCGGATTTATACGGCGGCTCCCCAACTGGTACTCAAGCACAAGGCAGGGAATATCTCTAATCGCATGATCTTGGGCGGCGATGTAAAATTATCGAAACAGAATTTTGACAATGTTTCCGAATTTTTCGGATCGCCAACACAAATCATCGCAACCCTGGAGAAGTATAACACCGCCTACTTAATTCAGGATGAGCTTGGGATCGGCCAACACCTGAGCTTTTCAGGGGGGTTTCGCAGCGACCGGGCGGTCTTTTCCTACACGCCCAGCACCCCGAGTAAAAGAACTTTGGATGAAAACAGTTACAACTTCGGTATCAACTATGCCTTCAATGAGGCTTCCCATGTCTATGCAAACTACTCGCGCGGTTTCCGTTACCCGGTTCTGGATGAGCAGTTCAGTTTTTTCAGTAGCAGTATTGACACGACTTTGATGCCCCAAACTTCCGACAATTATGAAGTCGGCACTAAAATTCGTATCGGAACCCATCTCGTTGCCGGCGTCAATCTCTTCCGACTCGAAATCGAAGATGAAATATTTTTCAATCCAGATGTTTCCGTCTTGGCCAATGTCAACATGGAGGGAACCTCCATACGCCAGGGAGCTGAATTTTCTCTGGCCTGGCAAGGTCCGGCGCTATACGTAGGGGCGACCTATACATACACAGATACCGAGTTTGACGGGGGGCCCTTCGATGGTAACGAGGTGCCTTTCGTGCCGACAGACAAAGCCACCGCAAAGGTTTCCTACGCTTTTGAATGCGGGTTGACCCTCGGCCTGAATGCCGTCTATGTTGGTGAGCGTTTCTTTATCAGCGATTTTGAAAACCAGTTTGATAAAGAAGATGCCTATACCGTGGTCAATGCCAAAATCCAATATGATTGGCGCGGTTTGACATTTTTCGCGGACTTGAACAATATTTTCAATGAAGAGTATAATACCTATAGTGTGGTAGGCTTCAATTCAGCCACCTTTGACAACCAACCCAGCATTTACCCTGCCCCCGAGTTTAACGCGATGGTGGGCGTAAAGGCCTTTTTCGGCATCTAAAAACGGCGGCGGCCCCTGCGCCATAGGGGCCGCCCGTGCTAAACGGTCGATCTTCTGGAAGGAATGCTAATCCCCATGATCCAATTTTTCCACAACGGCGGACCGGTGATGTACCCGCTGCTGGCCTGCTCGCTGATTGTCATGACGGTCATATTTGAACGCACCCTCTTCTGGATGAAAACAGAGGTTCAGCGCAATCGCCCCCTGGTGGACGAGGTCCTGGAGTTGTGCCGGTGCGGCAACTGGGATGCCGTACGGGAAAAGACGGTGGGGTGCAAAGATTATGTGGTGCGCATCATGATCAGCGGCATCCTGCACCGAGAGTTTTCCATGCTCAAGGCCATGGAGGCGGCGGCGGCGGACGAAGTTCAGAGAATGAAACGGTTCATGGGAATTCTGGACACCATGATCACCGTGGCACCGCTTTTGGGGATTTTCGGTACCGTACTGGGAATCATCACTTCCTTTGAAATGCTCGGCAGCGCCGGCATCGAAAACCCCAAGGCCGTGACCGCCGGCGTGGCCCAGGCGTTGATTACCACCGCCACGGGTTTGGGCATCGCCATTTTGTCGGTCTTCCCCTACAATTACTTCAATGCCAAGGTGGAGCGTGCAGCTTTGGATATCGAGAAGTACGCCACCAGCCTCGAGATCGTCTATGAAAAGATGAGTCATGAGAACTGCAACCCAGGTGAACCGATCCAATGAAGATTCGACACCTCAATACACGACCGCCACGGGTGGAAATGCTGCCCCTGATCGATATCGTCTTTTTACTGCTGGTGGTCTTCATCTACACCATGCTCTCCATGGCGGTGCACAAAGGCATGCCGGTCTCCCTGCCCACCGGGGAGCAGGTGCAGCCGGACAAAGCGTCGCCCATCAGCGTAACGGTCACCCTTGACCGAGAGATCTTTGTGAACAAAGTGCCGGTGGCCTTGGAAGAATTGAAAGCTTTCCTGGAACAGCATCCCGAGGCGGATGCCGAAACCAGTATACTGCTCTTTGCGGACCGCCAGGTGGCCTACCAGCAATTGTTTGAGGTACTGGAGCGTATCCGCCAATCCGGACTGCACCGCATCAGTCTGCAGGCCGAAAGCGAGGGTGCGCCGTGATACGCCTGGTGCTGGCCGCCCTCCTGGCCCTTGGTGTTCATCTCGTCATATTTTACATGGACGGTCCAAGGTCGCAACCGGACTTAATGCTGCGCCAAAGCCGGTCCGTAAGTATCGACCTGGTCACCTTCCAAAAACCCGCTGAAAAACCGGCCCCGCCTCCATCCAAAGTTATTGAACCAAAGCCTGTACCGAAACCGGTGCCGAAACCGGTACCGAAACCGGTGCCGAAACTCGCACCTAAGCCCAAACCAAAACCCAAGGTCAACCCCATAGTTAAACCCTTGGTTCAACCACCACCGCCGGCGCCGGACCCCATTCCACCTGAACCGCAGATCGAACCTGAGGCGGCGCAATCTTTTGACACCGACATCGAGGCCAACGCGCCAGAGAGGGAATCAAACATCCCCGTCGCAGAGGATATCCCGGTAGCAAAGAGCCCAGAGCCACCGGCAGTCCAGGTTTCAGTGCCCCGCTACGACCTCAATCCCCCACCCCATTATCCCCGCGTGGCCAAAAGGCGCAAATACCAGGGCACAGTGCTGCTCGATGTTTTCGTGACTGCTGACGGTAGGGTGGCTCAGGTTCGTATCGCTCAATCCAGCGGCTTTACGATCTTGGATCAAAGTGCGATGAAATCCGTGAAAAAATGGCAATTCACACCTGCTCGACGAGGGGGAAGGCCGGTGGAGATGTGGGTGGAGGTGCCGGTTCGATATGAGCTGCGGTAGTAATTACTTCTTCTTCAACGGTCCATGGCCCGGTCCATGTATCGCTTTGGATAAGTCTGCGATATGGCGGGCCGGATAGACTTGGGAGGGACACACCCGGCTGCAGGCCAGGTGCCGTTTGCACATATCCGCCCCACGGGGATCCGAGGCGATCTTCATCAGTGCGGCCTTTCGTTTGGGCCGGCGTTGGAGTTCATGTTTCACCGCCGCCAGGACGGCCGGTCCCACAAACAAATCGGCATCGGATGACACTGGGCAGGCGGCCACACAACAGCCGCACTCGATGCAGTTTTGCAGCCGTATCAGCCGGTCGACACCCTGGGGTGTGCGGTCTTTGGTGGCTTTTTTGATTGGCTGAAGGTTGCTCCATCCCGCATCCATCTCCTTGAAGAAGGATCTTGTATCCACCGCCAGATCCCCCAGGCAGGGGTGATGGGCCAGGGGCTCAAGGGTGACGGTGGCATCCGGGCCGGCAACGCGGGTGGTGCAGGCCAGGGCCGGCGTACCGTCGATGGTGCACGCACAGGTGCCGCACGAGGCGTGGTGGCAGCAATGCCGGTACATCAAAGTGGCATCCTGGTGGAGGCGGATCCGCTCCAAACCGTCCAGCACCGTCAAATTCGGGGTCCATGGAATCTCAAAATCCTGATACCGGGGCGGCTCGATAAGACCGGGTTTGTACCTCAATATTCGAAATATCACCTTTTGGGACGGCATCTCTTAAATCCAATCTTCAGCAATTTGCATGATGCTGCGATAGGGCAGCAGCGGTGTGGTCGCGGTGCTGCATTCAATCCACCGACCGGTTCGGCGGCAGATCAGATCCCCGGCTTCCTGGGCCATGGCCCGCATGGTGGTGGCCTTGCCGCCCAACAGGGAGATCAGCCCTTCAACGCCGTCTCTATCCAGGTGGTCGATGCAGGCAAATCCACGGCTGATCTGCATGGGATCGTCTGTGCTATCGTTCTGCACCAGCGGCCGGCTGGCGGACCAGACCGCGTGGACCGGCTGCTCGGCCAGGGCCGGCATCAGGCGGGCCCCCATTTTGATGAGCGCCGCCACATGGCCGTC
>JAAUYD010007840.1_pt1 | contig 13547 bp, 10 predicted proteins | sample 7278101 | NCBI WGS metagenome assembly JAAUYD01 (sample SAMN14350128, study PRJNA611818) | marine sediment metagenome | isolation source: surface marine sediment (0.6m) | place: French Polynesia: Moorea | collected 2018-08
ACCCGCGCAGCGGGCGCGGGGCCGGCGGGCCCTTCTCGCCGTCCGGGGGCGATACCCCGAGCTCCCCTGGAACTAAGACAAAAGCCAAGGAGGCTTCGTCAAAGCCAGGGGATCAGATCAGGATAACCGGGGGCGGAATCCTGCGCTTCCTGAGGTTTTACTATTCCGCCGCCGGTCTCGCCGAAGCGCCAAACCAGGATTTAATGCGGGCCTTGGCTCGATCCTGGATGGACGCGAAATCCACACCGATGGCGTACAGCGACGGCACCAGCAGCAGGGTGACGAAGAACGCGATGGCCACGCCCGAAGCCAGGGCCAGCACGATGGGCTGCAGAAACGCCGCCTGGATGGACCGCTCGGTCATCATGGGCAGCAGCCCGATGATGGTGGTCAGGGTGGTCAGCAGGATGGGCCTGAATCGCGCCACGCCGGCCTCGACGACGGCCTCCAGCGGCTTCATGCCTTTGTCCCGCAGCCGGTTGCAGTAGTCCATCAACACCAGGTTGTCATTGACGACCACCCCCGCCGCCGCCGCGATTCCAAAGTAGCTGAAGACCGACATGGTCATGCCCAGCAGGGTATGGCCAAACACCGCCCCAACGTAGGCAAACGGCATGGCAATCAGGATCAGCACCGGCTGCCAGTAGCTGCGGAATGCCACGGCCAGCAAGGCATACATGGCAAACAGCGCCATCATGTACAGGCCGGTGATGTCTTCGATGAATCGCTGCTCGCCGGCTGCGCGGCCGACCGCACCGCGCAGGATTCCCGGGTAGCGCTTTTCCCAGGCCGGGAAAAAGTTTTCATTCAGATCCTGCATGATGTCGTCGCGAACGCTGTCCTTCAGGTCCGCCATGACCCGGGCGGAACGCTTACCATTGAAGCGCTGAATCCGCTTGATGCCCGGCGTGTACTCCAGCTCCGCCACGGACAGCAGCGGCAGCTCGCGGCCATCCGGCGTCCGCACCCGGAAATCCTTCAGGCTCTCGATGGAGCGTCGGGATTCCAGCGGGTAGCGCACCTTGACCCGGACGTCCTGGCCGTACCGGGGCAGCCGCTGCACTTCTTCACCGAAGTAGGCCTGGCGGACCTGCCGATTGACGTCGGCCAGGGTCAGCCCAAGCTTAGCGGTGCCGGGCTTCATGGTCAGGCGGATCTCTTCCGATGCCCCCTCCAGGTTGTTGCGCACGTCGTACAGCGCTTCGTAAGTGCGCAGTTGATTCTCGAGGTCGGCCGTGGCGGCACGCAGCACTTCCAGGTCCGGATGCCGGATAGCCATCTCGAATCCGGGTCCGCCGTTGTTATGGGTGTACTGGACTGACACTTCCTTGGCGTCGGGTACATCACCCATCAACTCCCGCAGGCGGACGGCAGCCTCCTTGGCTGACATATCCCGCACCTCCGGCGGCGCCAGCTTAACGATGGCGATGACGCTGTCTCGGCGTGAGCGTGTATACCAGTTCTCGATCAGCATGCCCTCGCCGTCGGTGCGCTGGTTCACCTCTTCTTCCAGCGCCTTCTCGCCCTTCTGCATCTGGGCCAGGATTTCCAGCGCCCGGCTGTAGGGTGCGCCATCGGGCAGCTCAACGTTGATGATGATTTCGTCGGATTCAATCTCGGGCATGAAGCCCTTTTTCACCCAGCCCGTGGCGAAGGTGCCGAAGCCGATGATCAACACTGCGGTAAAGATGCTCACGGTCAGATAACGGTGCCTGACAGCCCAGTCGCCGATTCGGCGGTAGTGATTGTGGGCGAAGTGGATAATGCTGTCGGCAATACTCTTCTGGAATCGTCCAAACCGGCCCATGTGGGTGCGGGGCTTCATGCTGGACAGGTGAGCCGGAAGAATAAACAGCGATTCGATCAGCGAGAACACCAGCGCCAGGATGACCACCCAGGTGATATGCCGGGTGAATTCGCTGTCAGCCGAGTCGATGAATATCCAGGGCAGGAAGGCCAGGATGGTGGTCAGCACCCCGAAGATCACCGGCTTGGCCACCAGCTGGGTTCCGAGAATGGACGCCCTGACCCCGGGCTCACCGTTGTGGGCCTCGGTATGGATGCCCTCCCCGACCACGATGGCGTCATCCACCACGATGCCCAGCACCAGCAGGAACGCAAAGGTGGACAACATGTTCAGGGAAACATCCACGGTTGGCAGGAAAACAAAGGCGCCGGTGTAGGCCGTGGCAATTCCTACGGCCACCCAGAACGCCACCACCGGGCGAAGGGTCAGCATCAGCACCAGCAGCACCAGCAGCAGGCCCTGGCCCGCCGCGCTGCCGATGGTGGCCATGCGGCCCTTGAAATCCACTGCATTGTCGGTCCAAAGGGTCAGCTTGGCCCCGGACGGCAGGGTTTCCTGGCGTGTTTCGATCCAGTTTCGAATGGACTCGGAGGCGGTCACGATATCCATGTTGTCGGTGGTCATCACCTGGATCAGCACCGCGGGTTCGCCGTTGAGGGTAGCGAGGATTTCATTGTCCTCAAAGCCGTCGATTACGTTGGCCACGTCGCCGACCCGGATAGTGCCGCCGTCAGCGGTCTGGCGGACGATGATCCGCTCGAATTCGGACTCGGTATCGGCCTGGCTGCGCACCTTCAGCTGGTACGTTCCCACCTCGGTCCGAACAGCACCCGACGATTCGTTGATGGAGCTATTGCGGATGGCGGCCGCCACCTCGGCGAAGCTGAGGCCATAACGCTGCAACGCGTTTTCACTGACCTCGATGGAGACCTCTTCGTCGCGGGTGCCAAACAGCTGGACAATGGAGATTGCCGGCAGCTGGGCCGCTTCCCGGCGCAGGGTTTCGGCCAGCCGCTTCAGTTCCCGCTCGCCCAGGTCTCCGTGCACGGCCACCCGGATGTATTCGTTGCGGTTGATCCACTGCTGCACCCTGGGCGGCTCCATGTCCCGGGGGAATGACGAGATGGAGTCAACCCGTATCTTCACGTCGTTCATGAACTGGGTGAAATCCCGCGTGGTACTGGCCAGTACCGACACGCTGCCACCGCCCTCTCCCGAGGACGACCGGACCCAGTCGATGTTGTCCATGTCCCGCAGGGATTCCTCGATGCGGGACACGATCTGCTCTTCCACTTCCTGGGGGGAGGCGCCAGGCCAGGACACCGAGATCTCCAGGCCCGGGAAACGGACCTGGGGCTCCATCTCCCGCTCCATGCCGGTGAAGCCGATAAAGCCGGCGACAAATATGCCGACCATCATCAAGTTGGCGGCAACCCGGTTCCGGGCCCACCAGTCGATCAGACTGTTCATGGAAAACTCCCGGTCAGTTAGCGGCCAGGGCCGTGATGGGCTGCACCAGCATGCCGTCCACGGCATTCGGCAGAGTGGACGTCACCACCCGTTCGCCAGCTGCCACGCCTTCACTGACCAGCACCCGGTCAGCCGAACTGGACAGGACTTCGACGGTGCGGATTTCCAGGCGGTTTTCCCCGTTGACCACGTAGACCTGGTCGGCGTTGCGCAGGGCTTCCCTGGGCATCACCAGGGCGTCCTGGGAACGAACCCCGGCAATATCCGCAGACACGAACAGACCCACTGCCAGGGGCATGCCGTTGCTGGCACCCTCACCGTAGGGATCGCTGATTTCCGCCACCGCGTGAATCAGGCGGGTCTGTTGATCGATCTCGGCATAGGTCCGGACGATCTGCCCCTGCCACACATGCTCGACATTACCGACCACGGCGCGCAGGTCGACAGTGGGTCCGGCCTGGATTTCGGTTTGCTCAAAACCGATAGGCAGATCCAGCTCCATCAGCTGCAGGTCGGTCAGAGGCAGCCGCACCTCCACGGTATCCGTGGAGAACACGCGTCCCAGCCGCGAGCCGGCACTGACAAATTCACCGATGCCGACGCTGCGCTCACGGATTCGGCCGCGAAACGGCACCGTGATCTCGGTGCGCTCCAGATTCAGTCGGGCTTCGGCCAGTTGGGCCTCGGCCGAACGCAGCTGCGCCCGGGCCTCGATGACCTGGGGCCGGTTCACCTGCAGAGGTGTGGGTTCCTCGTCCCTGGCGGTGGATTCCCACTGCTTGCGCTTGATGCTGGCACGGGCGAGTTCCTGGGCCACCTTGAGCTCGGCTTCCGCCACCCGGGCTTCAGCCCGGATCAGCGCCAGCCGGTAGTCCGCATCATCGATACGCAGCAGCACCGAACCCGGTTCAAACCCGGCGCCCTCGGCGAACTGCCCGGAGACCGCTACCACGCGACCGGACACCTGGCTCACCAGGTCTATCTCGGTCTTGGGACGCACTTCACCCTGGGTCTGCACTGAGAGAGTGACGGTATCAGCCCGCACCTGATCCACGTGCAGTGAGACCAGCCGCTGAACTTCTTCTTTTTTCTCGGGCGCGGGCTTGGCGGCAATCATTGCCTGAACCACACCGACACCAGTCGCCAGCACCAGTACTGGCGCGATGAACTTTAGAATCTTTTTCACTTGTCTGTTCCTACCCGTGGTTGTCGCCGTTTCCCTTAAAACGGCCAGGCCCGGCAAAGGTTACGCACCCATGACCAACGGCCTATCTCACGGTCATCTGCTGTGGGCGTATGAGACCAGAATGCCGGGAATTGCACATGTGTCGAAGGTCAGAACAGGCACACCGAGTCGCCGCCGAACCTGCCGCCGGCATGGGAATTCGTTACGATGCGCCGGAGCCCGGAATCCTGGATTTGAATAGACATGGAACTGCATCAGCGTATCGAGCGTGCAGCAGCCCGGCTGGGAGACCAGATCCTGCATACCCCGCTTCTGCACTCGCGGGTGCTGAGTGGTGCCATCGAAGGACAGGTGTACCTGAAACTGGAAAGCGAGCAGCACACCGGTTCCTTCAAAGCCCGGGGCGCCCTGAACCGGCTGCTGTGCCTGGAGCCCGATGCCCGGGACCGGGGCGTGATCACGGCGTCCAGCGGCAACCACGCCCAGGGCTTCGCCCGGGCGCTGGAGATCGCGGGGTGCCAGGGGACGGTGTTCATGCCGGTCAATGCCTCTCCTGCCAAGATCGAAGCCGTTCGCCAGTACGCGGCCCACATCGAGTTCTTCGGACAGGGCTGCCTGGAAACGGAACTGCACGCCCGGCAGGTGGCCGAGGAGCGCGGGCTGACCTGGGTCTCTCCCTACAACGACTGGGAAGTCATGGCGGGCCAGGGCACCCTGGCCGTGGAAATCACCCGGGACCTGCCGCGGTTCGACTGCCTGCTGGGTTGCGTGGGCGGTGGCGGCATGATGGGCGGTGCGGCTTCCTGGGTGAAGCACCACGACCCCGGCATCCGAGCCATCGGCTGCCTGCCTGCCAATTCACCGGAGATGAAGCTGAGCGTCGAGGCCGGACAGATCATCACCATCGACGACCCCATGGACACGCTGTCAGACGGTTCGGCCGGCGGACTGGAACCCGGTGCCGTTACCTTCGACGTCTGCCGCCAGGTCGTCGACGACTACCTGCTGGCCAGCGAGGCCCAGATCGCCGACGGCATACGCTTCATGCTGGACCGCCACCAGAAGGTCATCGAAGGGGCCGCCGCGGTTCCCCTGGCCTGTCTGCTGAACAACCCTGACCGGTTTCGCGGGCAAACCGTGGTCATCATTATCTGCGGCGCCAATATCGCCATGGACAAGCTGCGGGCAGTCCTGTCCGGGGAGTACCCTGGGACGGAGCGCGCTACTCAGACGCCTGCAGAGTCCTGAGCAGGTCAGCCGGCGGCAGGTAGCCGCGAATGAGCCGGCCATCGGGCAGCAACAGGTTGGGCGTGGTGTTGGCCCCCAGGTCCCTGGCCAGGGCCACGTGCGCTTGCAGGCCGTGGTCGCAACTGGACGCCCCGGCCGGGAACTGTCCGGCCGTCATGGCCCTGGTCACGGCGTCAGCGGGATCCTCGGCACACAGCAGACCCGCGGTTTTCCTGAACGCCGGTGAACCCGTCCCCCCCGATGGCAGCATCACGTAATCAAAGGTGATGCCCAGGTCCAGGTATTCCTGCAGCCGCGTGTGCATGGTGCGGCAGTAGCCACAGTCGACATTGGTCACCACGGTGACCTGGTGTGCGGGTTCGGCGGCAGCGAAACGCACCTTGCTGGGAACCCTGGATCGGGACAATACACCGAGCCGGGCCTGGCCCAGCCGCTGCTCGGTCAGGTTACGGCTGTCACCCAGGGAGAACAGTGGCCCGCCCAGCAGGTACTGTCCGTCCTGGGTGAGATAAAACACCTGGGTTCCGGCCACCACCTCGACGACACCGGCGACCGGTGACGGGAACACCTCGAACTCGGTTCCCGGCGGAAACATCCCGGCCACTACCTTTTGCACAGGCTCCGATGCATGGGTGGCGGAAAGAGAAAAGACCAGGAAAATCCATACAGGCATGACGTGCCCTCGCAACTGGCTACACGGGCAGCCTGGCTCATCAGGCGCCTGATGGCACCTCAAAAGTCCTAAAATCCAGCTGAATCAGGCGTACAGCCGCCGAACGGCGCGCATCCGGCCGAGCGGTCCTTCGTCAGGCAGGCACTGTGACACGTCATCATCCCCCACAGGACCCGGCGTGATCTCCCGGCAGTGAGCCAAATCCTGGGCCAGGTCGTTGGCGAGTTCGGGGGCCGCGCCCGGCCCCTTGGCAGGTCTGACCACTTCAGGGTGTGGCGCCACCGGAGACTGCATTGGGGATTCAGCCCGCGCCAGCAGGTCCATCACACGCTGTTCCGATTCCTCGGCGGTACAGGCAAATCCCTCCGACGTGGCCGTATCCAGGGCCTGCTCTGCCCAGTGCAGTGCATCATCCCGGGCGCCGGCCTTCTCGCTCAGCCGGCTCAGCAGGTCCATGGCGCCGGCTTCCACATACGGCGATTGCTGCTGCCGCGCCAGCGCCAGCACCTGGGCAACCTCGGCGTGGGCCTGGGCCCATTGCTGCTGGCTGAACAGGGCTTCCGCCAGCATCAGGCGGGCTTCGAGGAATCCGCGGTTTTCACCCGCGGCAATTTCAAAATAGCGGCGGGCACGCTCCGGCTGATCCAAAGTCGCCATGCCCATGGAGAATGCCCGGATGGCAGGCGACGCGTGAACCGCCCGGCTGCCGGTTTCGGAGACGAAGTGTTCCACGCTGCCCCCAACCAGCAGCACGAGCAGCATGGCGGGCAGCCAGCGTAACGCGGTGCTGGCTTGGGGCGTCCACTGCCTGGCCGCCACCAGGCGATAGCCGCTGTTGGGTATGTTGACGATGTCCTGGTCAGGCTCCAGTAACCGTCGCAGTTCGCTGATCGTCTGGAACAGGGTCTGATCCTGGACCAGTCGGCCGTTCCAGGCCCGCGCTATCAGCTCATCCTTGCTGACCAGCTGGCCGCGGCGCTCAAGCAGCAAGCCCAGCACCAGGGCTGCCTTAGGCCGCAGAGCAACAGGTTTGCCCCGGCGGGTCAGCTGCAGTCGCGATTGGTCAAACCTGAATTGCCCAAAGCGGATTTGCGTCATGTTTGCTTCCTCCCGGCCTCTTGGACCGTATCGACCAGCCTGGGTTCGCCCGCTACACCTGGCGCAGGTACCACTGGTAGTCCAGTGCCGTCACCTCGTTGTGGAACCGCTGCTCTTCGGTGCGGCGCACCCCTTCGTAGGCCTGCTGGAACTGCTGGCCGAAGTAGTCCTCTATCAATTCGCTGGCGGCAAAGCGGTCCAGGGCTTCGTTCCAGCGAATCGGCAGGTTGACCTCCAGGTTCACTTCCTCGCCCTCCTCCACCATGGCCGGCGGCTCCGCTCCAGCTTTCAGTCCAGCGTCGATGCCCATGAGCACGGCGGCAGCCACCAGGTATGGATTGGCGTCCGCGCCCGCGGTGCGGTGCTCAATGCGGGTCGCCTCGGGGCCGGACAGGGGAATCCGCAGTGACACCTGGCGATGATTGGTGCCCCAGTTGGACATCACCGGTGCATAGAAATCCGGCCGCAGCCGCCGATAGGAATTGGCGTTGGGTGCAAAGACAGCCATGGCGTCACCCATGGACGCAATCAATCCGGCCACGGCGTGGCGCAGCCCGGGCGCGAAGGGTGGTGCGGCATTGCGACTTTCCCCGCCGCTGAAAAAATTCCGGCCGGACTCGTCTACCAGGCTCACGTGCAGGTGCAGCCCGTTGCCGGCGGACTCGGCAAAGGGTTTGGCCATGAAACAGGCCACCAGGCCGTGCTTCAGGGCCACGGCCTTGACCGCTCGCTTGAGCAGCATGGCGTGATCGGCCGCCCTCAGAGGGTCGTCCACGTGGTGCAGGTTGACTTCGAACTGGCCCGGTCCGAATTCCGAAATGGCTGTACTGACCGGCACGCCCTGGGCCTGGCATACCTGGTTCAGCTCGGCGGCGAATGCGTCCACCTGCCACAGATCGTCGGGATTGTAGGTCTGCTCACCTTTCTGCCCCTGGTTGGTGCCGGCAATGGCTGGCAGCCTCGGGGCCGGCTGGTCGCCGGCAGCGTCCAGCAGGTAAAACTCCAGCTCCATGGCCATCACCGGCGTCAGACCCCTCGCCCCCAGCCGTTGCTGCACGCGCCGCAGCAGGTGTCGGGAGTCGGCGAAGTAGTCCGAGCCATCGCGGTCGTACAGGCTGAACAGGGCCTGGGCGGAAGGCCGCGGCGCCCACGGAGAGGGTGCCAGCGTTCCGGCAATGACCCGGGCTTGAACATCCGGGTCACCGTCCGCGGTACCGTACGGCACCCGGTCGCAGGTGTTGCCCAGGCTGTCGAACATGACCGTACCGCCGGGAATGTTGAATCCCGACTCAAACACATCTGCGAACTCCGCTGGCGGAATGCGTTTGCCACGCAAACACCCACCCATATCCAGGATCAGCAGTTCGATCAGCTCGGTATCGGGCTGGTCCTTCAGCAGGCGTTCAAGATCTTGGATAGCGGACACGGGGCCAGTCTTGACTGAATCTGCCGGCCAGGTCAAACCGCCGATGCCGACCGGGTCGCCTTGCTCAGACCTGTGGTTGCGCCAGTCGGGGCACCCGTCCGCCGAAGCCCGAGGCGTGATCGATCAGGCGACGGCGCAGCCAGCGGTTGCGGTTGATCAGACGCGTGCCGAACTGCCGCGCCGCAGGAAACGGCGGTACCCGCCAGCGATAGAGAAACCAGAGCTGATGGAGTGATTCGGCCATGATCTCCACGTCGCTGCGACGCCAGCGTTCGAACTGGCGCAGCGGTGTCGGGTGGTCCGGCTGCAGGCCACGCTGCCGCCCGCGCTCCAGCACCTCGGCCAGTGCCGCCGCGTCCAGCAGACCCAGGTTGGCCCCCTGCCCGGCCAGGGGATGGACGGTGTGGGCGGCATCACCCAGCAGCACCACCCGGCCCGAGACAAACCGCTCCGCACTGCGGCGCAGCAGTGGAAAGGCGCCACGTTCCGAAACGATTCGGACATCACCCAGCCGGCCCTCGAAGGCGGTCTTCAGCGCCTCCTGCAATTCCTCCGCCGATTGGTCCAGCCCGTCCTCAGCTTCGGCAGTGGGCAGGGACCAGACGATGGAACAACGGTTGCCGGGCAGCGGCAAGAATGCCAGCGGGCCGTCGGGCAGGAATCGCTGCCAGGCCGTATTCTCGTGACTGCTGCCGGTTTCAACGGTCATCACCAGGCCATTCTGTCCGTAATCCCAGGTGGAACACTCGATGCCGGCGGACTCACGAATGGGAGACCGTGCCCCATCCGCAGCCAGCAGCAGGGCACAGTGGAACCGGTCGCCGTTCTCCAGGGTGACCCGCAGGCGGCGATCGCCGTCGTCCACCCGGCGCACCGCGACGCCGGTGCGTAAGTCGACGTTGGGAAATTCCGTCAGCCGCTGCCACAGTGCGGCCCGCAGGGTTTCGTTTTCCACCACGTTGCCCAGACGGGGCAGTCCGGCATCCTCGGCGGAAAACACCAGTTCGCTGCCGCTGCGCTCCCAAACCCGCATCTGATCCACCTTGCCCACCCTGGCCTCGGGCAGCAGCTGCCAGGCGCCCAGCCGTTCCATCATGTTGCGGACGGCAGGGTTCAAGGTGGACACGCGGATCAACGGCGCCTGGTCGGGGGCAACGGTTTGCGGCAGACTGCCGGACTCCACCAGGGTGACCTGCCAGTCTGCCTCGGCCAGGGCCAGGGCAGTCGCCGCTCCGGTCAGCCCACCACCAACCACAATGATGGCAGGATCAGCCATGGCCAGAATCCTTCGAATCATCACCCGAGATCTGGCCCAGGTTTTCGCCCAGGGCCAGCCTGGGCACGTGTCCGCCCAGACCCAGAGTCCGGCGCGCCAGGGCGTTCTTGAGAAACGGCAGCGTCTGCAGGGCCACCAGGCCGGCGCTGCGCAGGGCATTGAAACCCAGCAGGTCGGGTGCAAAGACCCGGATCATCCCGTCGGTGAACTGGACCATGCGCTGGTGATCCCGGGCACGCAACTGCTGGTAGCGCTCGAGCAGATCCGGGCTGCCGATGTCGCCGCCGGCCGCGTCGGCCACCAGCTCCGTCAGCAGCGCCACGTCCCTCAGGCCCAGGTTGAAACCCTGGGCGGCCACCGGGTAAATGGTGTGGGCGGCATTGCCGATGATCAGGCTGCGCTCACCCACCTGGCGGGCGGCGTAGAGCCGGGATATGGGGTAGCTGGCCCGGGCGCCGGCTTTCTGGAATCGTCCCAGCCGGTAGCCAAAGCGCTGCTGCAGACCCTGCAGGAAATCGGCGTCGCTGAGGTCCAGCACATCCTGGGCCTGGCTGGAGGGTGTGCACCAGACTACGCCGCAGCGCCCGTTCACGTGGGGCAGCACCGCCAGTGGGCCGCTGGTGGTCATTCGTTCATAGGCCACACCTGCATGATCGTGCCGGGGGGTCACGTTGGCAATCACAGCGGTATGTCCGTAGTCGTGGGTTTCCGCCGGCAGGCCCATCAGGTCACGAATGGTGGAATGGGTGCCGTCTGCACCCACCACCAGTGCCGAGCGAAGTACCAGGCTGCCGTCATCGGTGGCCAGGGCCACCGTGGCCCCACCACGGGTGGTATCCAGCGCCTTGACCTCCGCCGGGATGTAGAGATCCAGTCCGTCACGACGGGGCAATTCAGCCGCAACGGCACCGCCGATGACCCGGCCTTCCGCCACATAGCCCAGGGCTTCCAGACCGTATTCCGAGGCCTCGAATGTCACCGTGCCGAAGTGGCCTCGATTGGACACATGCACCTTGCGAATCGGCGTGACGCCGTCGTCCAGCCCCGGCCACAGACTGATGCCCTCGAAAATCCTGCGCGAGGCCAGGGACAGGGCCAGGGTGCGGTCGTCGTAGCTGGCCTTGCCCACGTCCCGCAGCGGCACGCGTTCTACCAGGGCGACCTTGAGTCCGATGGCGGTGAGGGCCAGGGCCAGGCTGCCCCCCACCAGGCCGCCGCCCACAATGGTCACGTCATAGCGCAGGTCGCTGGAGGCAGTCATGCCATCACGCTCTCAATCTCTTCCACGGTCTTGGCCACGCCGCTGGACAGCACCCGCGGACCATTGCGGGTGACCACCACGTCGTCCTCGATACGGATGCCAATGCCCCGAAAAGCTTTTGGCACCCGGGCGTCGGGCTGGATGTACACGCCCGGCTCCACCGTCAGCGCCATCCCAACTTCCAGCTCCCTGGGGTGGCCGTCGATCTGGTAATCCCCGACATCGTGGACATCCATGCCCAGCCAGTGGCTGGTCTTGTGCATGAAATATTTGCGGTACGCCTCGCCCTCCGGCTTCTTGCGGCCGCGTCCGGTGGTAATTCCCAGGGCAGCAAGTCCCTTGCGGATCACTTTGACCGCAGCGTCGTGGGGCGCCTGACAACTGTTGCCGGGCTGGACCGCGGCAATGGCCGCTTCCTGAGCTTCCAGCACCACCTGGTAGATGTCCCGCTGGGCCGTTGTGAATCGGCCGTTGACCGGGAAGGTGCGGGTGATGTCCGAGGCGTAGTGGTCATACTCGGCGCCCGCGTCAATCAGCACCAGGTCTCCGTCGTTGAGGGGCTCGCTGTTGCGTATGTAATGCAGCACACAGGCATTGGCCCCGCCACCCACGATCGGCTGGTAAGACGGCTGGGCCTGGTGCCGAAGGAAACTGAACAGCAGCTCTGCCGTCAGCTCGTACTCGGTGACGCCCGGCCGGCAGGCACGCATGGCGCGCAGGTGACCTTCTCCAGCGATCTTTGCGCTCCTGGACATGCTGGCGATTTCGCTACGGCTTTTGTACAGCCGCATGTCGTGCAGGTGATGGTCCAGGGACACAAACTCTTCCGGCGGACGCGCCCCCTTGCCCACCTGCTGGCGTACCTTAGCCACCCACTCGAGTACGCGCTGGTCGAAGTCCTTTTCCCGACCGAGGCTGTAATACAGGCGTTCCCGGCCTTCCATCAGGTTTGGCAGGATGTCGTCTATGTCGCTGTAGGGAAATGAATCATCCATGCCGAATTCGCTACAGGCATCCTCCAGCCCCACCATGGGCCCATCCCAGGTCTCCCGCTCCGGGTCCTTTTCCCGGCAGAACAACACCGATTCACCCTGGGCGCGTCCCGGTATCAGTACCAGAACGGCGTCGGGCTCGGGAAAGCCGCACAGGTAATGGAAATCGCTGCTCTGGCGATAGGGATACTCAACGTCGCTGTTGCGCTGGCGCACCGGCGCCGCAGGCACCACCACCATGGCGCCTTCGCCCACGGTGCGCATCAGCTGACGCCTGCGTCTGGCAAACTCTTTCTGGTTGATCATGTCAGTGGACGGTCTCGCCGAGGACAGGACCGTGCAGGGTGGCAAAAATAAACATGGCGCCAACCCGGGCGTACTCCACCAGTTCGGTATAAGCCACTTCGTCGTCTTCGCTGCCCTCGGTGCCGAAATCGGCCTGGGAGATCTCCGACAGGTCGTCCAGGTACTCCCCGGCATCACCGGCCAGGCCGGTGTCAGGGCCCACCCCGCACTGGCTCAACCCGGCGACAAACCCCTGGCACCACGTGGCCAGTGCCTCGGTGCGGTACTGCAGGGATTCATCGTCATCGGGCAGGAACAGCACGAACCCCAGTTGGGGGTCGCTCAATCCTTCCAGGGTCCAGGCGAACAGATGCCGCAGGGCGTCCTCCAGGTCTTCCGCCAGCACTCCCGGGGCAAACTCCGGGCCCAGGGCGGCGCTGACCCAGGCCGACCATTCAATGCCCGGATTGACGCTCAGTTGGGCGCTGAGGCGGCCCTGCAGCTCCGCCGGGGTCTCTGTCAGATCTTCCCGGTCCAGCAGGGCGCTGAGGGTGTCATAACTGGGGTGGGTTTCCATGGCGGAATTTTAACAGGATTCCTGCCTCCACGGTGGCGGACGCGGGGCCGTTCGGGACACCTGGGTAGTCAGCAAAATATCCTGAAAAATCCGCCGTATAGCCCTGATATTGTTGACCCCGCTTTAACTTCAAACTCTGCTTGGCCCGATTATGGGGAAGATCGAAGCCACCGTGGAAGATCTGCTGGCACTGGAAGAGCGGGTTGAGGCCCTGCTCGGGGTGCTGGATCGCCTGCGCGAAGAGAACC
>JAAUYD010227569.1_pt1 | contig 13541 bp, 7 predicted proteins | sample 7278101 | NCBI WGS metagenome assembly JAAUYD01 (sample SAMN14350128, study PRJNA611818) | marine sediment metagenome | isolation source: surface marine sediment (0.6m) | place: French Polynesia: Moorea | collected 2018-08
CTTTAATTCAAGTGGGAGCTACTTGTGGTTATCAAGGGCGTTATCGCACTAGTTTTGTGGCATCGGCTTTGATTTGGCATGGTTCTGTGATTATTGTGGCCCCTGAAGATGTGCAGCAACGCTTGCTCAGGGTGGAAATTCCCCGACTCCAGCAATGGTTACAGGTTAATAAGCCGATTTACATTGGGGATAGTTTCCCCAGGGATAATTTTTCCGGGTTGTTATTAATGTCCCCCCAGGCTTGGTTACAAGCACAGTTCTCACCAGCAGGTAATTTTCCCCGGGATATTCCTACTATTATTGATGGGGTGGATGATTTAGAAGATTGGATACGCCAACAACTTACAGTCACGATTCAACCCCAAGACTGGGAACAACTCCAATTAGCTTGTCCCCAACAAGCGGAAGTAATTCGGGCGGCGCAGGTACAGCTCACCCATGAAGTATTCCAGCATCCGGCTAACCCCTACGAATGTTATGTCATCTCTTCAGCGGAAACAGAAATCCTACTCCGTCTTTACTTAGCCTTAGATATGGCTAATCTCCCAGAACCCTGGCAAAAATTCTGGGAATTATTTTCTCATCTTACTCCCGTCACTCCCCACACTCCCCACACTTCCCACACTCCCCAAACTTCCCTTTCCTGGACAACCATTGCCCGTCGTCAAGGTTTATTCTCTCTCCACTGTGCTCCCATAGACGTTGATACATTACTCGCACCGATTTGGCAAAGACAACCAGTAGTATTAATTGGTAGTGCTTTGGAACCAGATACAGAGGCTCCTTTGTTCCGCCAACGTCTGGGTTTAGCAGATGTAACTTGCTTAAATTTTTCTAGCGATCGCCACACTGAAGCTATTCAATTATATGTCCCCTATAAGTTACCTTTACCAAATACTCCAGAATTTCAACCAGCATTTATTCACAAAGTCCGCACCCTGATTTGTTTGAGTGCTACCGCACCAGGATTAACGGTGATTTTAGTGGGAGATGTACCATTGAGGGCGCAGGTAGCTGCAATTCTCGCCTCTGAATATGGTTCCCGGGTACAAGTGGAAAAAACCTGCTTGGATGAGAATAGTATTCTCATCAGTGGTTGGGAATTTTGGCGATCGCATTTGCATGTTTTACCCTCACCCCATTTGTTAATTGTGGCAACTTTGCCCTTACCATCCTTAGAACATCCCCTGGTAGCCGGTAGAGTTGCTTACTACAAGCGATCGCACCAGGATTGGTTCCGGTTGTATTTGTTACCTACTGCCTTAAATGAATTACAACGAGCCATCGCCCCTGCAAGGGAAAGTCAAGGAATTGTGGCCTTACTAGATAGTCGGGTAGTTAATCGCAGTTATGGCGCTCAAGTCCTAGGTGCCCTGAGTCCCTTGGCTCGTATCAATTATTTAGATCCCAGTTTATTTAGCAACAATGATGAAGATAATTCTTAATATTATGATAATTGTTCAGTAGGCACACAAGGTTTACGATTAATGATAAACAGTATTTGGTTTGAAGAAAATGGGCGAAGCAAAGCGTCGTAAAGCCACATTAGGAGAAAACTACGGGCAAGAATCTCGCATCCTCCCTTGGGTTCCCATTACCAAAACCCAAGCAGATTTGTTCGTCAAATGGACAACCAAGGGTAGCTGGTTTGGCATTGGTTTGATGATAGCAATTTGGCTAACTATCCGCTTTATTGGGCCGGCCTTTGGTTGGTGGGAAATAGTGGGTTAGGCTGAATCCACCCCAAAATACCAGAGTTCTTTTATCGATTCAGAATGTCGTGTAAAGTTGTCAAAAATTCTTCCGTTTTGTAGGGTTTAGTTAAAAATTTTATAACATTACCATCCAATTCAGCCATTATTTCACCATTAGAAACCAGTCCGCTAACGGCAATGATTTTCACCTGGGGATTAATTCTCTTTAAAGTGCGAATTGCAGTTTTTCCACCCATAGAAGGCATCATAATATCTATTACCACCGTATCGATCTCATTTGGACTCTGAGCGTAAAGAGCGATCGCCTCAATCCCATCACTAGCTGTTAGTACCTTGTAATTGTGAGTTTCTAGGATAGCTTTGCTAATTTCAAGAATTGCTTCTTCATCATCCACAACTAAAATTAATTCGCCATTACCATAGGGAAGCTCTTCAGTTTTCTCGACAACGGTTGTTTGAGTCTCACAAGCGGGTAAATACACTCTAAATTGAGTTCCCCGCCCCACCTCACTATAGGCATTGACAAAACCGCCGTGGCTTTTGACAATACCCAAAACCGTGGCAAGTCCCAATCCCGTACCGCGCCCGAATTCTTTGGTAGTGAAAAATGGCTCAAAAATTCGTTCTAGGATTTTGGGGGGGATGCCTGTGCCAGTATCGGAGACAGTAATCACCACATACCTCCCCTTACGGGCATCGATATGCAGACGGGCATAGTTAGCATCGATGATAAAATTATCAGCAGTAATCTTCAGTTCCCCGCCGTTAGGCATCGCATCCCGGGCATTGACTACAAGATTCATCAAAACTTGGTGGAGTTGGGTTGCATCGCCATGAACTGACCACAGACTTTGCGGCACAATTGTCTCCAAGTTAATCATTTTGGGGAATGTTTCTACAACTATATGTTTTATTTCTGCTATCAAGTGTCCAACCTCTACAATCCCATGCTCCCCTTCTAATCCCCGTGAGAAGGTTAGTATTTGCTTAACTAAAGCCGCTCCCCGTTTGGAATTGGTTTCAATGATTTGGAATAATCCCAGAGTGGCCTGGTCAAGATTAGTTAGTTGGCGTGGCAGCAGTTGAGCTAATGCCAAAATCGGCGTGAGGATATTGTTGAGGTCGTGAGCGATACCACCAGCTAAGGTTCCCAGACTTTCTAACCGTTGAGCTCGCAGATATTGGGCTTCTAGCTGTTTTTTTTCGGTGATATCGGTATTAACTATTAAAATTGACTGGGGATTTTCTGGGTCATCTTTTACTATTGACCAACGACTTGCGATCGCAATATCTTTGCCAGCTTTTGTTATCTGATTGAGTTCTCCCTGCCATTCACCCTGCTTGGTAAATAGTGGCTGAATTTTTACCAGTTCAGTTGTAGATTCTCCATACAATAAATCATTGGCATCCCGATTCAAGGCTTCCGCTTTTGTCCAGCCATATAATCTTTCTGCACCCCGATTCCAAAACAAAATTTGGTTATTCTGTCCTATAACCATAATCGCGTCCGTTGCTACATCTAGTAGGGCTGCTTGTTGGCGGATTCTAGCTTCTGCTTGCTGGCGTTCTTGGAGTACCACTATGCGTTCTTCTATTTCCTGCTGGAGTTGCTGGTTAACTCTTGTCAGTTCGGAGGTACGTTCTTTTACCTGCTCTTCCAGTTCTCGGTTGCGGCTCTCTAATAACTCCGCTTTTTCGATCTCTAACTGACAAACTTGACCCTGTAATACCTCAATAATCCCATACATCTCCGTGGGGTCGAATACCTGAAGTAAACGGGTTTGGGTGACAATTCCCTTGAGTTCTCCTTGGGAACCCCCTACTACTAACCTGCGTAGGTGATGCTTCTGCATCAGTTGATGTATTGTCCACAAAGAATCTTCAGGACTAACTAGAAACAACGGCGCACTCATCAAGGTTTGTGCTGGTTGTGCTAAATCTAAATTCAATGCTTGGAACTGAACGATATCTCTTTCGGTGATAATCCCCTTGGGAATTAACAATCCATCGCCCTCCCGTTCTGGCTCCACAATGACTACATAACTACTTCCATACTCTGCCATTAATTGTGCTGCTTGACGAATGGATACCGTAGGAGAGGCATGGATCACATCAGAATCCATCACTTCCTCTACTCTCTGCCATTTCATCAAATTAATCGGTTGTAGGTTCTGACGTATGACTTTTTCTGCGACCAAACCCAAAATGCAACCAACATCGTCTACTACTGGCAGATGGCGAATATGGTGCTGGCGCAGCAACTTGAGGACAGTAAAGATATCGTGTAAATCTGTAGGGGTTAAACTAATTAACTGTCGGCTCATTACCTCGCCGACAGTGTGCTTCTCTACATCTACATCCGCAGCAATTATCCGTACCAAGTCTCGCTCGGTAAAAATGCCCTGGAGTTGGGAATTCGTAGCTACCAAGGCGCAACTATTATTGATTCGAGTGGGAGAATTTGCTTTTGAATTATCATCATTCGCCGGTAAATCGCAACTGTTTCCCCACTCCTGCATCAACCCGATTACTTCGGTTAGAGGGGTTTCGGGGGATACGATTAAGGGATGGCAATCGATTACTTGCTCTAGAGAAAAAATGTTATCTACGTGCACAATATATCTAGCTGCTAAGTGAATCTCTGTTATGGATTTTATCTTAGTCTGAAGCTTTGAGAAAACTGTTGGTTATTCAAGGGGATTACCCATCAAACAATTATTTTGTCAAAACAATTCCAAATTCAAAGACAATTAGTGGAGGCTCCTACCCAAAATTAATCAATTAAAAATTTGGCTTAATGTGAATTCTTTTCTGGAGATATCTTTTAAACAACATCTTTGCGCTTTTGAAATATTAGCGCAACTATGATATAAATCGCCATATGGGCAACCAAAATACCCCAGTTTAAACCCAAGTTTTCCCAATTGGCATCATAAACATCAGATGCTTTGACAATTTCCTCGGGAGTATTTTCGGGAATCATACTATTAACATCAACTAAAGCACCATATGCTCCCATAGACCAACGACTGATTGTCAGCCAACCCAATTTAGCGGGAATACCTTTCAACTCAAATAAAACCCCTGAAAGAATAATTTGGGGAATCATAATCAAAGGTAAAATACTATTAGCTGCGTTTTCATTCTTCACCAAAGCCGAAATCATCAAACTCAAACTAACACTAGCCAAAAGACTCAAGAAAACCGTAATTCCCAGACCTAAAAACCAGGAAATTAAATCTGATTCTGGGGATTTAAAGCCAATAATAACAGCCGCCACAATCAAGAAAGTTTGTAGTAAAGTCAAGCCGGAACGAATTAAAAGTTTAGAACCCAAGTAGGAAATTAAACCCAGATTAATCAACCTTTCCCTTGCGTAAATAGCTGCTTCCTTGACAATTTCCCGCACAGAACTAGAAAGTCCCACCCAAATACCGATACAGGCAAAGATAAATAATACTTTCAATGCCAGTGAATTTTGGGATGTTTCTAAGGCATCAAGTTTTCCCAGGGGAGTTTCATCCCTTAATATCCAAGCAGTTAAGGCGATCGCAATTGGCCCAGATAACAAGGAAAAAATCCAACTGGTGCGATCGCGCACTACTAATTGGAAATATCTTTGGGAAAGCAACCACAATTGTTTAAAGGGAGATATCCCCGTGTGTACCTTGGGATCTGCTCTAAATTTCGTACCTTGTCCTGACTTTAGCAGGGATTTGACATAACGATTACATTGGGAAGAATGCTGGTATTTACTTGCCCAGTATTCCACATTTTCAATCACCTGCTGGGGAGAATTACCTTGGTCGAGTTTAATGTAAATATCAGAAAAATACTTGAAATCATTGGAGGGCATTTCAAAGAAATTTAGGGCTTCCCTCGGTTCACCAAAGTAGCATAATTGACCACCCCTACCCATAAAAGTAATGCGATCGCAGGCTTCAATATTGGCTGTGGCATGGGTAACTAATACTACCGTCCTCCCTTGGTTTGCCAATTCCCGCAACAGGTGCATCATTTCCTTATCCAACCCCGGATCTAAACCAGAAGTAGGCTCATCCAGGAAGAAGAGTTTGGGGTCGGCTAGCAATTCCACCCCGATGCTGACCCGTTTTCGCTGCCCACCACTGAGGTTACGAATAAAATTATCCCGAACATGGGTCAATTGAATTTGGGTGAGGGTGGTTTCCACTACCTGCTTAATATCCGTATCTGGTGGTAGGCGCAGCTTACAAGCATAGGCTAAAACCTCCTCTACCCTCAAGTCTGGATGGACAATATCATCCTGGGGTACATAGCCAATTTGGGTACGATACACAGCCCAATTTTGCCGGAGATTATCCCCATTGAGGAACACAACCCCAGAGGACACAGGCTCAATACCCAACAAGGACTTCATTAAGGTGGATTTACCCGCACCACTACCACCGACTAAAGCCACTAATTGTCCTGGTTCAATGACTAAAGAAACATTATTGAGAATGGTTTTATCATTACCTTCCTTATCCTTAACCTTACGGATTAAGTTGTGGACATCCAGGCGAATTTGACTACCAGTATCCTGAATTTCTAAGTAGTCTCGCTGATAAAGTAGGCTAAATGGGCCAATGTGAATAATATTTCCAGGCTTGAGTTGCACCCGTTTATCAATGCGTTGACCATCAACAAAAGTACCATTGGTACTATTATCTTGGAGAATATGCCCATTATTTTTCCCATTGGGCAAAATCGTGGCGTGCAAGCGGGAAACCGTGGGTGCATCCAATTGCATAGAAGCATAGCGATTGGTATCCAAACCACGACCCAATTGTACGGGCCATTCCTTTAAATCTCTCAATACCAAACGGCGTTTAGTCGGAATCGCAGCTGGACTGGCATTAGGATTAAAATAGGTGAGGACAATCCGATTATGGGGAGATTGTCCAACTTCCAACTGCACTCCATTTTTTAATAAATATCCCTCCTGAAAATCAATCCGAGTGTGATTGAGAAATACCCCATTGCGACTGGGATGGTTTTTATCTCCATCGAAAATTCTATATTCATCTCCTTCTTGGACTAAAACAGCTTGTCGCCGAGAACAAACTTCCCAACCAATGGGTACGTCCAAGTCAGCCCACTCTCGTCCCCTTCCTAAACGATGTTCTGGTTTTTCTAAATCCAGCCGTAGAACTTGACCTTGGTTGTTGATTTCCAAAAAAGGTTTAGGAGTGACTTGAGTAGGTTGTTCAAAATTACCAGTCATAACAATTTTGGATTTTGATAAAGAGATAATCCGTTGTCTATTTTGGATTTTGGAAAACAGATAATCCTTTATCCGTTGTCCTTTATCCGTTGTCTATTTTGGATTGTGGATTGTGGAAAACAGGTAATCCGTTATCCATTATCCTTTATCCGTTGCCTATTTTAGATTTTGCGGTACACTCAAAAATGTTTTTTATTAGTGATTGAGTTAAATAATGATTTATTACATAAAATGAGTATTTTTAACAGTTGTTTTTATCTTTTTTAAAGTAGCATCCTATTAACAGCATAAAATTTGGCTAATAGTTAATTTTTCTCAAACATTGTTCTATCCTATAGGGTTACAGAGGGATAATAAAATAAAATACATAGTTTAAAGTTACTATTTTTAACATAATTACTCTAGAATAATATGTTTTACCGTCGCCTTTTACTTGTGAAAATCTTAGTACTAATTGGGTTGCTAAGTATAGGATGTGGGAAGAAAACACCTGCTCCTTCTTCGGAAAAATTAACTATTGGTGTAGTTAGTTATGGAGACGGAAAGGTTTCTTTAGATAAATACAATCGTTTTAAAGATTATATTGCCACTAAAACTCGTTCCATTAGAGTTGATGTGGAACCAGCTTACAACGAATTGCAAGCGGTTACTCAAATTCAGCGCAAAAATTGGGATATTGTCTTTGCAACCCCTGGTTTAGCTGCGATTGCTATTGGCAAAGAATTATATGTGCCTTTGTTCTCCATGGAAAGTGTCAGTCGCAGACAGCGTTCATTACTTATCGTTCTTAATGATAGTCCAATTCGAGAAATCAAGGATTTGAGCAATAAAACAGTTGCTCTAGGAGAGCCTGGTTCTGCATCTGGTTACTACTTGCCTTTGTACGATCTTTATGGTTTAACCTTGAGTAAAATTCGTTTTGCACCTACCCCAAAGTCCACATTAGAATTACTTAGGGACAGTAGCGTAGAAGCAGGTGCTTTATCCCAAAGAGATTTTGAAACCCATAAGCGCCAGTTTCCCAACACTAAATTTAGAATCATACATACTAGCCGTTCGATTCCACCTGGAGTTGTTTTGGTTGCACCCACCGTAGAAGCCAATAGGCAACAATTCCTGCAAAAAGTCATGGCTGAAGCCCCAGCAGATATTGCGGCAGATGCAGGTTATATCCCAGATGCGAAAGTCCCTAAATATAAACAGTTGATTCGATTGGTAGAAAAAGTCAGACCCCTAGAACCAGCAGTTAAAAATATACCTGCTGTTTTGATTCGTAACCAATCAGAATCACAAGAACAAGCATTTGAATAGTGAATCTTAATAAAAATTAACTATTTATCTACGAATTTTGAGGTGAATTTATTGATGCAAGAATATGTCTGTCCAAAATTAACCCATGGATAACTCTAAAGACTAAAATCACCATCTTCCGTCTTTATACTTTTAGTATGAAGATATAAACTTCCATGGTGGTAGACGCAATAGCAGGTTCTATGGTTCATGAACCATTTTATCAGGTAATTGAGTTGATATGCCAATCTTGCATTCACTCATTGTAAATTTTAACTTTTCTGATGATTGCCATACCATGAAAGAGAATTAAAAATATACAACTTTTTATACATTTATTTTAATTAATTGATTGTATAGCAATAAATACCATAACCTTAGTTATACCAATTTGTCGATCGGTTGATCGAGATAATTGCGACAGACGAAAATCAAAAAAAGCTTATACAGTAGCTCTTTGACGGATTATCTGTTTTTCGCGCATCCAAACTTCGGCAAGACTTCGGCAAGACTTCGGCGTGAGCTCAGACGTTCGGCGAAGCTCAGTCGAGCCGTTGAACGCTCAGTTACCAATCCAAGATTGAATGATAATCTCAAATCTAAAAATTGTTAAATCATAAGTAAAAACTTATAGGAGTGTGATTGAAATGTCTCAATCCCCACTATTAAAACCAGAAATACCATCAGGAACCTTAATTGATAATCGTTATCTTATCCAAGAACTTTTGGGGCAAGGGGGATTGGGAAGAACATACTTGGCATTTGATACTCGTCGCTTTCATGAACCTTGTGTATTAAAGGAATTTGCCCCCATTGGTACGGGGAAAAGTGAATTAGAAAAATGTCGCAATCTTTTTATCAGAGAAGCAAAAATTCTCTATCAACTAACACATCCACAAATTCCCCGTTTTCTAGCCTGTTTTGAAGGAGATGGTCGTTTATTTTTAGTGCAAGAGTTTGTGGATGGAAAAACTTACTCTTCCATATTAGGAGAACGGCAAGCCACGGGTCAAAGTTTTTCTGAATCAGAAGCAATCCAGTGGCTAAAGAATATATTACCAATTTTGCACTATGTACATCAACATAATATAATCCATCGAGATATTTCTCCAGACAATATTATGTTGCCAAAGGGTAAAAATTTACCCGTATTGATTGATTTTGGAGTGGGGAAACAAATAGCAGATATCCAAGAAGTGGGAACTGCAAACCAAGCAAATTTTACTTTTGTGGGTAAAATGTCCTTGGTTGGGAAGGTAGGATATGCACCCAGGGAGCAAATTAGTTTGGGGGTGTGTTCTCCTAGTAGTGACATTTATGCATTAGGAGTAACAACAATTGTCTTACTCACAGGTAAAGATCCATCATTACTGATGGATCAATATACCTTAGAATGGAAATGGCATTTGTATGTGAAAGTTAGCCCCAGTTTTGCCACAATTATAGATAAAATGTTGGCAGATATTCCGAGAAATAGATACCAAACATCCCATGAAGTTATCACAGATTTAGACAGTTTGACAGCAACTCCAATAGTTTCAACTGATATTGAAAATCAGGAAATATCTCCCACAAGAGTGACAATTTTTGATACCGTAGAAGAGTCTTCAACAAACACTACAGAGATTGAGAGTACCCCAGAAACTCAAGCTTATGTTGACAGTTTTGAAGCGGAAAAATCATCGGAATTCCCAGCGACAAGCTTTGATAATTGGCAGGAATTACCGATAACAGCTGTAAGCAACGAAGATTCAGTAGAAGTAGAGCCCCAGTTACCGCCAAAATTAGAAACAATTGAAACTTCTGTTGACCTATTTTTTGCTGATTCTGAGCCAATTTCAACACAACCGCCTTCATCTAATGTGCAAAAATCTTCAGAAACAGTATTTAGTTCGCCTACAACCTCAGAAAATTATCAATCTACTTCTTCATATCAAAATCAATACAATACTTCTGTAGATCCTTTTTTTATCAAGCGTTGTCAAGAAGAATTAGCCTATTACATTGGACCTATGGCAAGTATGATTGTAGAAGATACTTTGATAGATCATCCCCAAGCTTCGGCTTATCAGCTTGTAGAAATTCTTGCTAGGGAAATTCCCGAGTCTCAATCTGCTCTGGAATTTACACGCAAATTATTGAGGTGATAAATATTGCATAATTGTTTAGTCCGAAATCCAAAATCCAAAATTCAAAGAGGACTTAAATGTATCTGGGATGTTGGCAAATCATAAACTGGCTAAGGCAATTGCCGATATGAGCTTTTTCGAGTTTCGCAGGCAGTTAACCTACAAGTGCAAACTGTATGGTTCAAAGTTGGTCATAGTTGACCGATGGTTCCCATCCAGCAAAACTTGTTCTAACTGTGCAACTAAGAAACAAACACTCACTTTGAATGAGCGAGTGTTTGAATGTGGTCATTGTGATTTTGTCATTGACCGTGATTTAAATGCTGCAATTAATTTGAGTAAAGCTGTCAGTTAGACAGTATTAGCCTGTGGACTGGTTGAAGCCCACTTCTCCAGGTTGAAGCAGGAAGTAAACGAAGCTTAGACTCGGTTGAATAGCTTTGATAAGCTTTGACGACTTCTGAGCAGGATTTATGTAACGGAGAAATAGACCCCCTTGTTTGTGTAAATCAAAATATTGAAAAAGCTTATACCGTAACTGTTTCCAACATCAACTTAGAACGCTTGATTTGCTCGGGAATGGCTACGGGATAATCCCCTGTAAAGCAAGCCGAACAGAAATTATTAGTATCTTGCCCAGTGACTTTAAGCATTCCTTCCCAACTTAAATAAGCCAGGGAATCCACGCCAATTTGCTCGGCAATTTCTTCTACCGACTTGGTAGCTGCAATTAGCTGTTTTTGGTTATCAGTATCAATGCCATAAAAACAAGGATGGGTTACAGGAGGTGAGGAAATTCGCATATGAACTTCCACTGCACCAGCATCCCGCAAAGCTTTTACCAGTTTTTTGCTAGTAGTCCCCCGGACAATGGAATCATCTACAATAATGATTCTTTTCCCGTCCAGCACATCCTTGAGGGGATTCAACTTCATACGAATGCCAGTTTCTCGCATGCGTTGTGTGGGCTGGATAAAAGTACGTCCGACATAGCGATTTTTAATTAGCCCTTCAGCATAATGAACGCCAGAAACGTGGGAAAAACCGATGGCAGCTGGTACCCCAGAATCTGGAACCCCAAACACAATGTCAGCATCTACTGTAGATTCTGCTGCCAACTGTTGCCCTAATCGCAACCTATAGCTATACAAACTCTCATCGTGCATAATGCTATCGGGACGGGCGAAGTAAATCATTTCAAAAATGCACAACTTCTTTTGTGGTTGCTGAGTCCATTGGTAGGAAGACAAACCCTCTTGAGTAATCCACACTAATTCTCCTGGCTCCACATCCCGCAGATATTCAGCACCAATGATATCTAAACCACAAGTCTCAGAAGCCAGAACATAACGCACTGGATTACTTTCTAAAGTCCCAATTACCAAAGGACGGATACCATGGGGATCGCGAGCCCCCATTATACCACCAGGGGTAGCGATCGCTAAACTAAAAGCTCCTTGACAACGGTGTAATGCCTCAATGGTTCCATTTACCCAATCCATACCTCCATTCACCGCCTCGGCAATGGCAAAGGCAATCATTTCCGAGTCTGTGGTAGTCAATAAGTTGCATTTGTTTTTCAACAATTCATCCCGCAACTCTACGGTATTGACTAAATTGCCATTATGTGTAAGAGCAACTTTACCTAAACGAGTATCAACAACAACTGGTTGGGCATTAGCCCTGTGACTAGAGCCAGTGGTGGAATAGCGAGTGTGACCAACAGCTAAATTACCCGGTAATGCTTGTAAGATATCTTCGCTAAAGACTTGGGAAACGAGTCCCATATCCTTATGTAGGTGTACTTGGGAGCCATCAAAAGTGGCAATGCCCGCAGATTCTTGACCTCGATGTTGGAGGGCATACAATCCAAAGTAAGTTATTTTAGCAACATCTTTCTCTGGGGCGTAAATACCAAAAACACCACAAGCTTCTTCTGGTTTGTCTGGTTGATTGTCATGGTCATGAATCAGTTGATGACCCTGTAAATGCTGAGATTCGGGAGTGACGGGATGGTTGGGAATCATGCTAGCTTTGTTCCTGATGGGCTAATCAAGTCACAAGGAGTATGTCAATGGATAGTTGCGGAAATCTTAATAAATCGTTAACCATCCACTTAAACATTACCTTACTTGTGTTTGAGAATGCTAGCTACTTGGTGTAATTAGATACACAAAAAGCTATAAAATGAACTTTTCAGAGATATTAAGAGAAGTAAAAAGTAGGTGGAGTAGGGGATACAAGGAGATAAATTGATCTCCATATCCGATATACTAGATTGCATGGTAGTAGCGATCGCTCATTTGACCATGATTAACCTGGATTAAGGTTTGGTAATCCCTAGTTAAAATCTGCAAGCCTTGGTCATTGCTGGTGACGGTACCTAATTGTTGCCAGGCACCATCTAAGTTTTCCCGTAAATATGTTTCCCAGGCTGACTGTTGTGGGGGTGCTACAGATACGATAATTCTTGCTCCCCCTTCCCCAAACAGAATCTCATCCCAACGCAAGTTTGTTGATTCTTGGTCAGATAAATCTAGAGTAATGGCGGCACCGAGTTCCCCACTCAGACAACATTCTGCTAAAGCCACAGCCAAACCACCTTCAGCAGTATCGTGGGCTGAATTGAGCCAATCTTGGCGAATACCAAAGCGACAAGCAGCTTGTACCCGGCGTTCCAATTCAAAATCAACTCGTGGAGGCTTACCAGCAACGGTGTTGTGGATAGCTGCTAAATACTCGGAAGCACCCAAGGTAGTTTTGGCTTGTATGGGTAATCCTAATAAATAAATTAAATCTCCTTCAGCTTGCCAACCTTGAGTACAAATTTTGCTTAAATCAGGAATTAAACCCACCATACCCACCACCGGAGTCGGATATATGGGTTGGGGATTGCCTTGGGAATCTAAGGTTTCGTTGTAGAGGGAAACATTACCACCAGTTACAGGGGTTGACATTTCTTCACATCCCGCCGATAAACCGCGACAAGCTTCAGCTAATTGCCAATAACCAATAGGTTTTTCCGGACTACCAAAATTCAGGTTATCAGTCACAGCCAGGGGTTCTGCTCCCACACAAGATAAATTGCGGGCTGCTTCCGCCACCACAGCTTTAGCACCTTCATAGGGATCGAGATAAACATAGCGGGGATTACAATCTACC
>JAAUYD010207998.1_pt1 | contig 13534 bp, 13 predicted proteins | sample 7278101 | NCBI WGS metagenome assembly JAAUYD01 (sample SAMN14350128, study PRJNA611818) | marine sediment metagenome | isolation source: surface marine sediment (0.6m) | place: French Polynesia: Moorea | collected 2018-08
GACATTGTTCCCTGACATTGCCGCAATGAGAGCTGTTAGAGTTTTTTCATGACCGGCTTGTGCGCCACCGGCGATATTACTATCCGTCTACGTCCCGCCGCTCCAGGCAGGTACGCCGTAAAATTGAGCAAATTGGGCGTTCATGGCCGCAAATAAGGCCATTTCCGGAGACCCCACCGCTGCTTCGCCGCTTTTGAGATCCATCGAAGTCGTTGAACTGCTGCAAATCACAGGAGCCCCCGGTCGAACAGCTTGGTGCATCACGACACAGGCAAGAAATTCGGCATTTTGAACAGCCTGGGTACCTGCCAGGGTAACCGGACTGGTAGCGCCCGACAGTGCCATGGTTGTAAAACGGACCGGAATACTGAGTTCGGCGGCCTTCATGCCAATCTCACAGCAATGTTTAACCAGGCGAAGGGGGGTTACCGGACAGGTGGAAGCGCATATTAGGGGGTTGTCTACCAATGTGTCTTCTCCACCGGCAATGATAGCCGACATTTGATAGATTTTCTCCAGACATCTGCCGTCACCGGGTCCCAGGCTGACCGGTTTGTCTGTGTTATTGACAAGCGCTTCGTAGTTATGAAGTGTATAGGCCATGGGGTCTACATCCAGTGAAGATACCGGTCGGTGACAAACGCCATAAGCATCCAGCGCATCCATTAATCTCGCTCCTGCAGCCAGATCCTTTTTGGTCGAATCCCTAATTTCACCGGTATTAATATCGACAACACTGACACCTTCACCAAATGCGGTGAAAGTCACCCGTTTACCTTCCATGATGTAGCTTTTATCATGGCTGCGTGCCCCCAGCACAATGCGGGAAGGTGCTGTTCGTATGGATTTTTCTACAAGGTAGTGAGGGATTTTGACTATTTTTTTATCTTTGTCTACCCGACAGCCAATGGAATGAAAGAGATCCATGGCATCATCATCTTCCACATACACACCGGTTTTTTCGAGTATTTCAAGGCTGGCATAGTGAATATCGGCAATCTCATCGTCGGACAGTACTTTGAAATCAATACCTTTAATCTGAATTTTGCCGCTAGAAATGGCACGATTCATTTTATTTCCTCCTATCCTTGGGGTAGTGGTTTTCGGTTCACGTTTATAAGGCTAATTGCTTATCTTACGCGAGCCGAGCTAAAATTTTTTGATCAAGACAATTGGCTGGTATGGAATCCCGACACGGATGCCAAGATCCCTATGTTTATATAACCTTTTCAGAAAAAATAAAAGATTAGACGTTGCTTTTTCAACGCGGATGAATTGAGAACGGTGACTTGTATGGCGGCCTCAACTATAATCTTCGCTTAAACTATGCCGGGTCAGGTGTGACTTCGCTTTGCAGACGACGAGACAAGCCAGTCCACCTAATTATAACGCCAATTAACATTCAAAAAAGTTACCCGATAAATCAAAGCAGATTTTGTTGTCAAGATATATTTTTTGGGATTATGAAATTTTAAATTGGCTTGGGCATGGCGTGTCGTTTTGTCTGCGGCTGGATTTTTTAACGGTTCGGAACTGTGTGAACAAAATTTTGACCAAGTAGTTTATAATCCTACAATCAAAGTTCCTATAACTGATACCAATACAACCGCCACCATGAACAAACAATCTAATATCGCATCTACTAACTTATCAACGATTCTAGTGTACATAATTCCCCCGATCGTCGGTGCAGTTGTTATAAAAAAAATCCTGGGCTTCCTCAACAGAATCAAATAATATCCAATCTCGCTTAATAGTAAATCCATCCTGTTTTGTGGTAATTTCTACAGATGTGTTTCCATGATACTCGTAACAGTTCTGATAATCCGTATATGATTCAAAACGTATCATTCCTTTGACCTCCCAAATTATCTCGATTGCAGATACCAACTGCAAAGCCGTGCTTAACTAGTTTCCATCCACAAATGGTCTTTTTGCCCAATCTCGGGGTCAATCTGCGCGCTTGCTTGTGCGGCGTAGTAAACTACGCCTCCGAACAAGCGTTTGATTTCCTTGACCTTGGGCAAAAATCCGTATTTCTGGATTGGAAACACCAAAATGTGCCCATCTTTCGAAAGGGTCTTTTATTGATAGGCACTAATTAAGAAAATCAATGTTCAATTTTCTCCCACAACAGGGGCACTTATCTAAATGGTCTTCAGTACGAATTTTTTTTGATTTGAAAGTTATCTGGCAATTCATATTTGGAAATAAATACTGGACCCATATATCGCATCCACAGACACAAAATCGCTGTTGCATTTTCTCTCCTTTTCGTTAATTTTATCGTTATTTTGTTTATAAATATAAACAAAATGAGCAAAAAAATTTTATCTGAATTCCCGACAAATCCAAATTACCTTTCCGATAATTCGGACACTGTTTATCTCTCGGCCTTGAAGGTAGATTGGAGAATAATCCTTGTTGTCACTAAGCAAAACAAGCTTATTTGGGTGTTTTTCAAGCCTTTTAACCATAATTGTGTCATCGACTCCGACAGCGTATATTGCACCTGCTAAAATGTCTTTTTGGGACTCATCTATCAGAATCGTATCTCCATCCTTCATCTCGGGCTCCATGCTGTTGCCAAAGATATCCATCAACACCATCTTATTCATGGTTCCTTTTGTTCGCAACCAGTCCTTCCGGAAAGCATAATATCCTTTGATTGAAGACCCAACTTCAAAGGATCCGCCACCGGCACTCAACCTGGCATTGACCTTCGGTATCTTACTAAACATGGTGTCATCGGTTTCAGACGGTTTATGAAATTTTTGACCGGATCCTGTTTCAATCCAGTCAGGATTCAATCCAAAGGATCGGTATAGCTGCAGTATCCATTTATCAGGGATAGAACCCTTTTTTCTCGCTTGTGTGATTGCCGATCGGTTAATGTTCAAGGCGGATGCTAATTCAGTTTGCGAAGTTATTCCTGTCGCTTTAAAAACTCTTTTCAGAAAAGCGTCAAAATTAGGTGTGGTCATATGATTTACCTGGCTAGCATGTGTTGATAATATCGTTGAGTAAAATAAACACAATTTTTTATAAATTGCAACACTTTTTTCTCTAATGAAAGGACTATCATAGCTCAGCAACAGGTCGTACCGATTGTCTCTCCCTGCCAGGCAGATGCTTCGGGGGATTTTCTTGAAACAGGATTCGACCATTTCAGCAGGAAATTAATCACCTCTGGCTTGCATGATTTCGACTCTATATTCGTAGAAAATTCGTCGACCGCCTGCCTTGCATAACATTCAACAATCGTTATAAATAATTTTTCAAAAGTCTCGGGGCTATCGAAACAAATCAGGCCAGCTATTTTGCCATTGATGAGGAAAATAGCACCGATCTGACTGTCTACCCGCGCAAATTGCTCTAAATAATCCCATGATGAAGCATAGTATTTATCGCGGTAATCCTGATTCGGTATACAAAACGATCGATGTTTCTTCGGACTTATTCCCGGAATTAAGACAGCTTCATTCTCGAACAATAAAGCGGTATCGATAACGCTCAAAAGGGGATTTAGATCGGCTGGGCTTTCACCATCTACAAACGAACCTCTTTGATTGGGTTTGCAGACGGCCGTATGCTTTGGAGTCGACCTATCTTTATCTATCCCGTTTTTAAAAATAATGTCACTCGAAAACGATTCTCTCACGGTCAGATGATTATGCTGGGTCGAAAATCCAGACAACAAAGGGAACATTGCTAAATTCTTATAAGATTGCTCCGCCCCAATTTTCATTTTTCCCGAATAGTTTCTTAGCATCTCTGTCATGGCAATATGGTTCCTTTCCTGTTTTTGATCGATTATATCAGGGACGTTTGACAGATGCGGTCACAGTGATGAAAAAAAATTTACAAAAAATTCTGCTTTCATGGCCCTCTTAAAATTTTCGTGTCAGCAGCGACAAAACTCAGATGCATTCATTCCTTGACAACCTGGTTCCGTTAACCCTACATAAGAGGACCTAAATCAATTTTTAAGCCCGTCGATGATGCCGGTGTGAATCTAAAAGATTCAACCTTCAAACCATCATTGTCAGGAACAAATATTGAAAGAACAAATAGATCCGAAACTCTATGAACTGCCGCCTCGAACCGTATTGCTGAAAGGCGGTCCGAATGAATTTATCCTGGTCATTAACAGGAAAAGCCGAATCATAATGAAAGATGCCTTAAAGATTTTGGAAAAAGCCGAGAAGATCAAAGAAAAGGCTTTGAGTGCTTTGGTTACGTTCGAAACAAATGCACCGGTCTGTAGTAAATCAGCTGAGTTTTTGAAACAGAATGGCATCCGCGTTGTTGCGGTTCCAGATAGATGAACTTTTACCGGTTAGACAAAAGGTGATCCACCCTGTTTGATCTGTTAAAGACGAATTCCCAAAAGAAAAACAAACAGCCATCCCCAAATAACATAGAAAGTGCAGGCATTCTATGAGTAAGCATACGGATCTGGTTCACCTTAGCAGTGATCCGAAGTCCCATCACGGGGTCGTCAATCTACCCGTGTATCATGCGTCGACAATTCTCTATCCAAACATTGAGGCGTTTAAAAATCGCGCTGCCGGCGATCGCAAATATCGCGGAGTGCGTTATGGTGCCTACGGGACCCCGACGACCTTTGCCCTGGCCGATGCGGTGGCGGAATTGGAGGGCGGCGCCGGTGGAGTCGTTACATCATCGGGATTGGCGGCCGTAACCATGGCGTTGACCGCATTTTTAAACTGCGGAGATCATCTTTTGATGGTTGACTCAGTGTACACACCGACCCGGGATTTCTGCGATTCGGTACTCAAACGTTTGGGTGTGGAAACGACATATTACGATCCGCTCATCGGCGAGGACATTGACAAATTAATGCGTGCCGACACCCGGGTGGTATTTACCGAGTCGCCAGGATCACTTACTTTCGAGGTGCAGGATATCCCGGCGATTGCAGCGGCTGCTCATCAAAGGGATGCCTTAGTATTGATGGACAACACCTGGGCCACCCCCCTCTTTTTCAATCCTTTCGAGCATGGGGTCGATATTTCAATCCAGGCTGGCACCAAATACTTGTCCGGTGGATCGGATTTGGTGATTGGAATTATTACGGCAGCAAATGAACGCTATTTTCAGCAATTGAAGGATACTACCCTGGCCTTCGGCGAGATCGCCGCTCCGGATGATTGCTACCAGACCCTCAAAGGGATGCGATCCATGGGGGCCCGTTTGCGCCAGCAGCAGGTTGCGGCACTCGATGTGGCCCGCTGGCTTCAGGCTCGGGCCGAGGTGAAGCGAGTCCTTTATCCGGCGCTGAAGGAAGATCCGGGCTATCATCTCTGGCAGCGGGATTTTACCGGTGCATCAAGCCTGTTCGGGGTGCTGCTGCATGCGGTACCGGAAAAAACTGTTGCCCGAATGGTGGACAACTACCGCTATTTTAAAATCGGAGCTAGTTGGGGCGGCTTTGAGAGCCTGGTGATTCCTGCTGATCCCAGGGCATACAGAACGGCTGTACCTTGGACGGCGTCCGGCTATCTCTTAAGATATCATATCGGGTTGGAGGACCCGGAAGATTTGATTTCAGATCTGGCCGAAGGATTTGAAAGGCTCCGATAGCTCTTAAAATAGAGATATCCAGGGTAACCGTCTCATGTCGGACCGACTATTTATCTATGTTTCCTATGGAAGCTGCCAAGGCTGTTTGTTTTTCAGACTTAGCGTAAACTTTCTCAATGTCTCGAATATAGAAATTGTTCCAATTCATCCAAGTCAAGCTGAGACGAATCGAGGGCCTCCTCTTGTCCGACGACATACAGATCATATAAACTGTCATACAGTCGGCGGTTGAAAAAATCCAATTCACCGAACGCGGCCGGGCCCAAGGTAATCGCAGATTGCCGTGCCAACGTTTCAGAGTAATCCATTAGTTTTTTCCCAAAAACAATGTACAAGTTATACTGGTATTCTTTGGGGACCTCTAATTCTGCGGCTTCTTGCGGCTGTTCATAGAGTTGCTGAATGGGTTTTGTTAGTTCGTAGCCGATACGATCCAAAACTTCCTCTGCTTCCTGTTGGTAAACTCCCGAACTCAAAGCGCTCATTGCCTGTTGCAGCGCGTCTACCAGAGCAGATTCGCGTGCAAACGGAGCAAGCTCGAATTTTAAATCATAAAGTTGGTAGGGTTGCTGGTCTACAAGCTGCCTCTCTTGATATTCGATTTCATCATGGAACATTCGAACATCGCGAATCAGCCTTCGATGCAATTTCAATGCTTCATCCAGTTCAAGGAAATGCTCCTTATTGACTTCATCTTTGAATCCAAGACGTTCGATCTCGACCAAACGAGGTTCAGTCGTGCTTTCCAAAACATCTTTATACTGCTGGTGCTGATACTGGTCCCAGCGCTTCCTTTCGGCCAGCATTTCACGATATTTTTGGCGGATTTGAATGGGCTCGTTTGCCAAACCTTTTGGGATCTCAGCCCCAAGACCGGACTCAAGCTGGTAGCAATTCCTTGACGCATGGTCCAGCTCGACGAATTCTTTTTCATATGCGTCCAGTTCTGTTTTCAAGTTTTGGTTTTGAATTTTCAGATCGGCGATTTGGATTTTCAATTGCTCATTTTCAGATTTCAGGTCAGCCTCTTCTTTGGTTAAATTTGAATTGATTCGCCGGGATGATTCTTTTTTGTCCGATCTGGTTTCGATTAAACCAAACATAACCATGGCCAACAGAGTGACCAAAATAGCCGATGCACCCCACAATTTTTGTAAATGGGACATGTTGGCACCTTTGTTGAATAAGATTACGTGCTGAATTCAATTATTGTATCAACAGTTAACAGCTATGGGAAACCAGCTTCAACTTCAACAAGAAATGCAGAGCGAGATACCAGCAGATTAGATTCAGAAATAAGAGGAAGAGTTGGAAGAATGTAATGTTGCTTTTCTTCTTAACATGAAACGGCGCTTCACGTCAAATCCAAGCTGAAAATTCACTCAGCAATTAAACCGTATTCATCGGACCAATATTTCAAAGCATTCAAAATAATATGTTATCTTTGGTGGAAATGGCAGAATTTGTGCCTTGTCAAATAATATTTCAATCCAATTTTTGTTTGACAAAGGTATTCATTTTATTTAAAGTGTTTTAATTTATAAATATGGTTAATCGTCCAGGTCTCAAAAAGAATATAGACGTTTGATCAAATGGGTGCCGCCACCTACATTAAGGCTCGAATCACAAATAGGACAGCTTTATAGGTTGCGGAAATAAAGTTGATAATCAGGATCGGCATAAAAAAAGGAGGGATTATGAAAAAGCTTCTCGTTGCAATCACTGTCATTTCACTCATATTTGCGGCTGGCACCGTCATTGCCAAAGACTGGAAATTGGTCCGCATTGGCGTGGAGGGCGCTTACCCGCCGTTCAGTTATACGACCGCCGATGGCAAATTAGAAGGTTTTGACATCGAAATCGCCAGGGCGCTGGGCAAAGCCATGGGGGTCGAAGTCAAACTGGTCGCCCAAGACTGGGACGGCATTATTCCGGCCTTGCTGGCCCGCAAATACGACGCCATTATTGCGTCCATGTCAATCACAGAGGAACGCAAGAAAAAGGTCGCCTTCACCAACAAGTATTACAATACACCCGCCAAATTTGTATGCAAGAAAGGCAGTATGAAAGAATTCACCCGCGACCAGGTGGCAGAAGCAACCACCGGCAAGAAAATTGGTGTCCAGCGTGCCACCATTCACGACAATTTCATTACTGATAACGGCGGAAAAGATGCGGTTGTCAAGCGTTATGCCACCCAAGATGAAGCCTATATGGACCTCGCTGCCGGAAGGGTGGACATGTTACTGGCCGACAGCGTGGCGATGTCAGAAGGTTTTCTTAAGAAACCCGAGGGGCAGGAATATCAGTTCATCGGACCTGATCTGACAGAAAAAAAATATTTCGGTGAGGGTGCCGGTATTGCCATTCGTAAACAAGATAAGGATCTGGTAGAAATGTTCAACAAGGCCATCGTGCAGATTCGATCAGATGGCACCTACAAGTCGATTCAGGATAAATATTTCGATTTCAACGTTTATGGCGAGTAATGGTAAAAATTTTTACCTTTTGAAAAGCAAAATGTAGTCGACATGGGGGAGAATTATTCCCCCATGTTTTTTTGTATAAGCAATGGGTATATCGCATCAATTTTTTCGCGGGTGAAGATAAGCATTCCAATGGCGTTCGAGTTTTTTAAATCCCAGTACAAGGAGAAACGTCAATATGAGGTAAAACAGCCCCGCGGTGATAAATGATTCAAAGGGTACAAAACTTCTTGAATTGACAATTTTGGCGGCACCAAATAAATCGACAATCGTTATAATGCCTGCCAGGGCACTTCCATGCAACATGAAGATTACCTCATTGCCATAGGCTGGCAATGCACGCCGGAAAGTGCTCGGCAAGATAATACGACGGTAAAGTGTTGACGTTGACATGCCGCATGCTTTGGCTGCTTCGATTTCTCCGTAATTAGTTTGTTCGATGGTGCCTCGCAGGATTTCCGCCGTATACCCTGCGGTATTCAATGCAAAAGCGATCAGCGCACACGCGTACGGCTCCTTGAATATAACCCACAGAAAACTCTCTCGCACTGCATCAAATTGCCCCATGCCGTGGTAGATCATAAACATTTGCACGATCAACGGGGTTCCTCGGAAAAAATAAATATAGGCTTTGGGAAGCAGGGCTACACTTTTATTTTTTGAAGTCGCCAGCAGGGCAATGGGCAACGCCAGACACAAACCCAGGGCCAGAGATGAAACCACCAAAACAACCGTAACCTGAAGCCCCTGAAAGTAAAGCGGTAGATATTTTATGATGACGCCGAAGTCCATATCTTATCGGTCTAAGCCTTTCTGACGCCCACACTATAGCGCCGATCGAGCCATCTCAGGCCCATATCTGAAACGCCGGTAATGAGCAAATATAAAAAAGCGACCACACAAAAAAATGTAAATGGCTTTCTGGTCGACCCGCCAGCCAGGCCGGCGTTGTACACCATATCTTGCAGTCCAATAACGGAGATCAATGCGGTGGCTTTGGTTAACACCAGCCAGTTGTTGCCAAAACCGGGTAGTGCATGGCGCACCATGGCCGGTAAGGTGATGCGGAGAAAGACAGTAAATGGCGTCATACCAAATGCATATCCGGCCTCGATCTCACCGCGGGATACGGCCAGTATGCCGCCTCGAAAAGTTTCAGCAAAATAGGCACCGAATATAAAGCCAATGGTGCCGACCCCAGCTGCAAATGGACTGATATCGATATACTCCCATCCGAGCTTATCGCCGATATTATTGACCATAATTTGACCGCCAAAGAAAATAAGCGTCATCAATACCAGGTCGGGTATGCCCCGAATTATGGTCGTATAGATGCCCGCAATACTTCGGGCAAGGCGGGATTTGGAAAGTTTGGCAAGTGCGCCGAGCATTCCGAGCATAACCGCAATGAGCAGCGACAATACCGCCACTTCGATCGTCAGCAGCATTCCTTTCAGAATTAAAGGCAAATAGTCGATGACATATGACATATTATTTCCATCTTACCCATACGGCTGCTGGATTATGGTTGAGCCGAAGCGTCATAATCAAACCAACTGATGGCGAGTTTTCTGATGGTTCCGTCCTTAATCGTGGCATTGATCGCTTCCGAAAACATGGCAGCTAGATCTTCATCCTGTTTTCTGACGGCGACACCCACGCCTCCCCCAAAGGGTCCGCCGGTCATTTCAGGGCCGACTATCATATAGTGTTTGCCCTGTTCAGAATTGATCATCGGCTGCCAGTAGGCATAATCTCCTATAACAGCGTCTAGACGCCCCTGGTATAATTCAAGATCAATGGTGTGCTGAAAGTCATAAATGCGAATTTCAGCATGCTCACCCATAAACTGATCTGCAAATTTTGCATGGGTTGTGCCGATCTGGACACCGATAATTTTACCCCTGAATTCTTCGAGGATCGTATCCAGCACTCCTTGTTCAGCCGGGCTGATATCGCTGAGAGTCAAATTTTTTAAATTAGGACGGAACTTTGCTAGTGGGTGGTCTTTTCGCACCACAAATACATTGGGCGTAATGGCATAATTGCGTGAGAATTTCACAATTTTCTTACGATCTTCTGTGATCGACATGGCGGCCATGATAGCATCATATTTGCCAGCATTCAGGCCTTTGATGATGCTTCGCCATTTTTGGGTAACTATTTCGCATTCAAGTTTCATGCGTGAGCAAAACTCTTCGGCCAGATCGAGCTCAAACCCCACCAGGTTGCCCGAGTCGTCAATATAATTCCAAGGCGGGTATGCACCTTCGGTTGCAATTTTGATTTTTTTCCATTCCCCGGCGACTACCTGGCCGGCAAGTGCGGCAGAAATCATCGCTGTCAGCAATAGTATTGTCAGATGTTTCATTATTGGACCAGTTATGTTCTGGCAACGTTTGGTCAACAGAATAATCGCCTTTTGGATCCTGGCGCTCTGGAACAGTCTGGCATTTAACACCGGTTGCCGAGATCCCAAATTTTACAACAATAAAATGCTTGCTATTTTAGCGCACCGCTGAGAAATTGCCCGAAGCGCTCGGATTCCGGATTATTAAAAACCTGGCTTGGTGCACCATCTTCCTCAACCCGACCTTCATGCAAAAATATAACCCGGCTGGAAACTTCACGCGCAAAACCCATCTCGTGGGTTACAACCAGCATGGTACGTCCTTCTTCGGCCAAACTCTGCATGACTTTTAACACCTCGCCAACCAGTTCTGGGTCCAAAGCTGAGGTCGGCTCATCGAACATTAGCAGGTCCGGCTCCATGGCCAGAGCTCTTGCGATCGCAGCCCGCTGCTGTTGTCCTCCCGATAGTTGTGACGGGTAATAATTCCGGTGGTTGTACATACCGACTCGCTCTAGAGTGGCTTTCGCCTTTTCTTTGGCTTTCGCTTTGGGTATTTTTAAAACCTGAACGGGCGCCTCCGTGACATTTTGCAAAACAGTCATGTGAGCCCACAGATTAAATTGTTGAAATACCATTGCCAATGTTGATCGGATACGCTCCACTTGTTTTCGATCTTTGGCCAAGCGTTCCCCGGTGCGCGATTCGCTCATTTTGATCAACTCGCCACGCACATAGACTTTACCTGAAGTAGGTGTTTCCAAAAGATTGATGCAGCGCAGTAAGGTGCTCTTGCCTGACCCACTGCTCCCAAGGATGGATATTACATTGGTGTCAAAAGCTTCCAGAGAAATTCCCCTTAAAACTTTTACATTGCCGAAGCTTTTATGGATGTCTTCAACTTTAAGTGCGGGGACGGGTTCAGCCATGCAATCTAAATCCTTTCTGCCAGGGCCGTTTTTGATCCGAATCCTTTGACAATCAGGTCAGATTCGAAAACAAAAGGTTGAAGGTAGCCGAACGTCCGGGATATCGGATCTCACGGCCGGCGCCTGTGGGCTAGATTTTGGTATTGGGTGTCCTTTCCGCTGTAAAATTGGAAAGGAGGGCTAAATCCTAATAAGGAGTGAATTAAAGACGGGCTAGTTTCCGTCTGATAGCCTTAAAACTAGTTTTTTCAATAACCTATAGTAGATTTCAAACTAGAATGCAAGCCATTATTGGCCGCTCCCAGGGTTACGTCATAGAATGAGATAATCCGTTTGATTTACGATAACTATTTTATTAACTTAATTCATAAGCCACCCCGGCCTGGCAGGATGAGAATTGAAAAGTTTCTACCGTTACCGCGAGGGCACACTTAACCGGGTGCAAATCTGAATGGTTGCCGGCGGCTTATGAATTGATAAATATCATGGAAACTCCAAGCACTAAAAGTCAAATATCAATCAAATCCCTACGATCAAAACTCTAACTTCAATGCAAACAAAATGACTCTTAAACAGTAGATAAGTCCCCAGAATGTTTGGATCATTGGACTTTGGATGTAGGATATTGTTTGGAAGTTGGATAAGGATGCCAGTGCGGTTCAGAAAAAGGTGAGTCCATGAATTGGTATCATATCGCCGGGAAAGTACCAGGATCCTGATATGATCCCTACTGACCAATTGGCACCTGGTTATTGCGAGAACTCTGTTGAAGCGATGCATCAGGTCAAAATATTGAATCTTTCCTCTTCTAAAAGAGCTGGGTCATCCCTATTTATTTCATTTCCATAAAAAATCGTTTTGTCGAACAATGAGAGCTTAATAATATTTCTGCAGTTGGGCAACCGACTTCTTCAGCTCAGCTTTTCTGCTTGATATCTCAATTGGATTTGAGCCTCCAATAATAGCTTTCTGTAGATTTTGGCGTGCAATTCTAACGTTTAGTGCGATATCTCTTCTCAAGTTGAAATCCATTGGGTCTCCTGTGTAAACAAAAAACAGGTTGTCACTAGTTTTTAAAAAAATTTCTTTTAGGTAGCCAGCAACATCATTAATACTCATCCCTTCGTGAGTCCAATCGAACAGGTAACCGTTTAAAGTGTATGGCTTGCGCTCACTCTCGTAGTATATGGGAGCCAGAGGAATAAGAATGAAGGGTGCAAAACCTATGTAAATCAACTCATTGTTGCTAGCAGGTAATTGATTTAGAAAATTAATCGTGTTTTCAATCGAGTCTTTATTTTCACCCGGATATCCAATAATAAATGATGCCCGGATGCTGATATCGAGTTTAGAAAGCGAGTTGAAAATATCAAGATATTTAGCTGAAGACACTTTTTTATCCATATTCGCGAGAATGCGGTCATCGCCGGATTCAACTCCAACCTGTACGTCTACGCAGTTTGCCTTTTTTAGCAATGCAACATTTTCTCCCGTCAAGTTATCCAGCCGTACAAAAGTAGTCCAAGGAATATTAATTTGCTCTTCAATAAATATTTCACAAAGAGTCTTAAGAGTTTTGGCCGGCATACTATCGTCTACAAATCTCAATAATTTAACGCCATCTAGCGAACATATGCTTAATAATTCTTTCTTTATGCGTTCTCTGGATTTAACATAGCAATGGTTTTTGTGAAAGAAACTACAGAATTTACAATTGAAATTACAGCCAAAAGAAAGCTGAACCGGCAAGATTTCATTAATAAGGGCGAAATCTACTTTAGTCCAATCAATCACTTGGCTATCCAAGTCTATATCCTCCGGCTGTTGAGGATTTATTATTAATCTACCATTTTGATAAAAGGCAGTATTGTTGAATCCATGGTAATCAATCTCATGCGTGATTGCATGCAATATATCCGTTAATGTTTTAAGACCGATTCGGTCGGTTATAAAAATGTCGATGTCTTCGTACATGTGCGGATCATCATTCAAAAAGTAAAACAAATCTTTTGCGGACAAAGCATCGAAATCCGGATTATCTCTCTGCTGGTAGCTCAAATAACTATTAAATATCAGAACGCCACCTATAATGATGGGAACGCTATCGTTTAACTCTCTCACAAGTTGGGTTGCCTTTTTTACTTCCTGAGCTCCGATGGTCC